>Ga0209208_10013003_pt1 | contig 10456 bp, 3 predicted proteins | sample S1TSphfallax_3_FD_187694 | JGI IMG/M metagenome (GOLD analysis project Ga0209208, IMG submission 187694) | Host-associated microbial communities from peat moss isolated from Minnesota, USA - S1T2_Fd - Sphagnum fallax MG (SPAdes) (version 2) | ecosystem: Host-associated > Plants > Peat moss >... | reverse complement strand
TGTTTAGAAAAGTTGTCCTTCTTTTTAAAATCTAGCTTTCTCAAGTTATAGAAAAAAAAAAAGGTTGGCAGATCTTAAAACATCTTATTAAGAAGTTCTTTTATAAGCCTTTTAGGACTCACCACATATTAACTAAAAGGTTCATCCTACGAATGGATGAGATTCACATATTCTCCAACACCTCCTTTCCCAGCTTTTTGACCTAATCTGCAGGTGTGACATATTTCCTTCATGCCCCTTACATGTAACACCATATTGTATATCCACTCATTCATCATACTCCAATTTGGATTCCATTACTATCAGGAACTATGTCCCCTCTGGTTACTTAACCATAGTCCTCTTAGGTGTTACAGGTCCCCCTCTTTTGTATCAGGACCCCACTGGCCACATGCTGTAGGGTAATCTTCCCTATGACCGAGCACCACCTATGACCGAACATTTTATTAATATCTTCCTCATCTCTGCCTCTTCATTTTGAGTGATTTAAAACATTATGCGAGTGCTAACTTGAGCTCTTCAATTCGTCTATGAACAGCAAATGCAAAGGAGTAATTATAGAAGAGCAAGAAGAGAAATAAGCTTTTCCAAGTCATAAAACGTGATTTTCTTCTCTTTTCTTCTCTTCTACCCCTCTTACTTTCAATGCTCACAACTTTCTCATTTTTTGTTCAATTTAAGTGATTTAAAGTGCTATAAGAGCACAACCTTATGATCTACAAATCATCTTTCAACCATAAAGGCAATAGAGCGACTTTCAAAGACTTCGTTGGGTGTTTGGTAATAGTCTTCCAAGTGTGCGGTGGTTTTGCATTTCCACCATTTGAACCCCTCCTACTTAGGAGAGTCACATCTGACTCATTTCTTGATCGTTTTCAACGATTCAACTTTCTGTGGGTGCGCAAATAGTAGGGCTACAAGTCCTCTTTGGGCTGGGCATGAAATTCAAATGAGCACTCTCCCGAAATGCGCAGACCTCTGAGACACTAAGTGATTGGTGACCGGCCTGGCTACCCTAGTGGTTCTATTTTTTGCAGGGGAACCCATTTGTACCTTCTGTAAAGCTTCAATTCTGCAAACCCTAAACCGTAAAACCCTAAACCTTTTGATCAATTTTCAACAACGGAGTTTCTCCTACATCTTTTTAAACTATAACTACGTCACCAAGGTTCCACCTTGGTAGCCTATCCCGTAAACCCGCCTACTTCCACCTCACACTAACCTAAGGAAACACCTAATTAAGCGGGTAAGTATCATAGGTAAGTAGGTAGGTAATGTTAGAGTTCAAATATGTATGTCTTTTAAGTAGGGAAGGGACTTGAAGGCCACTAGGTTGATAGATAGATCCCCGCCATTAAATATATAGCTATCTACCACGGTTAGCTATGGCACATGAATACAATGAAAAAATGTTTCTTGTCCATATACCATCCATCCTATATGGGTTATTTTCATTTCACTATTATGAGGATTATTTGATGATGGAACTGACCTTAGGGTAAGGTAGTCTTATGTCGGAGGTGAACATATGTGCCATCTAGTCATGCGAGCGGTTTGAGTTGAGTGTGCAGGACAACATTACTCACTGGAAGCTGAGGGCCGAGCTTGAATTGAATATGCAATTGAAGATCATTATTGATGTGGTTATAATTTTATTTTATTTTTTAAAACTTGGCAAAAGTAATTACTTTGTGTGTCAATATTAATAGTCATTTCCCTTTATGAAATGAAACAAGTAGAAGTAAATTATACAACATATTGGCACTCACCCTTTTTTTTCTTAACAAGTGTGCATTAAACAAAATTGGTGAACCTCATCAACATAATTACGATAACTAATTCAATTTAAGCTTTTTTCATTTCGTATCTTACATATTATTTGGATCTAAACTACCCTTTGTATTTGATTTTATGTATGCATTCTTAAATAAAGAAGAAATGGACAATAAAACATCACTACATTACATACATTGTACATGACTTAAATAAATTTGAAAATGAGGTTCAGCAAAACATTTATGATAAAGTCAAAAAATGATGCCAAAAATGATTCCAACCTTCAAATGAAGCATAATGACTAGTAGAAAATTGGTATTTTGTAATTGATTTTTTTAGTTGCAAACAACATGTGCAATTGAAAATTGTTACAATTGTTTAAAACAAGTTGCACACCATTTTCAATTGCATGTGACATATTGTATTTGAAATGTATGTATGGCATCATTATACATTTTCATTTGCCATATTTATAGAAGGCCAATTGCATATATGAAATGCAATTACATGCAATTAATATGAAATTTTTATTTTGTATTGTGAGATGTGTCTATGGTTTTGATCAATTATTGTGCAACGCATCGCAATTTTAAAGCTTATTTTGAGATTAAATGAAATTAATTATTTTAATTTAAATTGTAGCATAAGATGTCAACATGTGGCATTTAGGTGATTACGTATTTAAGTAGGTCTAAACTAATTAAACAAGTAAGTAGGTAGGTAGGTAGGTAGTTAAGTTTCAATATAAATGTCGGTATGCCTAATTGGTTTCATGGGTGCGATCATAGTCAAACGAGCCAAAAACCATGTTTGACAACCTAAAAACTATCAATTTTTTCAAACATATTTATGTAATGTCATTTTAATATCATATTGATTAAGGAAATTTGTGTTAAATGATTCATATGATTGTTGAAGTTTTTTTTGAAAAATCATTTAATATAATAAATTGAGTTTTGATTTTAGTAAATAGTTTTGAACTTTAACACCTTAAAATCAAATTTATAAAGTACTAGTCCAAGGATTTTTTTAATAAAGAAATTTTGATGGAAAAGAAATTTGAAATGATGATAACCTACCATGCACATATGAAAAACAATCATAATTTTAAAATTGTGGTACTTGAAATTCTTAGAAACTCAAAATACAATTTTAGAATGTTCAAATTTCAAGAGTCATTTGTTAAATGTAAATGAATCATAATGTGGATGACATATGAACAAAGTTGTGGTTTCTGATACAAAAAACTAAAGCTTAAAATATTTATCACATTTAACATGATTTGAAATTACAATCATTTTTCAAGATGAAACGCAAAATTTTGCAAAATTTGCACATTTAAATTTTTTTATAGTTATTCAAATTTTTTTAAAAAAATTTATGTAATTTATTGGGGGAATTTAAAATATTTTTAAAAATATGTTGGAACTTTCCAAAAATTCTTTCTATAAAAAAATCAAAATGTTAAAAAAAGGTCCATTTGTGGTTGAGTCTTTTATCATTGTTGGTTCATTTAATTATGATTGCACCTTACTAAGTAAGTAATATGGGATGATCTTATTTTATTTTGGTTTTAACTTTTAGGGCCAAACCTCTTTTATTAGAGGATTCCAATTGCAATTTTAAAAAAAGCTTATAGTGCATTTGATTACATATTTTACAAATTTGAAAGGTAAGACAAACAATCTTAGTTGCAACTTGGTTACAATTATTACCTAATATCTAAATGTCATATTAACATGGTCTCCTTATTAGCTAGGTAATAATAGTTGATAAATAATAATGATTATAGTTAATAAGGTATACATAAGGTAAGTTAATTAATGTAGCCTATTAGCCTAAGTAAATATATTGAGTATAGTAACTTACGTATGTATTAAAACTTAGGCGATTATTTTTATAACACATGTCTAGTTTGTACACCATTAATTGCAAGTTAATTGCAGACAAGTTGCAAAATGATTAGTTGCATATGATAGGATTTCTACTAGTGAATGAATGTATTGAAATTTTCATAAAAAGGTCAAAACAAACATCACTTGTGAAGTTGCTCAACAATATGGGACATTTTTTAACAATAAAAAACACATAAATTGTTGCTTCAAACTTTGTTCCAAGATATGCACCTTACAATGTTGCAAATGCAATTACAGCACAATATGCAAGCAACACCAAAGGAATAAAAATAAATTTATTAATGTTAAATGTCAATCAAATTTGAAAAACCTTCAAAATGCACCTTATGTCATTTATCAATCATCATCATACATGTCCACCATCCTCTCAACTCATCCATTACATACAATTATTATCATTCTTGACATTAATATGCACATACAATAAAAAAAAAGTGGGGTTCAGTATGGGCCAAATATTTGAAACTACTTTTTTGAATAACCTCTATTGAGTTGGGATGGTGCTTCATATCATTCTTTTGATATTGATGTAATCTTGAACCTTTGTTACTAGAAAACAAGCATAATAATTATTGGCTCCAAAAATTTGAAACTATGTTCAAACAACCACAAAAGACTACAAGCATGTGTGTTTTAACACCTAACATAAAAGAATATGATTGAAAAACATAGCACAAATGCCAACACATTTGATTCTATGCATGTCCCTAAAGGAATATAGAAATTGACCTTACTTTGCAACATGCAAATGGATGGGCAGATTAGAAGAAGTAATGAATTTTACACCATAGGCAATGTAACACAATGTGGTGTGAAGGATGAAAATAGGAACAAAATCATGTTCATGTTCATAGAAACGAAATGAATGTTACAAAACATGATGTCATTTTGGAACTTGCATCATTTCCATTCTTATTTCAACATGGCCATGACATTTATGATGGTAAAATGAAACTTAATAAATATTTAAAATATAGAATGAGTACTTTGTTTTCCCCATTCAAAATGTATGAAGCATATTTATTGTGCATACATGACTTGAAAAAATCATTTATAACTAATCATAGAAACATCCTAAATATGTTTGCAAACATAATTAAATTTTAAAAAAAAAAATCCAAGCTTAGATGAACATGGCATATTGAAAAATGTCATAAAATATAATTGCCTACATGTATACACAAGGCACCCATAGATGGCACAAATCTTAACTATGTGATCTATTATCAATGGTGGAAGCCTTTGGAATGCCCCATTTCTTTTCTACATTAATTATGAACAAAACCTCAAACACAATGTCACATTGGAAAGAAATTGATGATAGAAAAGAAATTGTTTAAAACATTAATGCATCTTTAACTTGGAAGATTGCCTTACTGAATGTGCAACATTATTTCACATCCATCTTTAAAAATGTATGTAGTAGAACTTGTTCTCATCACATTTTGTTCTAGGCTTGGTAAGAAAATTTGTCATAATATGTTATAAATTACAAGATTGTGAATCAATACATTCACACATCATTTTATGGATGGATAAATATGATATCGATAGGGTCACAAATGAAATTATTCTACATGTTCTTACAATTATAAATGAACTCACATGGAATTTATGGAACCCATCAATAAAATGCAACATAGATTATTCAAAATATTCACTAGGAAACAATTGCATACATGTGTATCATGATGTAAATGAAAAATAATTCAATGCAAATATGGATTTCCATTCCATGTACATGTTGAATATAAATCCATTTTCAAAACACAAATGAAACTATTGGTAGTATTATAGGCCAAGGTATGATATTACTATGACAATGTTGTACTTTGTTATGCATCATTGGTACCACTATGGGGAGCACATATGAACCTACAAAGCATAACATTGCCATATTACTCATATTAATTAAAATATGCAATGAAATGTGAATCACGTGGTCCAATAAATCTAGACAAAAGAAATGCATAAAGATTAGGTCTACATGATCTTTTAATTGCACAATTACAATTCATTTCATCATTGATTATTTCAAATCTAGTTTCATTTTTGGAAGCAAGATTTACACCTTTACAAAATTTCCCAATTGTTCAAAAAAACAAACAATGAATGTTGCTTTGAAACCACCATCATTGTGAACAAAAATTGTGACAAAATCGAAGGTGTTTGGATTGCATCCTATTAACATCTACATGCACTACGAGAAATCATGGTTTTTCAAAAGGTTGAAATTGATTAAAATGTCCACAATGACCAAAAGGATGTTCATTTTAATTAAAGGCATGGGGTGTGAAAGACACATGATTTTTTTGGTTGGTTCTTTTGACTAAAGTGACCATTTTGACCAAGTGTTAAGTTGTACATGTAGTCAAGAAGGGCAATTTTTTTTAATGGTCCATCAAGATGCCCATTGCTTAATTAAATCAGCCATATTGAATGGTCATGTTCAGTCAAATTGGCCATATTAATTTGGTTAGTTAGCCTATTTGCTATGCCTACTAGGCTTCCTACCTACCTACTTATTTGACATGTACCTACTTATCTAAATATGTCCTACCTACCTACCTATTTATTTACCATCTACATACCCATGTTATATTTACATACTTACCTACTTACTTACCATCTACATACCCATGTTTTATTTACATACCTACCTACTTACCTACCATCTACATACCCATGTTTTATTTACATACCTACCTACTTACCTACCATCTACATACCCATGTTCTATTTACATACTTACCTATTTAACTACCATTTACATACTTACCTATTTAACTACCATTTACCTACCTACCTATTTATTTATTTATCTACCTACTTACTATCTACTTACGTACCTACCTATTAGTTACATAAATAGGTATGTACATTTAAAAACATTAGTAGGTAGGCATGTGCAGCCACCTATCTACCTAATTAGGTACCTACTAGCTTATTTACATAAAAAATTGAAGTTCAAATGGATTTATACACATTGACAAAACAATTCATGGATGTTCAAAGAAACATATTAAGTGCATTTGGTATAATATTGTTTTACAAAGTGGTGGGGTGGTTTCATGGCCAAGACATTGGTGTGGAGCCAAGGAGACCAAGGTTTAATCCGCTTTACCAACATATATTATGTGAAGTATGTATATTTGTATATATATCATGTACCTAGGTGGGTTGTGGATAGGTAGGTAGGTAGCCATGGTGGGTAGGCAGGTAGGTAGGTAGGTAGGTACATACATACAATTTATTTATTATTTACATTTTTATATTTACAAATTGAGTTTTTTTTAATTAATTTTTTTTGGCTGCCCATTTTTTTTGGCCCGATTTGATTAATCAAAAAGACCATTTTATGGTTAGTCAAAAAAATCATTAATCAAGTTGAATGTGTTCAAATCGACTTGTCAAGTAATATTAAGTGGTCAAATTCATCAAATGTCAAAATGATTGGTTTTTGGTTTAGTTTTCCAATAAAATAAACCATGATTTCTTATAATGATGTTTAACAAACCATTAGAATTTAATGATATGACATTTGTTGAATATTTCAAACATTTTGAAACTAATAAAATTTCTTAAGTCAACATTCAATATTATGCATAAGATGATTATGGACCACATAATATATGAATAATAATAAAATCACACAATTCACATATTTTCATCCCACACACAACACCACTATTTTCTCAAAATGAAAAGACCTCATATCTAATGTTAACATTGAACAAACTTACATTCATGAATGCCATCTTTGAGGTCTTCTACATGATTTGGATTCATAACACCAATATTTGACAAAATATGCACATTATAATTCAATAGAAGTTGAAAAATGATGGACCAATTGTTGGAACAGTTTTAAGAGATTGCCCATACTTGGATCTTAATTATGAACTCCATCACATGATTGCAAAAAAATTGTAGTGAATATGTTTTATTGCATAAACATCATTTACTTTGAAACTAATAAAAGATATATGTGATAATTGCATTACAAACATGATTTTGACAATAGAACATGTTTTTGATTGCATAATTCAAAATTGTATTGGCTTGCATATTGTCATAGGCACACTTGGTAATGGAATTGTTTTTTCCATCCAATACATTACACAATATATTCAATTACAAAATAAACATGTCTTGTTGTCAACAACAAGAAAAATAATTCCTACAAATTATGATTATTTACATCTTTCGAATTCTTACACATGTGAATATTTCTTTGTTCTTCTTGAACCACACATAATGATCACTAAATTAAAAAGGGTGTATGTATTTTAGATGGCTCATTTTTAAAAAAAAACAAGTTGAATACACAAAAGTCCATTCTATAGTGTTTAATATTTGAAATTTTTTGGTACCATGGGTTTAATGGTAATAAAGTCCATGTACCAAAAGTAATAAAATCCATTTTAATAAGAGTCCACCTACATATTCCAAATATATATACCTCTAGAAAAAAAATGAAATTTGAGAAAGAAACAACTATGCTAAGGACTTGTGAAAATATGGTTCAATTTTGACCATGCACATATTTGGAAATATGTCTCCATTTGACACAACATTGGTCATCTTAATTGGTGACCTTGCACAACTTCCTACAAGATGGCATAGAACACACATTATGAAAGGAAAAAATAATATGCAAAAGTCGTCATATAAAAAATGCTCCATTTTGGTCAATAATTAAAAAAACATTTTCTTTCAATTTGAATATAATATTCAACTAATCTTGAATAATTTACAATTCATCAATATCATCTTGGAAAGAAAACCAACAATGAATGAAATACATAAGCAAAAATATGTTTGAAAAAGTCAAATTATTACTTCATAAAAGGACTATGAATTGTTTTTAATCATTGTCATATTTTCATATATATATATATGTAAATCTTTCACAACTCGTTATTAAAAATACATATAATTGCCCCAATATATCACATGTTTTGTGTTATTCATTGTTAAATAAATATGAAAATTTCAAAATGTGTAGATTTTGCCAAATTTTATGTTTTAGGTCCAAACATGGTAAATTAGATTGCAAATGTTCTTTGTAGCATAAATGAAAAGTAGTCATCAAGTATGCTTTGATATATTGAACCTAAAGATATTTTTTAACTCAAGGATTAATATGAATATTTTTTCAACTTTGTTAAAACTTTAAATAAAGACTACATGTTTAAAGTACGTTTAAGTAGATTCATGGGAATTCAAGCAAAGCTCATATTCTACTTTATAACCTTTAACTAGGTTGTAAGTCGATGAAATATTAGACTTTTTAATAATTTGAATTAATGGAACCCTAAGATGTACTTGTGGCTTTTCATATTTTTCACATTTTAATAAAAATATATCTAGCTTGTAGGGTAAAAGTAAGTTGGAAGAAAAATTTTACTAATTAATTTCAAACCTACTTGTTACCTATTTTTTTATTATATTGAAGTTTTTCAAATTTTATACTCAACTTACCATAAACCCAATGGAAGTGTAGACGTATTTAGAATGAAAGATAAAAAAATTTCCAATTTACTTTCTTGTGTTTTTTGTAAAATATGGTCATATTTTAAAATAGGATTTTAGGCAAACTTACTTTTTGATTTAATTTACCATGCTTGGACCCTTTCATCTTTAAAAAAATCATAATTTTAAATCATAACAAAATATGCTTAGAAATATTTTAGGGGTTTTTTCTTGTATCATAAATTATAACATTTTCTTATATGTCATGTACATTACAACCCATTTGCATGTGGTAAAGGACTTTTGAAAATTTGAAAAATATTTTGAATTTCTAGAAATTTCAAATTTTATAACTTTTAAATTGTGAGTGCTTTTTGAATGTGGGTAGTAGGTTACTATCACCTAACTTTTTTTACCATCAAAATGTTTTATCAAAAGACTCCTTTATTTGATCCTTTGCAAAATTGATTACTTTTGACATACCTACTATTCAAGTTCAAGAATCATTTACTAAAACCAAAACTCAAAATTAAATTCAATAAATTTTTAATTTGAATTCCTTAGCCTTCATATTAGTCGTTAACACAACTTGGAATGATTAACATAATTTTAAAATATTAAAACAAAAGCATATGTAGAAAAGTTTATAGTTTTCATCACTATCCAACAAGCTTTTTGGGTCCTTTGATGTAATGTGTTATCACAATGTTTCATTGGCAAGATGAATTGGATGACTACATTAATGCACAAACTAAACTTCTTTGTTCCCACTGGATGAAAAAGTGCCAATAAATATAACAACATTGTCTTTAAAAAAAATTCAAAATGTAAAATTTTATATGGGCCACTATGGAAACCAATGCAGCAAGTGTTCAATATGTTCTACCATGGCTAAATGATATTAGTTCCAATCACATTCATGTGACAATTGGTTAATTAATCATGTTCATAAAAAAATATGAACATAAGTAAAGGAACCATATATATGGTGTAACTACAACTACCACATCCATTGTATGCAATATTGCAAATGAAGTGACTAGCATTGGAGTAAAAAAACAACTACATCTAAAATCATGCTCTTGAAAAAACCCACATTTGAATGTACATACATATATGAAGCTTATTATTAAAAAGCTTGTTCTCCCATAGTTTTTGCATACACCATGACTAAGCACAAATCCTAAAGCACAATGATTGCATCAAACATTGTAATTCATATTTGAAAAGCATTTGCACCTAAGTTAGCATTTGTTATAGAGTCAAAAGTCACAAATCATGCTAATTTG
>Ga0209208_10013001_pt1 | contig 10457 bp, 6 predicted proteins | sample S1TSphfallax_3_FD_187694 | JGI IMG/M metagenome (GOLD analysis project Ga0209208, IMG submission 187694) | Host-associated microbial communities from peat moss isolated from Minnesota, USA - S1T2_Fd - Sphagnum fallax MG (SPAdes) (version 2) | ecosystem: Host-associated > Plants > Peat moss >... | reverse complement strand
ATCCAAATGTCATCATCACCATCTCCTTCATCCTTCATCATTTGAAGTTTTGCTTGAGTCCCCAAATTCAAATTTGTTAATTGTTGTTTTTTTGTGAATGTCCAACCTACTAATTACAACTCTTGAGCCTTGACCCTAGCTAAAATTTCATCAATCTTAACATTCCTTGGTTAATGTATATAATAGGTCTCAAGATATATTTTATCCTTTAAAGCAACTTTTGGCCCATATTTGTTTATAGTTTTTCCCTCTACTAAAATGAATTTTATATTATTTTGTTCTATACTATAATTATAAACTTCAATATCTGTGTGGGTACAAATTTGTGGTTTCTACAAACTAAAAGTTTGGTAAATTAATGGTGTTTATGGAAAACAATTCTAGCTTTGTATTAAATATGATGTCCTCCTCATTTGTGATATCATTATGATAATCGTAACATAACAACATTTTTGACCATTTCACCTCTATTCTTAGGTGCTTAATCATTACTATAATTTTAACCGTACCATTCCCCTAAATCATTATTATGTTGTTCCTTTAATCATGGGCTACTTTGGCATCCCTCAACCATGGTCACCTTAGTAACATGGAAAAATTAATGTCTATCACACTACTTTACAATACATAAACGTAATAATATAAATTATGTTGTGAATATATTTTTAGATCACAAATTAGTCCTATTGGCAACCTTGACCTTAATTTGAACTATTTTGTAATGATATTAACCTTAGACCTTCCATCTAGCAAAACATCTTCTACATTATTTTCCCCACTTTGTACCTGAATAATCGCCATATGGTTATCAATAATGATTACCATTGTTACTACTTTTGAAACTATAGATGTTATTTTTTTTGTTATTGTTTTAACTATAATCTATGGTTTATATAATTTCATTTTCTGCCAGAGATATCTATTTAACTCATGAGCCATTTTAAGTAACTATCCCAAGTTCAAAGTATAACTGGTTTCCAACATTTGTCTATTGATATCTTGAAATATCTCTTCTATTGATATTAGTTTACTTTGGGAAACTACAAATTCTTGAGGTTTCTAAGGCTCTATAAAAGGTGTAGTATCAAACATTCTTGGCCACATTGTGTTCCATCCCTCTATTGATGTAAAAGATCCTTCACTAATAGCTTGTGATTTATGTAGCTACTGAATTATCTCTACCATTGTCTTCTTCAATTTTTGATTCTTCTCCCAATCTACAGTACTTTTATTTTTCCTCGGTTCTTTTTCTTGGAACACCTAGTCTTTTGTGATTCTACTTCTTGTAACAACATTAACATCTACTACATTTACATTTATAGTGATTGTCTTGACCTTAGTCACGACTTTCCCTTTCAAGCTTGATGCATTCTTCCCTTGGAACATTTTTTGCATCTTTCCAAACTTGGAACAATCTATCATCTTATGCTCATTCAAACCATGAACCAACTTTTGTATGCGTTCACATACACTTCAACATGCTTAATCATTCCTTGCTTGATATTCTTGAGCTCCATGTAAATCTATTCATCATTTTATGTCTTATGATAATGTTAACAAAATGTTTTAATTAGCTCAAAAAAATTGCAATTCAAAAATTCTAACATGTAATTATGACACCGGTCTAATGCCATTTTTTTCAATGTGTAGTTAAATGCATTAATGATGCTTTTTTTTTAGGTTTCTCCATTCATTTTTATAGCTACTTGACACACTTTCACATGAACATTTGGATTTACATCTTTCTTGTAATTTGGATACTTCAAAACTAATCGATGTGGTCTAGCCATTGAACCCCATGCTATAATGTTCACCACTGATCTAGTTTTTTGTTGTTCATAGTTTAATGGAATAGGTGGTGGCCATCCGACAAATATGTTTTCTTGAATTGTTACGATCAATGTTATGTACACTATTTGAGGTTTTGAAATGGGTACCATTACCTGAATTGGATCTTCATAGATTTGGTATGCTTGTCTTCCAACTTGAATACTCACTAATACTTGATATGTGGCTTGACCATTCTCCAATTTACTCCTTCTTAATGGCTCAGCTTGTGGTCCAAACTTATAAGCTACAATAGCCATTTTTGGCATTCAGATTCTAATCGATTGTTTTTGTGAGACAATAATGGGTATCTGAGGTATCCCATTCATTAGCCTAAACTTGATTATTGAAGGTGTAAATTCTTTAGACATCCTAACCTTCAATTATACATAATTCATCTTGATTATTTGTTACATAAAATATGGTCTTACAAGAAAAGGTTATGTTGTAATCATGTTAAGAGAATTACACATTTTTAATCTGTTTTGCACAAATGGTGTTTCACTTAAAGCAACTTTTTGTAGCTTGTTTTTTAAATGTTATGGACTTGTGTTTTCATTTATGGTTATTCTATATAATCTTTGTCCAACATCTATTGTCCCACATGTCTAACTTGAATCCATCCCTTACTTCATTTTCAATTTGTGGACATTATTTGATAACGTGTTTTTGATTCTACAAAAAAAAAATTAAATTTTTTTTTTGAGCCAACTTGGCTAAATCTTCAAAATTGTAACTAATATGTTTTGGATTTCTTTTATCTCTTTTGATTTGTCTACTTTGTTTCACTACTAGAAAATGTGGGTGCAGTTCATTAGTCATCGTTCATTAGGCCAGTGAATTCATTGCTTCCCCATTAAGTCATGTTCATTATGAACAATGAATTCATTCAACATCTAGTGAAATCACTTAGGGTACATGGACACCTTTTGTTGTAATGGTTGTTCATCGAAATTGGTAATGCCTCCTCCAAAACATTCACCTATGCATCATCATACACAAAATTTCTTATGTAATTTTCATCCACCCATTCCAAAATACTAGGATTGTAGTTATCATCCACATCCCAATCTTTTATTGGTTCATGATATTCTGGTGATGTTGACTCATACACAAATGGTATACTTGTGCATTTGTTGTAATCATTTTTCTGACTATGCATAGATTTTGCATTTGAAAAATTTCCAGGGTTTGACAATAACAATTCATCCTTTAGATTTCTTTCATCCCCATGTTCTTGAATAATAAATGGTGTTTGAAAAGCATGAATACCCCCTTCCCTTGGGTATATTTTATATATAATCCCCTTCACTAGAGATCATCTTCGGTACCCATGACATTTTTGTGGACCCCCTATCCATGCTTCTCTTCACACTCCCATTCCCATTGAAGAAACTTGATGCCTTGTAGGTCATTCTTCTCTTCGTAAACTTCTAGGTTCCAAAATTGTGCCCTTATTTAACATTTCATACACCTTTCAGTCTACATCCCGATGTTCTTTAATATTAGAAATGATGTTTTCCCATTTGGCTTCTTGGTCCATTTGCCTCTACAAACTTCAAGTCACCATCTAATTCATATTGTCATGTAAATCTTAAATTCCTATGGTTTCTTGATAAACTTTTTGACATAAGTCCTTATAGCCTTTACTGTTTAGATGTTAGTGTATTGTTTGTCCAAAAAATTAAAAAAATGTAAATCTTTAATAAAATAAACTCTTCCAATTTGTTGAAATTTATTTGAAAGTTTTTATTATTAAGGAATTCCAAAAATAATTGTTTTTATTTTTTGTTTCAAAAAAAAAATTGTCCCCAAGATGGTCACCAAATGGTAGGTGCAAATTTTATCCTATAAATGTTCACTACCTACTTAAAGCAATACAAAATTTCATTCAATGTTCCATTTCAACACTTAATATCTATGGTTTTGTTATGCAAATAATTTTGATGGATTGTTTTTACACATTTTTTTCCTTACAACTATCATTTTTTTTGTTCAATTTTATTTCCTTATTTAAATAGGATTTGTGGTCATAATACAATTAGAATACAATTAGTTTTTGTTTAACTCTAACAACTATCTTTGCTTAACTCTATGTAAAACAACGTCCTAAACTCCAACAATTTTCAAAACTTCATCCTAGATCACTTCCCTTCAAAAGTATTAAAAAATTAAAAATTCCAATAGTATTAATCTTATCAGTTCTTTCACTACCTTGGTTAATCCTTACCATTCTCCTCATTTATTTTATTTTGGTTAATCATTGCCATACACTAGATTTAAAAAAAGAATCATTATCAAAGTAGCAAACTATTTGTTGTCACAACATTAAATGTCTTTTCAATTTAACTTTATTTATAAAACCTTTTTGAAGTGTCTTTTGCTTGCCCCTTTTGTTCCATCTCATGCACTTAAATCAAAGTCTTACCAATGCTTGATATTTGTCCTTCACAGTTTGTCATTTAGCATTTCTCCAATGGTTTTTGTTCTCTTTTGTTTTTTCATGTATTGTGTCAATATGAACTTCCTCACATATAGTGCATAATCAAATTGGTGCTGTTCGTTTCAAACACCAATTGTCTAATGCTTCAACCATGATGATTTTCCAAAAGGAACATTTATGAATTAGAATTGAAAAAATAACCCAAACCCTGGAAAAACAAATTCCCTGCCTCTTTTTACATCCCTTGCCAAATTTCGCACAAACAAAGTTTGAGCTTATAACAAAATTTGAAAACAATGAAAAAGTAATTAGAAAAAAAAGTATTATTGACTAATTCAAAACGACATGTTCTTTTTTATGTTGTTTATGTGTTTTCAATGCTTTGAATGCACCTCCATATATAGTCTACAAAATTAAAATGAAAAATAAAAAAATTGATATACATTCCATAACCACAACTTAGTTGGAAATTAATTTGCAACTCAAAAACTTTATCCCATATCTTTTTTTTATATTCCAATATTGTAAATAATATAAATACATAATTAAAATAAAAATAAAATTCCTCGCAAAAAACCTACCTACTTCAACCATATTTACTTATGGACCTATTTTAATCTAAGACTAATAAACTTTGCATAAACCTTGGCTAAAATAAAATTTGGTTAAACATTCAATTAAACATTGACAAAACATTGGTTAAACAAAAATTTGGCTAAAATTTGGCTAAATTACATATAGTAGCTTAATAACTTATGGTTGTGCATGGTGGCAATGCATGCTTTGAAAGGGTTCAATGATATTTGTATAACATGGTGAGCTTTTAAGTTAACATTTACATGTAAGAACCAATGGTTGTGTGTTGTGGGTCAAGAATATGTGATGTTTGTCATAACTTAAGGATATGTGACTTTGTGCACACATTAGTTTAATAATCCATGGTTGTGTGTTAGCAATGCATGTTTTGAAATAAATCAATGATAAATAGGAGACATCTTGTAAAAGAAAATTCCATTGAAACATGTGCAATTTTTGCAATAGACCAAATTGTAGTATTCAAAAACTTTGTGAGAACATTTGACATGATCATCTCCCATGTGAGCTTTGCATATATTGTCAATCTATAAACAAACAATAGTAGTGATGTTTGTCCTCATGACATATTTTTAATTACAATAGTGACCATTGCCATCATCTTTTCAATACATAATCAAAACAAAAATATGCCTTGTGACAAAAAATAAACGACAATGCTTAAAGCCCATTTCATTTGAAACCTACACTTGGATGTATTCCTTGAAGCATTTTCATTCAAAAGAAAATATATACATGCATAAAACATGTTGGAATGTAGTCGAAAATGGTGGACCCTATGTGTGGCATTTAAGCATTCCAAAAATGTTTTTGGATTGATATTTTCTTGGTAAGGAACAAGAGCTAAAAGATACTTATTCACTAGAGATTGGCAAGGGTGGGCAATTGTGGAGAGTGAAAATCTTGGAGTCCATGCGATTGAATCATGGGTGATTTAAAGTTTTCAAAGCTCATACAGGGAAAAGTTAAAAAGATTTTGTTTTAGATAATGAGTTTGCAATTGAGATGGTCTCATTTTCACCCTCATACGTAATATTTTTTTCATCATTAAGTTTTTGAATCACTTAAGTCATAACAAGAAACATGTGTGTTTTGTGAACAACACAATCGATGAAAGTGAACAAAATGTTTGATTAAACAAAATTTCATTAAATTTGAATAAAAATTGATTAAAACTTAGTTAAACTAAAACTTGGCTAAACATTGATTAAACCTTAGTTAAATAGAAATTTGGTTAAACATTGGCTAAATTAAAACTTGATTAAAAAAAATTAAACTAAACATTGGTTAAACATTAATTAAATTAACATTTGGCAAAACTAAAAGTTGGCTAAATTTTGATGAAATGAAAACTTAGTTTGAACCTTAATTAAACACTATTTCACTTTAGGTTATTTAAAACTCTTCCATGTTAAGTCATTTTTAATATTTGTGATGATCAATCAAAAAATGTTATATATTAAGATATTTCAAATTATCTTAGACTAAGTTATTATATGTTATTGAAAAATATTTTAAGTTATTCTAATCAATTTCACCCTAAGTTATTTTGAGTTAACATTGATTATTTTAATTTATTTTACATTAAGTTATTCCATCTAAGGTTATTTTCATTGTTCTATGCTAATCCACCTTATGGTATTTTAGGTTATTGTACCTTTGGCTATTTTTGGATGTTATATAAATTATATTCAACTATTATAGATAATTTTACCCCTAAAACCCAAGAATAGTTGAAGTTATGAACAACTATATTTATTCTAATTTTTTTCATTTAAAAAAACCATAAACCTACCATTTACATATTATTTTGAATACACATTTATTATTATTATTATCAATTTTGATACATTATAACCACATGTTCTTTCTACTACACTATTAAAATAACTTATGATGATCATTGTACAATTTTTCATAGAACATTTTTAAATATTTAAAAAAAAATTTAACGCACTAGCAACCATGACACACATGAAGAATTTACATTTTTCACCTTTGTTGGAGGGTGCAAATTGATGTCATGACTAAATGTTCATATTCCTTTTGAATTTGTGAAAAGACCCCAATATGCAACCTCATGGTTATATGTGTGATTCCTAATCAACTTTGGAAAATTGTTTCATCCAAGTGCCAAATCATTTCAAATGATCACTCCACGCATTTAGAGAATGTGATGAAAGCAAATGAAAGTTTCATAACACTTTGAAGACAAAAATAGCCAATAGAAGTATCAACCATTTATAAATTAATCACAATGACATTTACAAAACATTAACAACATTAACCCAATAACACTAGGGATTAGAATTAAGACTCACTCCCAAATGATAACATTCTTCATGGGTGCCAAAATATTTGGAGGGTCAACTAATCCATATTTACCATTGTCTTATAAACTTGACATGAACATGAACAACATATTAATAAATATATGGAAAATTATAGAAAGATTGTACACACTTTGATGAGCCAAGACAATTCACAATAGATGTTATAAATGGAATTTGTTCCATCTCATTAGCACGTCAACTAAAGGTTTACAACTATCCCCAACTTTGAATATCTTGAGAGTTAACAACAATAACATCGTCAACTTTCATGCGTTGAAAGAGTTAAATATGAAATTATTTACTTAACTACCTACTTTTACCTACCTACCTACCCACCTACATACCTACCTACCTAAATAGTTTGGATTAAAAATTATTTTTATACAAAATGCCACATGGTATATTTTGATTATGGCAAGTGGCAATTTTTTATTATACCAAATGGCAAATTTAGATTGGACCAAGTGGCAATATATGAGCATGAATCACTAATAAAAAAACATTTGTGACTAAAATTTGTTACTAAAAGTAAATGCAATCAACATTTCCAATTAATAAATCCTTTAGTTACACAAGTGAAGTCGCATTGAACCTTAAGTTACAAATGATGATTCAACGTGATGTCAACATATTTCCTATGGATGAAGTACACAATCAACATGGTTCAATTTCAATATTTTACATGATGAATTTTGAAATTTTTAACACATGGCATTTGGAAAAAAATTGGATGAAAATTATTTTTTTATTGAAATATTAATTTCAACTATCCATTATGACTATTCAATTTAGATGTACCTAGGTTGTAACACATGATACAATTGTCAAGTGGTTATGATTAATTATATAATTAAATCTACATTAATTATGCCTAATTTAGCTTGGTTAAGCTAATCTAATTTAATATGTAATTTAGGTGTGAACCAATGCTAATGTGAACATGTTTAAAATAATTTGTGAATTGGGTGTAAAACCCAAGTTCTTGTGATCTCAAATCCTTTTTTGGTGATTTGAGATTCCAAAACATAATGTGTTTATGCTTTGTAAGTTTTTTTTGTGTTTATTTGACTTTTCATGGTACATGGTGTTTGTGTTTTCATTTCTTTGTTTTTGGGCTTGGATTCTTATGTGTTGTAGGTAAATTCATTTTGAATCACCAAAAAGTGTGTAGTTAGTTCTTTTTGTTTTACAACTAGTTTTTTAAAAATTTATGCATGAGGTTTAATTTGTGTTTTACACAAGAGTGGGTAAACGACAAATGTTATATAGTTGAGTTTTGTTTGTGTTATTACAAGGTGTTTTTTAGAAGTTTTGCTAGAGGTGAAAATCACAAATGTTCATGCTTATTGGTTTGCTTTGAAGGTGATTTTGATGATTATGTGAAAGTTTTTGGTTAAAAATTTCTTTGGGAGTTGAACCCAAAATAGGACCTAGCGTTGAAGTTGTGAAAAAAAATCACAAAAAAAAACCCGACCATTGTTACAAAAGGTCCTTTTCTTTCTTTTCTTTTGTCATTACTCCTTTTCTCCCTTTCACCCTTTTTTCCCTCTCTTTATGTGTCTACTTTTAACATGTGCAACAACCAATAAGAGGCAAAGGAGTGTTGTACTCATAAATTTCTACTGATTGGTATTCTAATGGACATGTAATCGGTAGATTTTGAATTGATAGTTATTTAACTAATGAAGTAGTTCAACTAAGGACACATGTTGGACAAATAGTTGGTAAAATTGGTAATTGATAGAACTAGTGGTCTGCAAAACATATAGTTTATTGGACAAATGGTTAATTTTGAATTTCAAACTATGAATGTTTATAACACTAATGATTGTTTAAATGATCTATTTAGACTATTTAACTTTTGAATTGGTTTGTATATAATTATACAAAAGACTTGATTTAAGAAAAAAAATTCGCTTTCTTTTTTGTTTTTTTTTGTTTTTACTTTGAGGAATGAAGTAACTATTTTTTCATTTATGTTTTTTTTTAATTTTAGCAATTTGAGTACGTTTTGTAGGAATTGTACATAAAATTTAAATTTTCATATGGAGTCTACCTATTGTTGTTTTCAAAACCTATAGTTGAGAAAATTAGAAGTCAAAACTTTTATGGGAATATATAAAAAAACCCATTGGCGACCACACAATGGATCAAGATTAAGAAGTAATCACACATAGAATTTCTAATTAGATTGATTATTTAGTAGATCAAAATTGAAAAGCATTAATGTTTTTAATTTATGCTTTGTATCATGTTTCTAATTGTTTTGTGTAATTTTTAGGATAAGAGTTTTTGTTTCTTGATTTATTTTGAAATAAAATTAGGAGATAGGTTAAAGTTAGAATAGAAGTTTTGAAAGAAATTAAGCATCCAATTTGTAAAAGAAAGTTTCAAATTCTTGAATACTAAGAGGAGTCACTTTAATTTGATTTTTAAAAATAATGTAAGAACTTTTCAAAAACGTATTAATTTAAAAAGATGTCAATAATAGTCACCATAAATCTTTAAAAGTAGTTAGAACATGTTACACATCAATTTTTTTAAGAACAAATGCAAGATTAACAAGTGCAACCTACAAGAAATGAACCAATGAATGCACCAAACATGGATGCAACACAAAGAATAAAAGCCAACAAATAACATCAAATTGTAGCAAATTGATTGTGCATAAGGAAATCAAAAGTACTTTAACCACTCACCAAATGACACCACAAACATGGGAAGTGAATACTCACAATTTGATGTTGTCTTTGTTTGACAACATTGATTATTTAGTAGACAAATATTTATTCAAATCAATCAGTTTCCATACCAAATTTGAAACTTGTTGAAGTTTGAACAACATCAACGGTTGTTCGACAAGAAACAACATATCAACCTATCCCTTGGCCAAATGATTAGTCCTTGGTTTAGGTGAAAGATCACAAGTTGCACATTCCACACCAGTTTACAAGGAAATCAAGGTGTTGGAACTACAACTTGTTCCTATTCTCAACATGTTAGACATCAATTCATTTGCTATCCTTTTGTTGTTGATAGGTTAAGGTAGATATTGAGGAAGAAATGGTGAATGTTCATCAACCTGTTATTCCAACAATTACAACAATATTACTCTGTATTAAAAGATCAACCTTTGAATTTTAGTATTGGTCATATGGCAGTACCTATTAGTCATAAGCTTAACTACTAACCACCCATTACACCATTTGTACCAAGAAGAACCAATACCTTACCTATATTTAGTTACCCAATGTGGCATA
>Ga0209208_10013000_pt1 | contig 10458 bp, 8 predicted proteins | sample S1TSphfallax_3_FD_187694 | JGI IMG/M metagenome (GOLD analysis project Ga0209208, IMG submission 187694) | Host-associated microbial communities from peat moss isolated from Minnesota, USA - S1T2_Fd - Sphagnum fallax MG (SPAdes) (version 2) | ecosystem: Host-associated > Plants > Peat moss >... | reverse complement strand
TGTTATTAGAACAACCCAATACTTGTCACTTACTTGTGATGAAGTAAGTACAATCAACAACCAAAGTTGGTTGTTAATTCATGTTTATGTGGTTCAAAATTGGTTGAGAATACCAATTTTTTTGTCCTTGGAATGTGTGGTGGTTGGATCAAGTGCTCATAATCTTACCTTAGTCCTTATGCAAACTTTGATGCATCAAAAAAGTCTCACAAAAAAATTGATTGGTAGTAGCTTATCACATTTGGAGCTAATGGGGTTTCTATTTTTCAAGGCACTAGGTCAAGTGTTACCCAACATAATTATAATATTGGGCTCCACATTCTATGGGGGTTCATTGTATGGTTCATATAACCAAATGGTAATTTATACTATGGCACACTTGCAAATGGTTAATAGACTTGAATGTTTGCTTCAAGCCTTATACAACTATTTTTCCAAGAGCCTTAAGAGGCATTTGGAATTTACAAAACTTGCAGAGTTGATGGAAACCAAGGGGGTCAAAATTATAAAAAATGTAAAAGCATGGTAGATTTTTATGTTGTCCCATGTCTAGTGTGTTATGGTAGAGTAGATAACTTTGCTAATGAAGATGGCATTTGATGCTCCTATCAATGACAAGGCAAAATAAAACTTTGACCTTCTTTATGATGTGCAAATTTGGTTGGGGTTTGTTGCCATTCTCCCATTGTTGCAATCAATCCACAGTCTGATTAAGTTTAGTTAGTTGTGGGATATATTTATCAATGACTTTATGGCTATAACAAAAATATGCTAAGGGGAGATTTATGTAAACATATTTGAATACAAGGTTCAAGTTTAATGCATTTTAAGGTTATAAGGCTCTGTTGGGTGTTAAACATGATTCCATAATCATGTGCTAGATGACAAATTTGAACATAGGCATAAATCATTTGGCATTTGATGTGAATTAGTAACACATTTGGGCTATTCATTTGAATTTGCCAACTAGTGACGTGTCTTATGTCACAAAGGAGGTTTATGTTACAATCATCACATAAGTGGAGGCAGAATGTGAAGGTAAAGTAACTTGCTTTTTAAGTTTCAAGTCTGTCTTAATTTGTCCATTGAGTATTTTAGATTTTGGACTTTGTTTTGCTCCATTATCAAAAACTAAACTAGATTTGGAAATTGGTTGTGGGCATTGGGAGTTATAGGGGCTACTGATTACCGTGTCGCATAATTGCAAACAAGATTCCATTTTCATGGCATCATGGAAAATCTAGGTGTGGTATACACTATTAGAAAACTTGTCCCTAAACCATTATAAGGTTCCATTCAAACCTATCCTGGTGGAAAGGAAATTGTGACTTCAAAATTTCCACTACCATTTCCACTAAACATCCACTACCTACTATGTTATGTGCATTATTAATGGAAGTTACCCACTAGTTATTTGGTTATTCACTTGAGTGAAATGCGCACCAGAATTTTGAAGGCGGGCAATGTTCCTAGGTTATCCCTAGAATATTGGTTATAGTGTGATGCAAAACAAAGTTTTCAAAAGCACTCGGATGTGATCATGGTAGTTTTTTGCCACCCCAAAAAGCTAGGTAGCAGTGATATTTGAATAGTCCTTTCCAAGGAATTTGGATATATTACATTTTCTTTTTTGATCCTTGGGTGGCATCATAATTACATCATCTACATTGAATCGCTTGAAGTCATGCTATTCATTTTCCGTTGATTTTTATAACATTGGTATGTAACTTAAATTTTCTCCAACCTTCTTCACATTTTTCTACATATGTCCTAGTTTATCTATCCTTATTTGATAGCATTCATGATATTGTAATCCTATTTGCAAGATGTTGAGTACATTGACACAAGCAAGAAAAAAAAAACCTTAGTACCATAGCAACTTCAATATTTTAGTGCTAAATAATTATTTTATTTTTGAAGAATCCATGTTGAACTAGGATTATTCCATATTATTATAAAATATTCTCTATTTTCCTTCACAAAAAAATGTTCTTAACAAACACTTCTGTTGAGAATCTCAAACATTCTTGAAAATAATATAAGGTAGTGTGGATGCTGCCAAGGTACTTGGCTAGGTAACAAAATGTATAATTCACATAGTAACTCAAATGAAATGTGTTCAATTGCAACCTTTATATGACATTCAATATGTCCACGAAACTATTAGCGTTATATACGACTTTCTCTAACTCACTACATTAACCTTACCTTGGTTGGATTTTTTCCTCAAAAGTTTATTTATCAACAACTTGCCTTGAACATTATGTTGAAAATAATCATAGATTTGTGTTGGGTAATCATAAACTATTCAAATGAGAAACTGATAATTTCCATTTTATGAAATGACTTTCTTGGTCAAATATTGAATAGTTTGAGAAAAAAAACTTGAAAATAATTTGTAACTCATAAAAGTTTTTCATGAAGGTTATCATGGTACCATCTCACAATGCCTTGACTTCTTTTCAATTAGAAATGTGATATGTAGTTACCTATATGTATTATTTGTTTTCTTATATCCATTCCAAAAAAATTGTCTTACATAGTTGAAATAGATCAAAGTTAAGCTTCCATTGTTACAACCCATTGCGCTAAAAATGATACCTAGTGGTGGGATGTTAAGTGGTGGTTGGGTAGAAACAAGTTGGATAAAGGCCACTCAAGATCATGGCATAAACAGCTCAATTGTCACAATACCTATTTACAAACTTGCTTGCTGGTTGCGTTATGGGTCAGAACCCAAAACCCTAACCCAACAATTTGGATTATGGATATATGATCATTGATCAGAACCCAAAACCCTAACCTAACAATTTGGGTTATTGCCACTGCCCTTCTCGATAAGCAAGAAGTCAAGAACAATTTTGCTCAATATTAATGTAGCTCCCTTGCTTGGGTCATATAGCTTTTTTTCCAAGCAATATATTTTACTTCACTTGGGGGAGGATTTGTTGTGAAAGTCGCAATTTTAACTCAACTTGATCCAATTCCAAACTGGTGAAAGCTAGCAATTCAGCAAAGGGAGATTTGGGAAGATGGGTGGGAGCAGGGGCTGGTGGGGGTTGTAAGCTGACTGCTAGGGATGTTGTACAAGCTGAGATGTGAGCTCAGGGAGCCTCCTCCTCCTCCTAAGTTGTCACCGCCACCTCGAATTCTCTCCAGCATCTTCACCACTTTCAGCATGCTCGGCCTCAGTGTAGACACTGAGTTCACACACTGGAGAGCTATGTCCAGGACTGCCAAAAGCTCCTCATCTGGACATGAATCAAGTAAGGTGTGATAAAAAAGGTCTCCTGCGCGGCCCATCTCAACTAGATGCTTTGCCTGCCAAAACACATCTCTCATTAGGCTCACAAAATGGGTTCAGAGTGAAGCAGCAACCATCATCAGCACACTAACTTACCACGGATGAGATTGCTGGGTGGACGTGAAAACACTTTTCCATTGGGTTCCAGTTTCTCTAGCTAACCACCATGGTCACGTATGGTTACCTCAATTGCTGTATTTGCTACCTACCTACTAACAACCCACTAGACCTTCCGCACGTACATACGGAGTCCCACTTTAGATGGGGGTGATCCAGGGTTGTCTAAATTCCTAGGAGCCAATTTGGACTCATTTGAAGCAAATTTGATCCTTGAGTTGGACCTTGCCTTGGACCCTAGCTTGCATATTCTTGGTTCTTCAAAATCATGAGCTCTCTCCAGTTTAGCTCATTTTTTGGGTCCACAATCAACACCAATTGATTTTCCCTCCAAAATGGTGCCATGTGGGGTTTAGCCTCAATTTGCCACTTTTTGGACTTGGACCCTCATCTAAAGGCCGTGGGTCCAATTTATGGCTCTCATTCAATAGGATTGCTCTATTTCATTCAGGACCCCTTGACCTTGGACCCTCATTTAAAGTGGCCCTAACCATCTACATGCATCTATGTACCTGGTAGCCAACTAGTGACCCACCTACTAACAACCCACCAGCCCTTACCTGCATACTAACCATCTACATTCATCTACATACCTAGTAGCTACCTATGACCCACCTACTAACAACCCACCAGACCTTACCTGCCTACTAACCAGTTACATGTATCTAGTAAGCTAGTAACCACCTATTGTCCTACCTACCTACCTACCTGCCTACCTACACAACCTATCTGGACCAGTAGGGTTAATGGATCAATGCTGTTTCTTATTGGGCACAGATGCAATTCCAGAACAGCTGGAATTCAGAGAGTACCAAGCTGGGATTTGAAGACAAGTTTTTGAAAGATTTGCACATGAGGGGAAGGAAATTAAGATGTGTATGAAGCCCTAGTTGCATACGGAGGCAAAATCTGGTCCTACAGCAGCAGCTCCACTGGAAGCTCCTGTACAGTACTATATACTCATAGAAGCCCTGGCACATACTATCATCAGGTGTAAAGTGCATCATCCACTCTTACCCATTGAACCATGCTGAAGTTATTCTCTCTGTAGAGCTGATCGGTGGGTCGATTGCCTGTGAGAAGCTCCAGAAGCACAATTCCGAAACTGTATACATCTCCCTTCTCAGTGACTTTGCCTGTGTCCATGTACTCTGCAAAAACTCCCAACCAAATGTTTTGACCACACTCAAAAAAGGAAGTCACAAAATCCAAATGGGAATAATAATTTGTCACAAAAAAAAAATGATACCAATAATGCTCAGAAAAATCTACAAGCAATTAAGTGAATCTCAAATTTTCTTTACCCGGTGGTAAGTATCCAAGTGTTCCTGCAATAATTGTGGTGACATGTGTCTCTTGTGGACCAATGAGCTTGGCAAGTCCAAAATCAGCAACGTGGGCTTCCATGTCCTCATCCAGTAAGATGTTACTGCATTTCACATCCCGGTGAATGATGTGAGGGATGCAATCATGGTGTAAGTAACTCAATCCTCGTGCACTCCCAATTGCAATGTTGAGTCGGCTCTCCCAGTCCAGTGGCTCTCGTCCATGATTTGCATAATCTTGCACCATCAAGCAAATCAATGTCATCATCATGTCATCATCTGATACAAGTTACTTTGGCCCCCACATTTGAGTGTATGTATAGAGCTTACCAAAAATAAAAATGAAAACACTTACTTACCGTGAAGCAAAGTGTCAAGGTTGCCCTGGGTCATCAAATCATAAATAAGGATATTGATGTGAGGAGCACTGTAGTAACCTCGCAAGCTAACCAAGTTCCTGTGTTTGATATCAGCCAACGTCTCAAGCTCTCTTTCAAATCCTCGCTCTCTGTCTTTGCTCCCTCTTTCCAGTTTTTTCACTGCAAATGTGGTGTTATCAGGCAAAACCAGCTTGTATACTTTACCATAACCACCACTTCCGATTATGTCAGTTTGCTTCAGCTTCTCAGTTTGCCTCAGCACTGCCTTTGATGAAGGTGTCGCCTTGCCTGAGAGCTGAAACATCACCATCTTCCCACCTGACATACCCATGGGAAAAAACCCACCAATCCATCTTCGGAGTTTCAATCTACAACCAGTGAATGATGATTCTCCTAGTATGATGCAATTTGTCACCCATTGCCTGGGATTTTTTTGTATGGACAGATCTGAGTGAAAATTTGTACATAGAAAAAATGCAGTACTTACCTGAGAGCTTGATTTCACAAATCCGATGCTGTCTTTTCCATCTCCAATAACAAAGAGTGCCAATAAAAATCTTTGAGGCAACAAAGGCACAGATACAAATTGTGAGGATAACCCCAACGTTCAATTTCCCTTTTGTGTTGTTGTCATTGGAATTTGACTGAAGAACAACCACCACCCCACCTGCACATCAAAAAAAGAGAAAAACTAAAAAAAATTCATCACCATGCTTGCTTCTTTTTTCTCTGCTTCTTCTTCTTCTTCTTCTTCTTCTTCCTCTTGTTGGAATTTTTCGATAAAATAAATTCATTCAGCTGATGATCTAACTGAAGCCACAGCTGATCAGAACTTATGTATGTTGTGCACTGAAAGTTCAAGGTCAATTTTTATGAAATAACAAATAGGATGCATAATTGTGTATACCTGCCACAGTAGCATTTGTAAGATCAAGAAGACTCCGCAGTTTCAGATTGCATGATTGCAATGTCGGTCTACCACACAATTCCAAATTACTGTGAAAACTGTCATTCAATAGGGAAAAATTAGCTGAACTTTATTAGAAAACTTATAGCTTAAAATTCAGTATTCCTGGACACAGTTGAGCAAATTGTAGTAAAACCCAAATCAGGAATCTCTAAGAGAGTCTTAGACATGGGAGTTGCTGCTCTTGAGGAGCTTCTTTTGGGTTTCTTACGAGGTTGCACTAAAAGATGCAAGGACTCCGCCTTGAGGCACATGGCCTTTGAAGCTGTTACTTGATAGATTCCTGCAGTATTGATTCAACCAGATCACATCAAACTGGAGTGCATTGAAACAGAAAAAAGAATCCACATTAGAGTTTCTGATCAGTACTGGAACTGCAAATCTATGAAGCCTCCTCTCTAATTCCTTCCTTCTTCACAGATCAAATGAAGTAGAACTCAGTTTCTGAAATCTCAGAGCTAGGATCAAGCTAGGCTGCTGGCCTTGCTACTGATGGGTTTGCATACTGAAAATTGGAGACACAGGCAAAACAACAACAACAACAACATCAGCAGCAAAGAGGAAGTTTTTGCTTACAGAAAAGATAATTTTGTAAGGCTGTTCAAACTTTCGGGGATTTCACCTTGTAGCTTGTTATTGGAAAGATCTCTGCATACACAAAACAGAATTTATTAACCCCAATGAGAACAAACAAACTATAATATATACATATATTCATACAAAATGTCTGAGTTCAGATGCTTTCAATAGTTGACAGATTTTGTGTTTCTGGGTACATTTCACAGACCCTAATTCAAACTCTATAAATGCTTCTTGAAGCACAGTGGTTAGGTTTAGGGTGTTCCCTCTCTTACTTATTACAACTGTAAGAAGGTCATGAACTTTTATTGTAATTCAAGGATATTATTATCTGAACTCAACTTGTATTTCTTCGAGCTTTGAAGGAAGCCTTGTGCTTACAAGTCTGTGAGTGTCAAAAGAAGTCCTAGCTCAGGAGGTATGGCTCCGGAGAGATTGTTGGATTGCAACTTCCTGCATGTCAAAGCCAACGTTTCAAAACCTCATTGAAGCCGAAGGAACCCATTGAATATTCAAAAACTCACTGGTTCAGGAATTATTTTGCATCATGAAGAATTGAGCATGTCACTATACTTGCCCTAGGAACAGAAATTTGATGACTCTGTCTGTTGCTGGAAAGAAATGGAAAAACAAATTATAAAAGAATCAACCCACTTGAGCACATACATACAGGATTCTCAAGCTGCTAAAATTCCCAAATGAAGCTGGAATGTGGCCTTCAAACAAATTTGAGGACAGATTCCTGCAAACAACACATTGTTCAAGAGTTATAATAGTCTAAGAAATTAGTTCAATGTGAAGCTCTTGAAAAGGAACAAAATGCAGCTGAGAAGCCTCCAGAGAAGAGCTGAGAAGACCCTCTGAGAAGAGCTGAGAAGGAGACCTAGACCTAAGAAGTTTTGCTAAGGAATTCAATAATATAGCAAGTTTCTTCAATGGCACTTATGACCTCGATGTATTCATATCTCCTTTTTGGTTCAATCATTTATGCATTCGTCCATGTGATGAATAACACTTACAAAGCTTGTAGCCAGGGAAGCCCTGTGACATCCAAAGTTATGTTACCACCAAGCTGCTTGCCTGCCAAGTTTCTGCAAAAAACCAACCAACCATCTCAAAAGCTTGAGTTTATCGGCATTAGGTCAAGAAGGAATGATGATGATGACGATGATGATGGTGGAAGTGGTGGTGGTGGTGGTTCTTCTTCTTCCTCCACTGACCAAATCCTGACCAGAAACTTTATTTTTGTAGGTAGGGTTTGGTTGAGAGACTCTTGAAAAGGGTTTGATTGAGAAACTCAAAGGGTTTGGCTGAGAAGCTCAATTGGTTTGGTTGAGAAGCCCAATTGGTTTGGTTGAGAAGTTCAAAGGGTTTGGTTGAGATGCAAGCTTGGGTTGAGAAAGCTCAAATTAATCTTGACAAACCCAAAAGAGTTCTACCAGTACTAGTTCAGGAGGAAGCATGAAGCTATGACAGTAGTAGTGCTTTGCTGCTGCTGTTGGAGGAACTAGCTAGGACTTCGGCTATCTTACTGAGGACCAAAAAAAAGAGTCTGTTGAGGGGTTCAAGGGCAGGAGACAGACAGACTTACATGGAGAGAATGTGCAATTGATCAGAGCTGCATGTGACACCAGCCCACTCACAGGGTGTTGGATCTGAATGTTGCCAATTCTCCAGGCTCCCACAAGGGTCATGTAGATGCATTCCAAACTCAAGCAAAGCATGTCCTGAGATCTCATGACCAGTCCCCACCAAATGTTTCCCAAACAGGAAAACAAAGAAAAGAAAAAACAACACCATGATCAGATCAATATGTCCAGTAATTGGAAGACACCAGACAGCCAGCGAGAATTTCCTAAGTGGACAACATATAGCTCGATCATCCATCATGAATGTGCAGTGATTCTTACTTCATTGAGCTACTAGAAAACAGTTGATCAGAAGATCATCTGCTGCAGGTCACACACCTTCATCACTGAGAGCCTCACTTGGGTGAGCTCCAAGAGAAGAACATGACAGTAGCACTTTCAGGAAGAAGATGATGATCCACATCTGCAGGCCATGCATATGGCGGCAAGAATATGCAGCCATGAATATTCTTACTGTTGGAGTGCTCATGATCACGGCATGCTTCCAGTACGAAGCGAGTGATCAGCTCCAAAGAATCGGGCCCCAAAGAGTACAACTCCTCTGCTGCATGCGGTTCCACTCAAAAGCCTGATCTGGAACATGTACTGGGGACGATAAGAACATCAAGCTCTTCTTGTTCTTCTTGTTCTGCTGCTGCTACAGTAGTAGCGCCTGGATCCGTTCGCCAGCTTTCAAAGCAAGATCCGGTAAACCCATTCTCGACGTCTTTTACCATTTAGTGCTCCTGCACCAGCTCCTACTAGATTGTAGAGTCCGGATTCAACAGCCTAACGAAAACCATCACATGAGACATTCATGAGGTCGTGTCATGCAGCAAAGATTCTTCGTGTTGTCAACTAATTAGAGAGCTGCAGCTTGAAGCTCATGATCAGCTTGTCATCATGAGCTCGATGAAGAGCTTTCAGAATATTCTTGGTCACTAGCTAGAAGACTCACATAAGAGCTGAGTACGTACACTTCTTTTCTTTTCTTTTCTTTCCTAAGCTGAGATCAACAGCATTGCTCGGCACACATCAGCAGCTGGATTAGACGTCATACTTGTTGAAGAAGACCAGCTACTGCATCATGACTCTTGAAGCTCGGATTTCACAAGTTGCAGCACGAGAGCCGTCATCACTTCGAGCTCGGTTCCATGTCCAGCTGGTTACACTGGGAAGTTTATCTCTTCTGCCTGTTAATAGCATGGACTATATCTCTCTCTCTCTCTGTGTCTTTATAAGAGGAAAACAGCTGCCGCTGCATGCAGATTCTCTCCCAAAAAAAAAGGAAGAGAAAAAACAGAGAGGAGCAAAAATGGGTAACTAGTTCTAGGAGTCTGCAGAACTAGTTGGATAAATATTTCTATCCAACAGCAGTTCTTCGGAGTCGTCCGGATCAGGAGGAGGAGCTCCTCCTCCGGCGGACTCGGAGGCTCAAGGTGTTTAACCATTTCCTTGAAGACGACAAGAAACAATTATAATATAGTATTTATGATGATCTCATCAGAGCTAGCTAGCGGTCCAGAGAAGAAGAAGAAGAACTCCCTCCCTCCACTAGCTGTGCCGCAGCATCAGCAGATCTGATTGATTATATATGATCTGATAAAGCAACAATACAAAAAGAAAAAGACTTTGGACGTCCTCAGCTTCCTCAGCCAACAATTGTGCATGCTAAAAATGGCTGCAAAAATCATTTCACCGCCTTCCTAGATGGAAGTGGTGGAAGTTGAAGAAGAACCTGACACTATCCCCAAAAAATAACTTTTTTTTTTTTTTTTCCTTGTGGGGAAAGATTGTACACACGTGAGTGAGCCACTGCGGCCTAGTCGCACTGCTACTTGAACCCTGTTTGCGTGAAGCTCTCCGCAGTAGCCGTGGGGGTGGGAGGGAGACTCGATCGGCTCCTCGAACACGAGGAGGAGGTCGAAGACAGAAGGGTTTCGCAACAGTGATGCGCACTCCACTTTTATGGCTTTTTATGGACGGGCATTTCTTGCCGCACTGTTTTATGGCTTTTTATGGACGACTCTTTCTTGAAGCACTCTTTCTTTTATGGCTTTTTATGGACGATTTTTTTTTGAAGCACTCTTTCTTTTATGGCTTTTTATGGACGACTCTTTCTTGAAGCACTCTTTCTTTTATGGCTTTTTATGGACGA
>Ga0209208_10012999_pt1 | contig 10459 bp, 6 predicted proteins | sample S1TSphfallax_3_FD_187694 | JGI IMG/M metagenome (GOLD analysis project Ga0209208, IMG submission 187694) | Host-associated microbial communities from peat moss isolated from Minnesota, USA - S1T2_Fd - Sphagnum fallax MG (SPAdes) (version 2) | ecosystem: Host-associated > Plants > Peat moss >... | reverse complement strand
GGGGGGGGGGGATGTACCAATTAACATAGGGCAAGTACCAAAGGCAAGGCACAAAGTGTAGCAACAAAAAAAAACATCAATAGGGAGGGAGTGGTAGCAAAAGAGAACATGAAGCAATAGGACAAGTTAGGAAGCAACAAGGCGAGGGAGGAAACAACACAATGAGGCAAGAAGTAGCAGGGTGAGGTGAAATAACAAGGTGTGAAGGGAAGTAAAAGGGTGTGATGCAAAACAAAGTAGGAGGGTGAGGTGAAGTAGCAAGGCAAGGTGAAGCAATAGGGTGGGAAAGGGAAACATCAAGGTGTGACGTGAAATGAAACAATAGGGTAAGGTGAAGTAACAAGTCACAAAACATGAAGCAAGATAACAAGGTGAGGTGAAACAATAGGTCACAAAGTAAAGTAGCAAGGGTGTGGTGCTACATAAAGCAATAAGGTGTGGTGTTATGCAAAACAACAAGGTTAAGTGAAGTAGCAAAACATGAAGCAAAACAACAAGGCATCATGAAATAGTAAGTGAAACAAAGCAAATAGTGAAACAATAAGGTGAAACGAAAGGAGTTGGCACAAGATGCAAATGAAACATGATGCTAATGACAAAAGAAAATAGAAATAGCAATGAGGAAAGAAAAAGAGATTGGAAGGAAAAAAAAGAAAAAAAAAACATGAAGGGGAAAGAGAAGAGAAAAAACACCAAAGGAATGAAAGAAAAGGACAATATAAAAAAACATAGATGTTAAGTAACCTTGTAACACATAAAATAAATAACAAAGCTTGCAACATGTTAAACAAAATAATGCAAAAGGAAGAACTCAAGGGCCATTCTTTTTATTCATAAGAAATAGGTAGGGTTTAAGGTTTAAGGAAAAGAAAGGGGCCGTTAGAAAGTAGTGCTGCCTTCCTAATTTCAACTTAAACCTAATTTTGACCAAGAACTTGAAAGCCTAACCTAGGTAAATGGTTTTATCTTGCTCAAGTCTCAACATTTTGAATTGTTTTTATCTATTGGTTCTCACTATCCAATTCTCACACAAATGAGAACCATTGATTAGGGTTTCAATCAAGGTATCACTAAAAAAATACCTTAAGGGGTTCATATTGGGATAACTGAATGATACTCAAAGATATTTGTGATACCTAACCCAACATTGGTTTGAATTGGGAATCACTTTGGGGGTGACATATGAAAACCTGTAATGTGTTTTCTAAGCTATTTAAGAAACCTAATGGGATTAACATTTGCTTAAATATTGCTAAGTATTTTACATTTGAATATTAATTATGAATGCCACAATTCACAAATTCCCAATTGTAAAAAATTTCATCATGCAAATTGGCCCACAAGTTGATCACATGTGAGTAAATAGTTTGTGGAACCAATGCATATTAAGAATAAATAAGGTTTTCAAAACAAATCATAAACCTCGAAGGAAACACTTAATGTAAAGTTTGGGATTACATGCATCAACCAACCATTTTTAGGGGGGGTGTTAGATAATTATCCAACCTATTTTTTATCACCCTATTATTATCTAATTTTCTAATATATATAGATTAAAGCCACCCTATATTATTTATAATCCATTATTTTGGATTATTACATACTTTATATTATAATTGAATTAATTATTTGAATAAAATGCACCCTATTTTAAAACTAAATAACTTATATTTTTAACCCAACAACTAATATATTGCACCATAGATTTTAATACATGTATATTCTACTTTATTTTACTAGTGTCCCCCATGGGCCATAAACAAATTCATTATGCATTCAAGTTACCAATCCATATATGTCACATTCTTCCATCATTTTTTATGATTTTCTTTGAACTTTGCATATCTAAGGATTGATTTTATTAGTAAATTCTTTTATTGTCAACCTTTCTTTTTAAGTTTTTTAAAAAAACCATTAGTCTTCTTTTTTCATCTATCTATGTCAGATACAAGGTTTTTTTTCTCAATTTTGTGAAATAGGTAGATTACCAATCATACACAAGAGGATTTAGACAAATTTGGCTACATAAATTGGAGGGGGAAAAAAAATGACATACAAGAAGATTTGGTCTAAATATGGCAATTTCAACTTGTTATTCTACAAAACATGGAGATTTTTGGGTTTTCTTTTTCAAAAAATAATTTGTAAAAGTCACATCCTTTTTTTCCTTGATGCCAAGTTGAAATTTTTTACCACCAAAAAGAAAACAATCTCAATTAGATCCCATATGTTCCCAAATTTTCCAAAAAGTGGAGATTATTTCAAATTTCCTCCTTGTTTGCTACCTTCAACATAGTTTTCATCATTCTTGGCGACATGTGTTTTAAAATTGTAAGGAAAGCTTTTAAAACCTTTAATTTATTTTCAAATTTTGTACAAATGTTCAAAGTGGCACAACATGCACTTGGCCATTTTGAGCAATTTTGTCAACATCTCTAGAGCCCCAACATAAGGTAACCAATTACCCAACCCAAACTTTTAGCATATAATTATTCATAATCTAAGGTATTAAATTATCCAACATAAACCTCCAACCTACAATTAATTATATGTTGTCCATCTAGACCTTGATTTTACAAAGAGAATATTACAATCATGATGAATAATAAAGACCTTGAATTACATCGAATTTGTCATTAAAGGGAACCTTGTTGTTTGAGTTCTTCTCACTTTTAATGCAAGGAAAACATTATTTGCATTAGTAATGCACCCTTGATGGTTGATTTTATTGGGCAAGTCTAATAAAAACTTGTAAAAGGGAAACTTACTAAATATATGGTTACCTTTTACTAATTAACATGACAATTTGAAACTTTTGCTTATTGGTACTTGGTAGGAATGGTTAGAAATTATCTCTATTATTTTAGGAGGAACTTGTTATTTCCATTGTTTTAGCTAGTTTTTAAAAATGATGAGATAGGTGACTAGAATTTAACCATTAAATAGGATTAAAATTATTAACCTAGAAAGATTTTAGGTGGTTGATTGAGTGTGAATGTCATTTTTGTAAGAGGTAAAGAATGGTTACCAAAGATTATTCTAAAAATTAATTTTGAGCGTGGAAAATGTGATAACATTTAGAAAAAAACTTTGGGTGAGAATTTTTTGTGATATGGGTTTACAACACAATTAGAGATATGGTAGCAGAGATTCAAATAGGCATTACTTAAACACTTTGCTACAATTCAAGTAGCCTAAAATTAGGGGTGTAATTTTGATTTGATATAATGTGACCTTATATGTTGTTGGAGTAAACCCCACCACTATACTATTATGCTATGTTTTAAGCATTTTTATAAAATTATCTTTTTAATCAAAGATGGGTGAAGTAGTCAATGTTAAATGTCTTGCCAAAGACTCCAATGGCCTTTTTCCAAATCCATAATTTTGTCACATTAAGTTCTTAATGTGATTACCTAATTATTATAGATCATAATTTTAAATGTTAATTGAGATAATAATGTATCACTATTTTATTTTAATAGGCTTGTATTACTAAATTATTTATTTTAGTTGACATGTATTTTTAGATTTGTAAGTGATATCAAGGTAAAAATAATTTGACTAGGGTGAATTCACAAATTTGAATTCAAAATTATGTTAATTTGCACAAACCAAAATAAAAAGTGGCTATATACATTTGAAACAAATTGGTGCATAGGTTAAATCACAAGAAACACACATTCACATGAGTTATAATACACAAACTTGGAAAGAATCATCATTCTTCTTCTTATAGAATATTTTATGTGTGATGATTGGGATTATATTGAAATGAAAAAAAAATCTCAAAACTTTCAATAGGGGATTAAAAAATGTCTAATTTTGTGTCGTGACGATTTTGCAACTTTACAAGTTCATAATTCTCAAATACGAACTTTGATCTAGAATCTTTCAAGAGAAAAGTTGTAACCCTTGAACAAACCTTTCCCATGTCATATTATTTGTTTCAATTGAAAGTCATTTGACCCCTTTTATCAAATGTTTTAATGGTTGGGAATTTGTTTCAATCATTCTTTTGACCATAACTTGTTTTTCAAATCTTCAATTTAAGAATGCAACTCACTTCAGATGTTTATTTTTTAAAGCCTTTTCAATATTAAAGATGCAATTTGGATTTAAAATATCATAAGATTCAAACTCCTAAAATGAGAATTCATTTGAGGTGTTGTGACTCCTTCTCCCACACTTGTGAAAATGTGTGTGAGTCTTATAACATTTTTTCAACTTGTTCCATTTGTCATGCATTACCCTTGATCGTGAGCCCTAAGCTAAAGTTGTCACATTACTAGAACTTGATTATATAGAATTGAATGTTGTTTGCAATAGGTTCCTATTAGGTTACCTTAAAATTGCAAATCGTGTTTCTTTAAATATTAGATTTGTTAGTTTTTGTTTTTTGTTTTAGTGGTTGAAGAATATTTGACATTTGAAATCTTTGCCTTAACAAGGAAGATTATCATGGTGTTCTTTGCATACAACCTTTATCAACTACCTATCTCCAACCATATTTGCTCAAGTTTGATAATTTTTGTAAGATTGATTTGCTATTGCTCACCTAGGTAATACATGTTTTACTGAGTCCCTACAAATGAGTCTTTTCAAACACCCAATTTTCCCAAGATTGCAACAACCAAGCACCCTATTTTGCTAGGCTTGTGACCACAATGTTCACCTTGTTATGCTTGCTGAGCGATCGCTTGCTTGGAAGAATCAACCACCAATACAGCATTCTCTAGTACATAATGTTCTATAAAATATGTTTTCAAAGTTGTCTAAAATGGTAGAATTAGTTGCCATTGCAGACTACAATATTTTCTACTTACATAAGCTACAAAAATGGTCAACTTGAGCTACCTAGTCACACAAGTCACAACCTTTGTAATAACATACATGGATGCAGCCCAGTTGCATAGGGGCAGGAGGACCCACCAAAGGCAGGATCCACCATACAGGCCCACCTCATTTATTATGTAGGATAATGCCCTGGCAGCAGGCAATTATACCTTGAACCTCAGGCTTCACCCTTGGGTTTAAACTTTAAGGATGTAATGCCCTGCTACCAATGCCAGACTTCCCCCTCAGACTATAGAATGAATATTTTTTTGTCCCTTTCAGTAATGCTATGCCTAACATGTTCTACAATGTTCTACATGCAGTATCGCCGTTACAGCAAAATTTCTCGCTAAGTTGCTCCCCAATCTGACTCTCAATAAGGCAGAGGAGGAACTTGAATGCAGTGGTTAAAAGTTATGCGTTTATAAGTCAGGGTATTAAGGGGCGAGAATGGCCAGTTTCGGCGTAATAGGGCATCAAATGCGTAACTGGGAATTAAAGTTTTACAAAATGAAATAACTGGGACCCAAACTAGATTTTCCACCAATTTTGCTGGTAAAGGGAGTCTCATCCCCTCTTTCCTTCTGCCTTAGCGCAATATTGTTGAGCGCAAACACTATTGCCACATATATTCTCAGTGCTCATACCTCTACAACTATTATAATTACTCTCGAACCGTGTGCATTAAATGCTGAGTTTCAGCATTTCATACTGAGATTTAATAAAAATTTCGTTATATTGCGGGTGTCACTAAAGGAGGAGGAGATAGGGGGTGGAAGCAGAAAGGATGTGGGGGTGAAAGAGGGGGTGACTTTAGGGATAACTTTGCTGTTTCTCCTACTTTTTTGACACAAGTAGATTGAGTCCCAGAATCAATTCCAGAGTCCCTGACCCCACAACCCTTGCACTACTAATTCCTTTCCCGGATGACTCTCTCTTTCTAAAGCTCTGTGCACACAGTGGACCTTCAGCATCCACCACAAATCACAAACATAATACATGGAGCAATCATTTTTGGTGTCAGACACACAATGATGCATCAGCGCTGAAACAAAACACCAGGGCTGCAAAATTGAACCAAAACCAACAAATTCTCACTTGAAGCTGCCTGCATGACCAGGATTGTTATCATGACGATGATATGCTCACAACTTACAAGAATCCCCCCATTCACAAATTCTCTCGTGAAGACCAGCAGCTATGATGATCATCATCATGGATCACCACTCAAACCTGAAGGCAGCTTTTTTTTTTATTCACTGGTGAAATTTGTCAAAAGCTAAGACTAAAACTGAAAATTTGAAAATTTTCTCCAGGTTTAGTTTCTCGAGGTTTCCAGGGACAGAAGTCAGAGAATAATAATAATAATAATAATAATAATAACAAAAGTCGTCGGATCACTATGTTTTGGTTTTCAGTACTTAGGCAAGAATATAAAAGAATGATCAAATATTTGTACTTGATATCTGGTTGATAGCCAGATTTTGCAAAATCTTCTTAAGGATGATTGCAACTTTTATTACATTTTTCAATGGATGATTTGCCCCTTTGGCTGGAAAAATCCATTTCTGAAAGGACCGTTTCCTTCAGCAGGAGGCCAAGGTATTAATAAACATCCATCTACATCCACTTCTTTGGTTCTAGAGAATCTCCCTTACACCCCCACTATTTGGGCCTCTTTCAGTCTTTACCACATCCAACCAGGGATTTTTTTTTCCTTCTTTTCTCAATTTTTATTTTTTTCAAAAATATGGCATATTTTTCCAAAAAAATTCGAATTTACAGTAAAGAAAAGAAAATTGCAAATCTCTTCATCGTCATCACAGTGCAAAATTTTGTTGAAAGAATATGCACACCTTAACCATTGTCCCTGTAGGTTTAGGGTTTAGCTATCATATGTGAACCAGATAAGCAAGGAGTGATCATGATGATGGACCAAGGAATGGATGGGCCCATTCCCTCTAGGAAATTTGTGGAACCTATTAGGGTGTGATTCTGTTGCAGCAAGTGGTGACTGAGTTCTACCAAGGCTTGTGTCAGGCTGTAACTAGTGTTCCTTACTGTTGATTCACAAAGCTCCAGTGTTCCCCCATCATTGATTGATTCAGATCCGAAGTGGAAGTGGCAAAAGCAAAAGTGGAACACGCACTTGCATGACCCACCTTTTCCAGTTAGAAAAAAAAAAAAAAAAACCTAATGTTGGGCAGTTCCTCTTTTTTTCAAAAGAAAGAACAAGTGGGTAAGGCTTGGATTTTTGGATCCTTGACCAAATGATTATCATCAAGTGTCAAAGAACTGGTTTTCACACATAAGTGTGGTTCTCAAAAAAATAATTGAAAGGGACAATCAAGGAACCTCCCCTGAACCCCTAGTTCTTTGTTGGGTCTTTCAAAAAGCCCCCTGGAATTGGGGGTTAGAACAAAAAATTTAAAAATCTACCCAACCTGGGAAAACCCTAAAAAGGTACGTACCTACATGAATAATGAATAGGATATCAAAACTGGTTGAGTAAAATTTTCAAACTCATTGGAGCACAGCTACCAATCCAGATGCAGTGGGAAGCTGGCCACACATTTCACTGGCACTTTTGGAGATCACTCCCTATATATATCTTGTACATATAGTGATATGAAAGTTTAAATAGATTGAGGTTCCCTTTCACACTTGTGGCGTCAATGCTAGAACCCAATAGAGAAATCTGGCTATATTTCAAAAACAAATGTCAAGAGATTTGGTGACCAGAAAACCAAAAAAAGAAACATCGTTTTAGCCATTTTGAAAGAAAAAAATTAGCCAACTCACTATATTTAGCCAGAAGCAAGAGGAAAAAAAAAACTTACCCAGATCCAATGTGTCCATATTTTTAACAGATCACACAATCATGTCCAAACATGGAACAAACAAACCAAAGACAAATCCAATTGAAAAATTGGAAAACAAACACACACACACACACACACACATGCACCTAACTTCTGTAGTAAATATTGAAAAGCCAAGAAGCATGGATGATAGATAAAAAGCATGCGTACCACACTTGATGCTGGTAGGTTCCCCATGCACGTAATGCATGGAGGTGATCTGTACGTACCAACCACAACAACAACATTTAAAAGCTCGGATTCTGTGGATTCCCATGATCATTCTTTCTCTTTTATCACTGAAGATATCCCTCACCTCACTCTATGAATGAATGAATGGTGCTGGTATTATGAACTGATCCAAACCGGTCCGAATCTACTGCTTGAATGGTGAGAGGAGGATTTTCTTTTAGGATATGTTTATTGGATGCTCGCAATTTCCTTATGTCTATTGTAATGTGTAGTGATAAGGTGGGGACTTCAGGTGAAAATAACTCCAATTATGGGTTTTCATTTGATCTGTGTCTAAATTGTAGTTCAATAAAAAAAACTTGATATCAAGTGTTGCTCAATATTATAATGTATACTGACTCATACACACAAGAGATTCAACACATTATTAGGTAATCAAATTTGTTGCAACTATGTAAATGGAAAGCAATCTTTTCATTAATGTTTTCTAAATCTTTCAAATTGATCAACAATGTTCAATTTTCTCAAATGACAAATGACACACATGTTCAAATTGACAATGAAAATGTGTTTTCCTTTCCATGAATCATTTATTCCTTCGTAATACCCACATCATAATATAATTTTAAAGATTTTGCAAGAACCCAAATCCCAAATTATTAGGACAATTTTCCTCACTTGTTCAATAGTTAATGCCTATTTGTCAATATGTGAAAATCTTAAATTTGACAATATGGATTCACCAATTTACTATACCACTCGACATTGGTCAAGCTTGAAGACCTATGATGCCTTTGATTTCTTGATACAATTATGAATATTTTAAGTTGATGCATATTATATCAGTCAAAAATTTATGGTTCCCAAGATTCTTCATAAAGTTATATTGGATGTACAAAAATAAATAAATCCTTGATGGAGTGACAAAAAATGATTGATGGACAAAAATAAGCCATAGCCACACATAGGTACTTTGATCTCCTTATCATTGTGGTGGCTAGTACCTTGTATTTGGGTCCAATGAAAAGGAGGAAAATGAGCCTAAGGTTCATAAAATAAATTTCCTAAAAGAAGAAATAAATATAATTACATGATACCTAGACTGTTTCAAACTTCCCCAAAAATATGTTAATTATGTTAATTATATGTTCATACTTTTGACAATATTAAGAAATACAAACATATTTGACACTTGGTCACATTTAGAAATTTATTGTTTCGTGTTTTTTCCAGAAGTTTTGTTAATGTATTTATGATAACCAAAGTAGGTTTGCAACTTGGACAATGATCGTGTAGTTTTCTCAAAACTCCAACCAGGGTAGCCATGCCCATCATTGAACACAAAAGCCTATGACTAATCAAGGCAAAAGTTCTTACCTATGCTGGTCAATGTGCAGACTAAATTTGTTGGTGTGCATTTTGCATGTTATAATTGAACATGTGGTAGCAAAAACATGCGTTCAATTTTTTTTAAACTCACACCCGAACAAATTATTTTGTGTTTGGCCATTGGATAAATTTAGAACATTTGACTACTATTTGCATCCCATTTAGACTATGGATGTGTTTGGTGATGAAAGTAATTCATTGAACTTCTCAAAGGCAATTGTTTGCTATAGAAGCACATTAAAGGAAAATCTCCTAACCACTTAATAAAAATAAGTATTTGGTAATGGCGGTTAAGGAACGCACTACTACAAAACTTTGCATAGGGATACAACACAAGTATGATTCACAAAAATCCAATAAAAGATTAATGGTCGAAACCATCATAGGGGAGACAAAAAGGGAAGGCCAAAGAATAATTTGCAAGAACTTTTAAAAAAAAAAACAAAAAACACTAGACCCTCTTGTGGTAGGACATTATCTCATCCACGGCCCTTCTAATGTCACCTGCATGCAAATTGTGAAATCCCATAGTAATGGGAGGTCTAGAACAAACATCACCCGCCAACATAATCTTCCTTTATAACAAAGGCTAAAGCACATTAAAGAGCAATACTAACACATTGCTTGAAAAATTGAATGTAAAAAGACAAGGATAAATGACCTCCCAATCACCTATCATGGAAAAGACGAAAACACCCCTTGATGAAACGATCCATATCATGCCCAAATGTGCCATGCACCTACATGGCCATCGAAATAAAATGGTGCCCCTCATGAAGCCCTTTATACTTGCGGATCTTAACAATAGCGTTAAATTTCATAGTTGCACCTATTGTTTGACTAATGACACTCGAAGCCATTGTCTCCCACATTGGGTTAGTAACCACCACATCAACAATGAAAACCTAATCCTTTCAAGTCATGTAGAAATTGACTCGTAATGAAACTCTTGATGTTAGGGCATACCATTGCTCTTTCCACACAACATGCCCACTTTCTTGAATGAGGGCATACATGACATCTTGAATGACGTCATGTGTGGTTATTCGCTAAACTTTAAATGAACAACAAACTAAGTGTGTGCCAAATGTGTCCAACCCATGTTCAACTCACACATGAGAATATTAGATGCCAAAAGTTGAATCAAATTGAAATGAAAACACAACATTGAGGTGAAAGTA
>Ga0209208_10012997_pt1 | contig 10460 bp, 7 predicted proteins | sample S1TSphfallax_3_FD_187694 | JGI IMG/M metagenome (GOLD analysis project Ga0209208, IMG submission 187694) | Host-associated microbial communities from peat moss isolated from Minnesota, USA - S1T2_Fd - Sphagnum fallax MG (SPAdes) (version 2) | ecosystem: Host-associated > Plants > Peat moss >... | reverse complement strand
GTGGTCAGCAGCAAAAAGAAATCGACTGTGATGAGCCCCATCCGGCGCCGAATGAAAAAACGCAACCCATCCAGTGGACAGAACGGCCAACTGGTGCATTGGTGGCTGTTAATTCACTCTGGCCCCTGAAAACTGGTCTCCACATGTTTTAATGTCTTCAAAGGTTATTACAAAAAATTCAACTGAAACCTGTTGAGGTTTTCAACAAAACTGATTCTCACTTGGAAAAAACCCGGCAGGCAAGTTCTTAAAAAAGTTCTCACTTTATGTGAAAACCTCCGAATTCTCAGGCTGAAAATCTTACAACACTGGTTGTAACCTATATAACCAGCTAAAGGAGAAGACTCCAACATATCTATATTGGGACTCTTGAAAGCATGATTAAATTTTTAAGATGGGCCAATAAAAAATGCCCATCACAAAAAAAAAAAGGTGTGTTGTACACAATGGCCCTGCCATTATTTTAATATCAACAATTGATCTTGTATGATATATTGATCATAGCTAGGAAATAAAAATAAAAAATTAATGTACATCATGTTATTGTAAAAGAAAAATTGTCATGACTTGGTTTTCAATTTTTAACATCTGATTAGTTACAAGGAACCCAAAAGGATCTCACATTCAATGATGACATGTTTTAAGAACTTATTTAAACATTTAAAAAATTGTTACCAAACCAAAATCAATAGGGAAATGTCGCAACATAATTCAGTTTTCTGCAAATGTAATGACTTTTTTTCTCCAAATAAAAAGAAGTGATCAAATATTCCCTTTTTATATTAATTTTTCACATTTGTAAAAAATTTCAAACCAAAAAAAAAAAAAACTTGTTGTGTCATGTGTATTTGAACGCGTTCAATCACATTGTCATATTTTGAAAGAATTACATGAATTTTTGCATGCTATGGGTGCCAAGATCACTTTTGGAAAAAGTAGTTTCATATTTAGTTTTGGAGGTTATGGATTGGGGACAAAGTGATTTGGGGCTGGGTGCACATTTGACAAGATGGTTGAGAAAAAAAAATGTCAAAAGATGAATGTGAAAGTGTGGAGGTGCTCCTCGAGTAAAGAAGAGCTGCTACCCACTGGCATCGCCATTAGTCTGAAAATATGGGAGAACATATAATCTACCCACCTTGTGTAAAGCAGATTTGTAATAATATGTTGTATCCTTTGGGACAAGAAGATCTGGCCCCCACAGACAGGGGTGGGGGCAGGGTGAAGAGACCACTACTCAGTCCTGTCAGTTTGAGCTTTTCTGGGGCAGTGGGATATGGTGTCATTGTTCTTAGACTATGGTTGGCTGATGATGCAGGAGAGAGCAAGAGAGTCATTTGTCCTTCATGTGCACCTACTCCTCAGTATCGTACTGTAATACCTTTTCAGGTTTGGCATCTCATTGTTGAATAATTATTTTGACACAATTTTATTTTATTTTTCAACTTTTGAGCAAAATTTTATTTAAATTAAAAAATATTTGACACTAGCCTAAAATCGCTTAAAAGTACATGCAATAGTATACATATTAAAACTCTAAAATTATCTTGTAACAACTTTTTGATTTTTTGAATTTTTAAAGTTTGGTCCATGCTTTCCGGAGTGATGTTTGCGGCAATTGTGAAGTGATGTTTGCAGCAATTGAGAAGTTATGTTTACAGTTTTGTGGAAAGAGATGTTTGCTTTGCAAAAAATATGAAAATTTCATAAAATTTATATCAAAATATAATTTAACTTTGTGCATGGGAATGGAAATGAGTAAAGAAAAGCAGCAACAAACCTTACTTACTGGTCTATTCAAAACAATTAAAAGAGCACAAAAAGAGCATGCTTTGTAAAAAGAAGTAGAAGACATCAATGAAAGTGTTAAGCAAAAAGCACCAATGTTAGAGAAGTAGAAAAATGCCCTATTGGATGTCCCAAAACAATTATAGCAACACTACAACTTGAGAAACAAACTAAGCATGAGAAGGGTGAAGAGGAAGTTACAAAGAAATAAAATGGAAGCAAATAGAAACGTCAAAAATCAAGAGGCCAATACACAAACTGGTTTTAGCCACATTTATAGCCACCCATAATAGTTGTAGTTAAAAAATATGGCACAAATTTTGATGATGTGCATTACTTACGAATTGCTTACCAAAGTTCAAAAGTTCCAAATCCAAATGAAAAATTAGCAAGAAAAAATTTGTGGATTTGGTGTACACCAAAAGGAGAACTATAACCAAATTATCTACAAGCAACACAACAAGGTATGATTGTCAAACATTTGAAGTAACATTTATCAATCCTTGAAATGTATCCCACACTTCGAAATGATCTTGTCACAATGCTACAAAAGATGAGAAGTGTTGAACAACCGTTATTTACCTTTATTGTTCAACCAATCTTAAGGTGTATGATAAAGTCCCTTATTCATGAAATTATATGCCTTGTGATCAATAGTGACAAAACTGGAATCCACCTTGTTCCAACAATTAGAGAAAGAACATGTGAAAATAAGGGCAGAAAACAAATTCAAGTGTTAAAACTTAGGGGTGGAGGATAAGAAATAAGTAACTATGATGGTATCTTCTACTGCAAATGGATACCTATTTTTTGGACAAGTTGTGGGTCAAAGCAAGATAAAGTATACCAAAAAATAGATGTTTCCACTTTAACCATGCACTTTTGACATGTCCCAAACTCCTCAAAAAACCCACTTCAAAACGAAACAACGGAAAAAGAAAAAAGTTGGGGCATGCTTTCTAACTCACAACACTTCAGGGGTAGGAAGGCATGTTAAAGTTCCAGGATGAGACTAGGACAAACTCACAAGCAAGAATTCAAAAGGAGATCAACCTCCACAACTAAAAAAAAAAGGTGGTTAGTGCAAGTCAAATGGAAATGATGTGGTGGACTTAATAAGGACAATCTCAAACATAAGCTTTACACGGCCCGCAACCTTTGAAAGGAGGCACCACTCCCCTCCCTATAATATAATTTGTGCCTCTCTGCAAGGGCTACATCCAAATGTCACTTTTCCTTGAAATTCCCAAATGGGAGTCCCAAAAAATGGGACTTTTGTTGTTCCAAAACTTTGGATGTTCATATTTTTCTCAAATCAAGATTGTTTTGAAAATGTGAAGGCAATATCTTATATTGCTTAAAAAGTTATTTCCAACAATGTATAGCACACCCCACTCTGACCTCATTTGACCTTTAATTTTCAAGCATTTGTGGTTAAGAGTCAAATCCCTAATTTGACTTTTGCCCTTTTTTTTCTATCATAACTCATGAAAATCAGGTCTAAATGAACAATAAGAAGGCATTTTAAGCATCTGTGCTTCAAGAAATTTCTATTGGTGTCTTGGAGGCCCAATTTGGTGCTTGTTTGTCTTTTTAACCAAGGCTCTAAACATTCGCAACTCTTGCACAAGTATAACTCCCAAAGTGGGAATGCACTTGGGAGTCATTACACTTCATCCCTTGCATTCTCCCCCCATTTGTGAGAGTTTATTTCACACTTAACACATTTTCTGCCTCATGGGCTTTTGCACTTCACACTTAGTCACGAGCTCAATGTTTAGGTTACAACAACCTCTCATATAATTACTATAAAGTAGCATCAAATTAGGTGTAAACAAGTGTCAAGTAGCATTAATTGGCTCTATTAAGTCTATAACAATCTAATTTTTTAAAATAAAAATAAAATGAATTTTAAAAGTAGATAAAAAGTATATTTGAAACCAATTGAAGAAATGTGTTCAAACCTACTTTTTTTGTTAGAAAAATTAATGAAATTGGTATGTACTAAATAAAAAAATGAAGATCAACATATATTTTAACAAGTCTTCAAAAAAAAATCTTTTTTTCTGTAAGAACCTACTTGACACCTACTTGAAACCAAAAATCCACAATGAAAAGTAAACGTTAAAAGCTACTTATATTTTGAAAAACCTATTTAAAACCTATTTTTACAGTTTGAAATATGAAAATCAATGCACAGTAGGGTAAACATATATCATATTTAATCATTGAAATAAAATAATTCAATGTTCCACAATTCTATAATGGATTTTGTTGTTATTTTAACTCTATTTGTTCCAATTTTGACAAGGTAATCAAGTTGTTCATTTTATCTTGCTTAAAACCTTGTATTTATAGGTACTACACATAGATGTTTACTATGGCTTCAAATAAAGGAAACATCAAATGCATTAATTTCAATTAACATCTTACATTAATGAAAATCATTAATTTACATTGCAAATAACAAAAGACTTTGATAGCAAGAATTTTTTATCTACTTACATAATCAAATCCAATAAATCAAATTATAAAAAAACCAAAAACTTGTATGGCCGATAGATTGCTAGAACATTCACAAAAATAATTTTTTAACTAGATAAAAAAAAACACCCTAACATCCTTGATGTGTTTGTTCTTGCAAATTATACCAATGAATTGCAACTTGTAAATGTAATCATACAAAGACCTTTGAAACATGCTTTCAAAATCAATTATAACAAATGGATTACAAATGTCATCAAACACCAAATCTACAAGGGGAATGAGCCACACATTGATTTGAAGATGAGCAACTTCAAACTTGAAATTTGTGGGTGGCTTCATGCACCTTGGAGACAAGTCCAAGGAATGGGGAAAATGATAATTAAAGCTTAATAGAACACTAGGATTATGAATGTTTTCACATCAAAATTTCAAATGGCTATGATGGAATCCAATGCACTTATTCCTCCCTTACCTTTACTTCAAAAGTTGAAAAAAACAATCATGGTGCAAAAGACAATTATGTAAATCTTGTAGATTCCATTGTAGCAATGATTAAGAATTATTTATAGCCTCACTTTATTCCATTTGGAGTTGCAAGTAAAGGTGGCTCCACAATAGTTTCAAGTAGTGGCAAAGTGTCTAGATTGAAATGACAAATTACATTCAAGCAAAAGAATCTAGGTTAATATTACAGTTTTAGGGAAATTACCTTACATTGTTGTAAAAATCCTTTTATAGGTTATTGTTGTTTTGAAAAACTTGAAGTGAATGCTTTTATATTATTGTTACATCCAAAGAAAAGGTAATAAAATGAGCAAATTATTATAGTAAGTATGGGCAGATAGGAAAAAGAACCTTGATATGAGAGTTTGCATGTTTTGCAAATTCAACAATAATAGATGTGCCACTAATTTGTAAAGCTTTGTGGTTGATCAACTTATTGGTTGTGAGACTTGAAGGAACCCATGGTATAAGCCATTTTTTTAGTCCTAAACCAAATCCTTAATAACATGCCCTGTTTCCTATACATTTCCTTTTCTGTGTAATGTTAATTTTTGCTTTGTGCTTTAAATTTCAAAGTGAAAAAATTCAACCAGGCATGAGTAAATGACAAAAGTTTTGGTCCATCTAGGCCTTACTCTAATTGCATTTCCTTGATCATTACATTGAACAAAAGATTGCAAAAGATATGTGGAAAAAAACTTTGTTTGAGAAAACCCAATTTCAAGCTTCAAACTTACATTTTCACCACCAAATTAGACACCTTGGTTAAGAAGCACTTTGAGCAAATTAAACAATTGAATAATCTACTTGATGAAAGTAGCCACAAACACCTCCAAAACTTCCCCCAAAAAAACTTCTCTTGTGACTAAAACTCTATGTTGATTTGGCTTTTCATGAGGCATTTCTCTAATCTTCACAAAAGGAACAAAGCGCACAACAACAATGACACAAAATTCTCAAAGAGAGGGAGGAAGACAAGGAAGGGGTGAAAGCACAATCAAGTAGACCACAAAAGTAATCTTCTCTAATTCAAAAGTAGTGATTTTTTCATTTAAGCATGGAAATAATTCAAGGACTACTATCATAATGCAAAACTATGGAGCCTCAATTGACATCATAAGAATGTAAATTTCATAAGATTGAAAAGTAAGTTCATCATAAATGTGTTAAAACTTATTCAATTTTCAAAAACCAATTATAACATTTCTAAATTACATGTTTTCACAAAATCTATGGTGTATTTTGAAGCTTCCATTTTTATTTTTTTGATTTGGACATTTTTTTAATCTACTTGCACCTACTTTAATGAAATAGAACATTTACTTGCACCTATTTTCATTCACAATAATCTTATTTAAGTATCAATTAAATATGTTTTTATCATATTTTTTCACATAAAATCAAGAACCATATTAACTTCAATCTTTCTACCCAACCAAATTACATGTTTGATAATTTCATGATATATTTTTAATTACTTGTAATCAACTTAGAAAAGTATGTTAATTGGTCTACTTGACTATGTTTTCACCAAAATAAAATAAAATGAAGAAATACAACACTTGGTGAGATGGAAAAGATACAATTCGACCACCTTAATTTACAACTAGGTTGACATTACAACAAGATTGTAGGTTTCTAATAGTCAGCCTGCTTCTTGTCATTGGTTCCTTGTCATTAATATCCCATACGAATGTATTGAACTGCAACAAGTTTGCATCAGAATGTTAATGCAACACCTAAAAGCCTACTACAAAAGTGCAACAAAGGAGATTTATTTTAAATGACTCAAGAATCCTTTGAAATTTTTGCATTAACAAACAATAATTTTTGAAAAAAATTGTAAAAACATACTTTAATTTTCTAAAATTTTGGCATTTAAAGAAAACATGTCTTTTCTATTGAACATGAAAAGGTATTATGGTAGTTGGTTTGTGTGTTTTTGGACCTCAACTTGGCAACCAACTGGTGTGAATTTGTGTCCATGACAATTTGTCTATGGCCCACAAATTGCAATGATTGGGTTACAAGTGAAATTTATTATTTGCATTGCAAGTGTGGTGGTTTGTAAAGGCATTTTCGTAGTAGAATTACATTGCAAATCAAATGAACATATGCATTGGGTGAGCCATGTATAAAGACTTACTAGATGTTTTATTGTACCTATGTACCTACATACACACCAAACAATAGGCTTTGCACATTGATGGGTATGGGTAGCAATCTTTTTTGAACCCACCAATGTTTAGCTATTGTGAAAAATCATGCACATTGTTTTTGGTGCATGGCACTTTTATTTTCCTTTTCAATTTTGTGATTTAGTTGAAATGTCTATCATTCATAAGAAGAATTAGCCAAATTTGGTCAAATGATACATTTAAGTGAAAAAGTTCAAGAATCTTTCCATATTGTTGGCTACTTAATATAACACATTCTAGAAACTTGGTGATGTTTTGGATGAATTTGAGTCATTCTTTCATAAAAAATGAAATGAAAGTTTCATATTAAAAGACCATGCATACTTTGTGAAACTATATGTACTAATATATATATATGTTGATCAATGCAAGTTTTTTTCTTCCAACATTGATGTGAATATTTTTAAAACAATATTAGGAGGTATCAAATATGAAGTGTTCATTTGTGAATACATTATGTTTTTCACTTTGTTGATGTAGGTATTGCAGACTAGTAATGTGCATGTAGTCTAAAAAGGGTCCAAGTTTATGATGGTTAATTTTTAACAGAATCCTTACTAACACATAGGTAGATAAAACAAAGTCTCACACAACAACCACCCATCATAAAAAGACCTTAGCAAAATGCAATAGAAGAACCTTACACATTTTTGGGATAGGATCACCCATGTGCCTAAAACTTGATCCTTATGTGGGCTACACCCATTGGGAAGTTCATCACACACACCTAAGGATTTCATTCAATGGGGATTGTTCATCAAAACACATATAGTACATCTTCTCTTGTGAACAATTTCACAATCAAAAGAACACATAAGTTTATCATGGCGTAAGTTTGTAACACAAAAAGCTTATCCAAACATGACACATAGTAGCAACCATAGTAGTGACATACGAAATACGCGTATTTTTCAAAGGTGCTCAAAAACAAGTATTTTCAAGTATTTTAAAATTTGAAAATGTGAATACGTGAAATACGTGAATACGATGAACAAAACATTGTTCCTGCTCTAATCGTCGTTTGGCTCTTCTTCTTCCATCCAACTACCCATCTCTTCCTCAAACTCAATGTTGTTCACTTTATGTGCTAGGCGCAGGTCTGAGAAGACATGCACTAGATCCTGAGCTCTTTGCGGGGTCAACCTATTTTGTTTTTTCGAATGGATGAAATCGTAAGTGCTCCAGTTGCGTTCACACGCTGAGGCTGCAGAACATTGGCTGAGGACCGTCACGCCTACTGTCTGAAGCTCTGGAACTTGCTGACCCCACTGCTGCCAAAATTTCCACCCGGGCATCGCTCTCATGGCCGCTTGAATGCCGAGTCTGCCAAACAAACCTTCTTGGTTTCTAAACTACGCCAATTGCTGCAGGACTTTTGCTTGATCGTCTGCATCTGGGACGAGCTTCTCTAGGATGTTCAAAAACCCTTGCATCACTTCCACATTCTAGTCCTGTCCATATTCTGCTGATTGGAACTCCGACTCCAGAACAAACCCAGCCGAGTGCATATCTGAATGCAAGTATTCCCAACGCTTACGCCAAAGCGAGCTGATCTACTCATACTTGACAGCAGAAAGCTTCACCCCCGGATGTTGCTCGCTGGTTCCTTCCTTGAGCGCCCCCAACTCCTCGCCAATCAAGAACATGGCATAGTAAACCTTTCCCACAACTGGAACACCCTTGTCACACTGGCGCAAAAGGCAGACTATCGATTCTGAAACAGCCAACAACTCCTTCACACCCTTCCAAAACGCAGCAGAAGTCAGGATGTCGTGCACCTCCTCTCCCTCCATCTCATGCGACGACTTCTGGTTCCACTCCCCCCAAGCGTCGCTGACCACAAGCTGTTGCAGTGATGCCTTCACCTCATGCATGCGCTGTAGCATGATGAAGTTGGTGGCAAATCTGGTCTCCCCTGGTTTCAAGAGCTCTAGCTTGGACAAGCTCTTAAAGAAAGCTAGACTTTTATGATGGTTTGTGATGAACTTCAGCGCTGTTCTTGCCTCGACTATGATGGAGGAGACCCAATCCAGCTTGCCCATGTCCTCGGGCAACAATTCTAGGTAGTGCGGGGTGCAAGGAGTAAATGTGATATGGGGAAAGCGGGCTTCTAGCTTGCGACCTGCAACCTTGCAAACTACTGCACTGTCCATGCACACCTGGACCACAATCTCTGCCCCCACATCCTCGATTGCCTTGCCGACAACCTGCGCAATGAAGTCTGCATCCTTGGTATCCCCACTCATGTCTACACTCTCAAGAAACTTTTCGCCCTTGGGTGTGACCATCAGAAGATTGAGAAGAGGCCTATTCTGAGTGTCTGACCACCCATCGCTGGTTATGGTTGCCTTGCTGCTCCGCGTTGACGCCATAAATGACTTGAGTTCTACTGCCACCGATACTTTTTCCTTGTCTAGCAGGGTGGTACGAAGAGAGACAAGACTTGGTAACTTGTAGTTATCGCCAAAATCAGCGGTAGCTTCAACGACTGCCTTGAAATGAGGGTCATTGATTAGGCGGAAAGAAAGACCATTGCCATAAAAGGCACGACCCCATAGAGCATCTACTTTAGACTTATCTTGCTTTCCAAAGGCAGCTTTGAGAGTGCTTTGCTTTTTAGTGGGGCCTTGCGGGAGAGCAGCTGTAGCCTCATCCAGATCTTGCACCTTCCGTTTTTGCGTTTCCTGTTCTCTTTTCGCCTGATCAATATCCTGAAGCTGTTTTTTGAGGGCTTGGGGGCATTTGGTGCACTTCTTGACTCCACAAGCCACCTGACCCAAGAAGTGGCCCCGGATTCTTGTGGCACCCCCCCAAAACATGAGCTCACAGTGCCCACACTTGACTTGAAAATTCCCCCCCGCTTTCTCTGGTTCCTGGAGGATGGTGACCTCGGTCCACTTAGGTCCTTTCTCCTTCCCCATTCTAAAGGTCGCCCTGCTCGATTGTAGCATGAAAGAAAGTTGAAGTTATTACTTAGTATCAGATCCAGACTTGCAAGTTGCAACAGTATGATTCCGAATGCTGTCAATGTCATGGCTGAGCCATCCGAGTCATGGCCAATCAAAAGATTTATCCGTGAAACCTTTTGATCCTAGACTGTCCATATTTGGCGGGGTTCCGAAATGAGCACCGTGAATATTAGGCGTCGATAGGTGATCTTGTTGCTGCAGAAATCATCGATTTTGATGACGAAAATGTAACTAGGTTGTTAACTACTATAGAGTCTAGCAGATTGCAGTTTTTGCGGCCCAGTAATGGTTCTTTGCATAACCTTTACCACTCTGCGTATTTTGGGCCGTATTTTTAAAAAAGCCCAAAAAAACGTATAATACGCGTATGTTCGAATCGAATTGAGCGTATGTCACTACTATGCACAATCAATTTAATTTAGGGTTTAAATTTGTTTTCACTTGTAGTTAGAATTTTTTAGGCTTAAGGTTAGAATCTTTTAAAGCATATTATTATAATCTATTTAGTAGGCTT
>Ga0209208_10012996_pt1 | contig 10463 bp, 7 predicted proteins | sample S1TSphfallax_3_FD_187694 | JGI IMG/M metagenome (GOLD analysis project Ga0209208, IMG submission 187694) | Host-associated microbial communities from peat moss isolated from Minnesota, USA - S1T2_Fd - Sphagnum fallax MG (SPAdes) (version 2) | ecosystem: Host-associated > Plants > Peat moss >... | reverse complement strand
AACTTTTAGGGATTCAAGCTTTGTGAATTCCAATGTGATGTGTGGTTATGATTAGACACAAGAAAAATGGTACATAATTGGAAGATTTGGATTATGGTGAACTTTTATATAAATGACCTCCAAGTCATTAATTAATAGATGTAATGACATGGAATATGATGATCAATCCCACCACCTAATTAGAGTGAGCCTAGCCACTAGTATTGCACCCTACAATGATGAATGTTAATGAAAAATAACATTTAGATTTAAGTATGAAAGTAATATGTTGATCCAACAAATTAGAAATATGGTCTACTACACATTGAAATTTTCTAGAATCATAAACATGGCTAATCACTAAAAAATCATTGTGGATCATGACACAAAGATTAATGCATAATCATTCTAGAATATCATTTGATACACTCATTATAAGAACAATATACACCCACTAGAACAATGTGTCAAGTAGTGACAAGAAAATCATTATGTAATCACCAAACCATCAATATGTTTTTCACTTAAGGATCATAGGGGATAATCTACTCATTGTTGTCTTGGGTATAGTACATGCCATTATAGTAAACTAATCCACTAGGATCCACTGGTCATTGCCATGCAACCCTGTTCATTAGCCAATTCCATTAAATTGGACAAGATGTCACCATAATGTCATTACAATGGAATTGGTCCAATCCACTTTTAAATGATTGGAATGCCCAATGGTTGGGACCATGTTTCCTAGTAGTGGATAAATGTGCATTTATGGTGTGTTTGACAATTATTTTAGGATTTATAGTCTCCAAAGAGGGAAAAACTCCTAATCCTAAAAAGATAAAGGTTTTAGTAAAAATGCCAGTACCCAAAACACCCCAAGAGATTCAAGTCTTCAATGGAATGGCACAATTTTATATATGTTTCATTAGAAATTTTTCTTCTATTATCGCATTAATCACCAAGTTATTCAAAAAAATTGAAATGTGCGAATGGACTCCTGAATGTCAAACCACTTGGGAAGACATCAATAACAAGTACATTCAAGTTTGTATACTTATTATTCCTAATTGGGAACTAGAATTTAATGTTCATACTAATGCATTTTAGCTAGTAGTAGGGGCAATATTAGTCGAGAACCCAACAAGTAAAATAGATCAATTTCTTATGTATTCATAAAGATTATTTAATTTTGCTGAAAAAAATTATACCACTATAAAGAGAGAGGTTTTAGATATGGTTTATGCCTTAAAAAAATTTAGGCATTACCTATTAGGCAACAGGTTCACATTTTATGTAGACCATATGGCTTTAATGTATTTAGTGAACAAGCCACAAAATTTTGGCAGGGTGGTTAGATGACTTTTATTATTTTTGGAGTATGATTTCAAGATTGTATACAAACTTGGTAAGTCCCATCTAATGGCAGATGCATTGAGTAGATTACCCGATCAAACTAAACATGTTGGAGTACCTGATCAAACTTCTAATGTTCACCTGTTCACCTTACAAGTTGAGTGGTTACAAAGTGTTTATGAATATTTATTAAAGGGAGTGATGGTAAAAAGATTTACACCATCCCAAAAATAATATTGAACCCAAAGAGTTAAACCATTTGTGTTTCAAGAAAGAATATTATATATATTTGGACACGGTAACATGTTTGTTGAGTTCTATAACCAGAACATGTGCCCACAATTTTGTAAGAATTGCATGGAGGAGTTGCAAAACAACATTTATCTTCTAATATCATTATGAAAAAGATCTTAGATGTTGAATATTGGTGGTTGATGATAAATTGAGATGTTCATGAATATTGTTGAACTTGTGATCAATGTCAAAGAACAAGTAATTTGTTGAAACACAATTTAACCAAACTAGTTACTAATTTGCCCGAAAAACCATTTAAAAAATGGGGGTTGGATTTTTTGGACTTGTTTAAAAGTAATATCACAAGCACAAAAAATGGGTTTAGACATGATCACCCACTAAAGCAATCAAGTTCTAGAACAATCATTGATAAAAATAATAATAAAACTTATATTTAAGGCCATAACTATATGGCCTTTCAATCCCAGGGCAATGGATAGCAAGACTCAGATTTCACAAATATACATTGCAAAACCAGTCAATGATCAAAGAAGTGAAAACAACATAACATATGATGAAGCTTAATATAATCAAGATTGGGGAGAAGAATGTGCAATTACATAAATTCTACATATAGGTGAAATGGTTTTTCAATCAACAACTAAAGATCTTTTTAATAGTTTAAAACATGACCATCGTTACTATGTAGATATCCCTCATAACCTTACTAACATTGAAGAGCAGCCAAAGGAATTCAATGTTGTAAATTTATATGATAACCTTCACGTGTTTACAAAAAACTATGTATTATCTCACAATTTTAACATAGGGATCTTTGTCTATGCATAACTTGTTTTCATTACTTCATTTACCTACAAGACAAACAAACGGAAAAAAATCATTAGATTATTCCCAATCCCATGTAGTTACATTTGATAAGTACTTAAATATCCTGTGAAAAATGGCCATGGACAAGGCAATCGTAAAGGAAATCATAGAAGACAAATGAAAGGAAAGGGAGGAGAGGAAATTGAAGAGAGTAATAGATATGGGGTCTACAATGGATCGAACAATTCAAAAAATAGTCGAGAAACAAGTTAAATCATAGTTTGTTGTAGCTTAGACTCCAACATTTGTGAAAGAAGTGGGTAATAAAAGTCATTAAAATTTTGTTACAAGCATATGAACAAATCCATATAAGTACATGGGCATGAATCTTGGATGCAGAACAATATCCCAATGTGAGGCTCGATAATAGGCAAAAAGTCACCAAACAACACAAGGTCACCAACCAATAAGGTTACTACTTTCACATGAATGAATAAAAGGATTTGAAGAGCTCCAATGGAGCTCGATGACCAAGAACACTAGATAATCACCACCAATAGGATCAAATGAACACAAATAGCACCATGAGATGGAATATAATATTGATCGACAACAAAAGCCTTGGGAAAACTAATATCATGTTTTTCTAGGAAATTTCCAAGCATACTTTCAACACATTTTGGAACATAAAAGGTTTTTCTTGATCTTTTCAAATTTAGTATTTTATCCAACCCATGCCTTTCTTTGCTTCTTCCAACACAAAATAACACATTTCCTTTCTTCATGGCATTTATAATTCATTCAAAAAACCCATTTTATAAAAATGCAGTAGAAGATAGTTCATGCAAAGGCTCAACAAAGGGTTTGATGTATCCACCTTTGTAATACACATCACTGCAAATAAGGATGTAGCGATCATCAAATTTGACATTTACATTTTAGAACTCAATTGTTGAAAACAAACATTGGAGACGCCCTTTTTGAATTGAGATTTAATATTGGTATAATCACTTGTGCCACTATCATGCACACTATTGATTACACAAAAGACAATACCAAATGTAGAACCTTAAATTTAGGGTCTTTTCCTCTTTAAACCTCATGGCTAGTTCATGTAACATTTGTTATGACATTGACAAGTCATTCCATTCACAACACACACATAGAATTAGCAATCACTTATAAACAATGAGTCAAGTGATTTTGCAGTCCCATATTTGCCTAACTAAAAATTGTAAACACAATCCCATACATGTAAAAGTTTATTTATTTGCAACTTTAGAATTCCTATAACCACATTGCATTGTAATTTGCTTAGAAAAAACAAAACATCTCACAATAAATCTATAAGATGGTATAAAATTCAACCTATAAGTCAAGGAGTATGGGAATTTTTATTTTTTCCATTTTGGTAGCCATGGACATATAAGCAATTGAAATAAGCTAAAACATCCAAATTATACCTTACTACAAAAACAATCAAACAACAACATAAAAACTCTATAGACATATGTTGGTAGACAAAACCTTTAGGGATTAAAACGTGTGCATTCCTTATTTCATCATATAGAAAAGAGACCATGCAAGAGTGCATAAAACATATTTTTATCATACTAGCAGATGGTGGTGGGACATGAATTGATCCATGTAATTTACAAAAAGGGCAACCATTAAGGGAACAAAATTGTGATATGCTTACACTTGTCATAATCATCATCAACACTATTGAACCATGTAAAAAAACTTAGGTTCTTCTTTGCATTTTTTGTCTCGAACTATTACGTAATTCACTTACAAGAAAATCCACCTATGCTAATACAAATTAAGAATTTATTTTCTACTATGGGTTTAGTTTGAAAGCATTCGCACATATTACAACCCATGCAATTATTCAAACATGTGTTTTGTTATTTTCTGATTTTCTTTTATGGATGATGTCATAGTGCAAAGCTTATATTCTAGACTAGTGGCAAGAACACAATTCAAAGAATAGACCAAGCTTGGAAAAAAGATGAATGAAGAAGAAGGAATGTATATTATATCTTCACTTGTCAAAAAATAGTTGAGTGGTGCCCATATTTTTTGAGGATTGTTTCAAAAGTTGTTGGTGAACGAGAGTGCATACACCCATCATCGTAAATTTAGAAGCCTTAAACAAAATTTAATCTCCACTTTTGTTTAAAGTTGAATGATAATTTTTAGGATTTTGATTGGTGGATTCTTCATTCATCTTGGTGATGGAGGTAGGGAGCATTTGGTGGTCAAGGTATTGTTGTTTTTTGATAGGTGGCAAATGAATTCACCATGGGCTACCATGTGTTTGATGCAATTTGTTTTCACAATTTTTACCACCCCAACTTTGTGTGGGCATATCTTTTTCATTTAAAAACCAAATTGAACGATTTTGGGGCCAATGTGCGTGCAATCTAATGGTCTACATTTTATTTTTAGACCTTAACTACAAAAGAATAAGAGCTCGATGATTAAGATACTAATTGTTTAATCATCAGCCAATTTATCCTAATTAGAATTTGGGAAAAAGGTAGGTATTACATTCCAGTTTAAGAATAAGAGTATTTTTAAAATATAATTAATCATTAAGTAAAATGTAATTTGGAAATAATGCTTTAAATGGTCTTGGGAAGCCATAGTCTACGCAATTTCTGGCAAATTTCGAACTACATATAATATCAAAAGTAGGAACATGTAAGATTTCACTCACTTTAAAGTTCACATATAAATGACTTGGGCTTCAAAATTATAGGAAACCACAAGAATTATGAATATGAAATTGAGACATAATTGTTCATTTCTATAAATGTACACCAATAATTTAATAAAGGTTTTTGAAAACCTTTTATTTGACAACAAGTTTCCATATTTTTTAAAAATCAATATTTCATCTTACTTTTGTCAAATGATTTAAAAAATAATTAACCCAAGTAAATCTTTAATGAAAGAACAATTTTCAACCTAAAAAAATCATAATAATCAACATTATCATACCATAATGTATTGATGAACATTTAAAATTCATTTGATTTAAATTCCATGACCTTAAGAAAAATTGAAAACTTTAATGGGAAAGATTGTTCTTTATGGATTCTTTTATGTACATGTGTCAAATTTCATGAATTTTTAAAAATTAAAACTAATACTTTTTAATCATTTTGTTCGAATTATAGAAATGTGACAATGCTTTCCAAATGAAAAGAATATTTTGTTGGACTATAATTATATCATTCATATTGCATTGATTTCACAACATAATGTTAGATTGGGATATAAACCATCACCTATTACAAAATTTGAATGAAAATCATTTTCCAAATTTCCACCATGATGCATAAAACTTGGATAGGTATTAAAAACTATTAAATCGTGATAGCTTTTTGTGTAGACCACAACTTGCCAACACCCTAAAATCAAAATTGAAAGGTCCCAATAAAGAAAAAACCTTCATTATTTTATTTATTTATATTTTTATTCAATCTTTTGGTGTTGCATCAATAATGAGCATCCCAAGAGGAGTTTAATAATAAATGACAATAGGTTCCTAAAGCTATCCAAACAAATTTCTTAAAAATTATGAAAAAATGTTACAAAATCAAAACTTGAATCAAAATGTGGCGTAACTTTAAAAAATGTTTTTTTTTCCATAATTTGGGAATTCCCCCCCCAAAAAAGGAACATGTGACATAAATATTTATTTTATTTTGATTTGCATGAAATTTGACACAAAAAGTCGTTGCAATCCATTGACAAATAAATGATGTGCACTATTTTTTTTTTATTGGCAATTTATAGCCATTTGTTAACATCCCATTCGACCTTGCAATAATTTATTAGATTTTCTTGGTAAATCATTGCCTTGAATAATCATATTTTATAATATGAAAAAAGGATCTTATTGTTGTTCCGTGCATTAGGTTTAAAAAATCATCATATTTGACAATACAAAAATGCATATTATTGTTGTTCCATGCATTAGGTTTAAAAGATCACCATATTGACCATCAAATGGTTGATATTGCTCACCAAACCTTCATTAAATCTAGTTACTTTTGCCCAAAAGCACAAGAATTGCCATAAGGGGTTGTCATCATTGATTGCCCCACCCAATACTATTTTCGTTTTTCCCTCTTTCTTATCCTTGGCCTTTGCCAATAGAGTTTGTCATTAGGGTTGTTGTTCATGTACCTAAAGCTTTTTGGAATTGTAATTGTTCACAAGTTTTTATTTAGTACATTAGATTTTACATTATTCACAAATTGAACAAGAGTGGCCTTGAGAAGAACTTGGAGTCAACTATGGCAAACTGATGTTTGTTGTGAATTGTGCTTTGTGAATCTTCACAATTTGTGATCACTTATGACTAATCAAGTGCATAACTCACAAAAATCTTTGTGTTATAGGTCGATGGTTGGATAGTCTAGAATTATAACAATGTTGAAACTTGATTTTGCAAGTTTCGTTGTTTAGGGTGTAAATCATGAGAAACTTTTACACACAAACCACCTTTCCCCCCAAATTTTACAAATGAATTTATTTTTATTTTTTAAATTCTCAACAACCATCATATTGTGTCTTCCTCCTCTATGACCATTGTTTATGTCAAGTTGTCAATTGTCGACTTGTTCAAATGCCTCCTATATGAATGTTTGAAGAAAAAAAATGTCTCAAACCACAAAACAATATGGAACGCATCAAACTTTTCAAGATATTTGGTTAAATTGCCTTTGGTGAAATTGGAAGCAACTAGAAGTGATGGGATTGCTAACTAGATTCGTTGCAAAGTGTGCACATCCATTGAAAGTAGGGAAAATGTATTTGGTAGCAAAGTTAGACACTTTGTGTACATACATGTTGACCATAAAAAGTAAAAGCAAGCTGGCACCCTAGAGATGGTGGAAGGTAAAATATACTACTATCCAAAATCAATGCATAAAAAAAATTAGCATGTATTATATTGTTACTCATAACAATGTGGATCAATAGTTGGCTTTAAAAGAAATTGAGGAAAAGAAGAAAAAATGATGTTCAATTTGTTGCTGTGTTTTATTTATTAAGGGAAGGTGGTTAAATTACAAACATTGAATCTCTCTACAATCTTTTTTTAGATTTTCAAGCCTAGGAAACATTGGTCTAGTAACCTACGTTAATTTTTTTGTAGTTCACTTCTTTTTAAAAATCAAACCTTTGATCTTGATTTTTATATTGTAATATTTATTTGGAAGTTTCTTTGGGTGTGGTTGTGAGTTCAAATTTTAAACCTTTTGATTCTGGTCCTAACACATTTTTCCAAATTCAAAAACCAAGTTTGGTTTCATGTACACATCACACATTCCCCTATGTTAAAAATTGTATAGGTACAAAGCTTAACAACAAATTAAAATAAGGGTCTTGTAGGTACAAAGTTCAACAACTAATTAAAATTAAAATTAAAATATAAAATTCAACCTACTTAATAAGTTATTATTTTACTTAAAGATCTTGACCTTCTTTTCAAGAATGTTTTTTCACAACTTCGATCTCAATCCAAATTTAGCAAAAAATTAGTTCCATGGTTTGATTCTTGTGCTAGTTCCAACAAAATGATGTCAATTTAGGTTTAGGTTAGAAGAACTTGAACCTAAACTCTCGATTTTTTTCTTACAAATTGGATGCTTTTGTAACACTAGTTAAGACATTACAAAATGCATATAAAAAAGTCTCCTTTCTTACATTCTTTATTAATGAAATCACAATTGTTCATAATGAATCATGGGTATGCATTCATGGGTGCATTCTTGAAAATTGGTAGTTGGGATTTATTTTTATTAAACTTGTAGACAATTACTATTTGTGTTGTCATTGAAAGCATCTACAATATAATCTTAAACATTTTAATGGTTCAAGGTAGACCTATGAAGCTTCAAAATTTTGATTAGTCAATTAAAAAATAATTATGAACATCCAATCTACCATTAATAAAATTAACTTTAACACTTAGCATGGAGATGATAATTATGATATTATTTTAAAAATCAAGTTCATTACATGTGAAGATTTGGAGATTCAATATGGAAGTGATGATTTCATTTTTTTTTTGGGATGGTATTGATAGTTTTATTTAATTTAATTTGATTTGAATTATTAATAATTAGATAAATGGGATCTAGTCATTTCTTAAAAGAATTATGAAAATACACTATAAAAAGAAGTGGATGGAAATTATAATTATAAAATATAATATCAACAAATAAAACTCATTATAATGATTTTTTTTTGAAAAATTCAATATGAAAATGATGATCTCATTTATTTATGGGAATTGATAATTTTATCTATATATTCTGATTTGAAGAATTAGTAAGTGAACAAATTGGATATAGTCATTTTCCAAAAGAACTAATGGCCCAATGTGCCATTGGCTCAAGTATATATTAAACCCCCTATAAGGTCATTCACAATGATGAGCGCATGATATGGGATGGTTAAGGCTTGATCATTGACACACATTTCAATTCCCATGCATTGATACAAAAGGTGGTGATATGTAAAGGATTTAAAAAAAAAAAAAAACATTAATTTCCCCATGTGATATATGAAAATGCAAAATAATATAATCAATGGAATTTTTCATCAATTTCTTTTATGTGATTTGAAAGATGAAAAGAAAAATAGGATGATGATCAATGGGAAATTTCTCACCTAGTGTGAAAGGGCAAACAAAAAGACCAATATGATGATGAAAAGGCATTGATTTGTTGAAATTACTTAATTTTTATTGGCATTAAGGCATGGTCACGAAACAAGCACCTATTTTAATATCTTAATATATAAATTTTGATGATATCTAGTTTATAGTTTTGTTTACTTATTTTGATTTCAGAATTTAGTTAGTAGATAAATTGGATGTAATCCTTTCTCAAAAGAATTATGATTTTTTTTGGAAATGTAAATAATAATTAAAACATTAATAACTAAGTTCATAATAACATAAAGATTTTAGATAGTGTTTTAGGAATTCAATTTAAGACTCAGGAGTGATGATCTCATTTATTCATTTTGATGGGAAGTGATTTTATTTTATTTATATATTTTGATTTGAATTTTTTTTTGTCAATGCACAAATTGGATTGAGTCATTTCCCAAAAAAGAATAATGTAAATTAATTTTAAAAAAAAAAGTATGGAAATGATTATAATCATGAAAAAAATAATTTAATTTCATTATAGAGAAAGAATTAGAAATTCAATAGTGAAAGTCATCTATTTGTTCCTTCAATTTTGATGGAATGGATAATATTAGTTTATTTATTTTGATTTGAAGAATTCAATCAGTGGACAATTTGGAAATTTAGTTCAATTTCCCAAAAGAAAATTCACAAGATAAAAATAACGGCCCCAAAGTGGAAGACACTTTTCGTCCATATCCTTCATTTGGTTTCGTTCTTCCGTCCAACAAATTGTCCATCCGTGCGACATATGATTCGTCCGTCCAACAAAGCGTCCGTCCGTCCAACAAATCGTTGGTCCATCGGACAAATCGTTCGTCTGTCCCATAGATCGTTCGTCCGTTGCGCGTGCAAGAAGAAGGTGACGACCGTCGCTCTGGTGTGCGTTTCTCGGGCGCTCAGTGTTGTCCGTTTGTTTTGTTTGTTTGTTGCGATCGTGGCTTCTGCGCTTGCTCCCATGGATTACTAGATCTTAAGTCCGCGGGGAGACGAGCAACAGTCTCTATCTGCTCTATTTCTTTCGTATATCAAGCGGGCGGGGCGGAGAATCGAGTTGAAAAGGCTCGGATGGCCGACTTCATCACTTCCACTCACCGGAAGAAGTGGATCCTCTCGCCGCAAGATCTGGTAGGCTTTTTCAGGTTCTATGCCCCAACGTTTTGATTCTCTCTATGGCGATCTCTTCCTATTTGTTACATCCTTCAAATATCGGTGAAAGAGTTTATAGCTTCAAAATATCAGTGATAAGAGTGTCATTGCTTTGGAGCTCGTCTTATGCATTCGATTTTGGACGTCGTTTTTTGCGATGAGGGAAAGGAGGGGGCGAGGAGAGAAGTGAGGGGGGGGGAGC
>Ga0209208_10012995_pt1 | contig 10463 bp, 21 predicted proteins | sample S1TSphfallax_3_FD_187694 | JGI IMG/M metagenome (GOLD analysis project Ga0209208, IMG submission 187694) | Host-associated microbial communities from peat moss isolated from Minnesota, USA - S1T2_Fd - Sphagnum fallax MG (SPAdes) (version 2) | ecosystem: Host-associated > Plants > Peat moss >... | reverse complement strand
CACAGCCTTGTCCTTGATGGCGTATGCCTTGGCGACCGAGCCGGACAGGATGATCTTGACGCGTTTCGTATGCTCGGGCACGAGATTCGCCGCGATCAAGCCGGCGAGTGTCACGTCGGCGCCGGCAACGCGCGCCAGATCGCTCAAGGTGAGTTCCGCCCGCGAGGCCTTGATCGCCGAGATGAAGCCGATCTTGGGCAAGCGGCGTTGCAACGGCATCTGGCCGCCTTCGAAGCCGGTCTTGTGGTACCCGCCCTTGCGTGCGCGCTGCCCCTTGACGCCGCGTCCACAGGTCTTGCCCTGCCCGGCGGATGCGCCGCGGCCGACGCGCAGGTGGCCGCGCTTCGCACCGGCGGCGGGTTTGATGGTATTCAACCGCATTACAGCTTCTCCGAGCCCGTTGCGGGCTCAACTTTGAGCATGTGGCTGGCCGTATTGACCATGCCGCGATTCGAGGGCGTGTCGGCAACGACCACCGTATGTCCGATCCGGCGCAATCCCAAGCCGCGCGCGGAATTGGCGATGTTGGCCAACTGCCCGTGCAGACTTCTGACCAGCGTGACCTGGATAAGTTTGTCGGTCATGGTGCGTCGCCCACGATTTCGGCCACGGTCTTGCCGCGCTTCGCCGCGATGTCGTCCGGCGTGCGCAGTTTCGCGAGCGCGTCCATGGTCGCGCGCACGACATTGATCGGGTTGCGCGAGCCGTAGCTCTTGGCGAGCACGTTGCGCACGCCGGCGCACTCGAACACCGCGCGCATACCGCCGCCCGCAATCACGCCGGTACCGTCCGCGGCCGGCTGCATGTAAACGCGGGTCGTGCCATGACGGCCCTTGACGGCATAGAACAGCGTATCGTTCTTGAGCGAGACGTTCACCAGGCTCTTGCGGGCCTGCATCATCGCCTTGGAAATCGCCACCGGCACCTCGCGTGCCTTGCCGTAACCGAAGCCGACGCGACCGGCGCCGTCACCGACCACCGTCAGCGCCGTGAAACCGAACTGTTTGCCGCCTTTGACGACCTTGGCGACACGGTTGACCGCGACCAGCTTCTCGAGCAGGTCGTCACCGGACATTGGTTTTTCTACTCTTGCCATAGCGCCCTCAGACCTTCCGTTAGAACTCGAGGCCCGCTTCGCGCGCGGCTTCGGCCAGCGCTTTGACGCGCCCGTGATACATGAATCCGGATCGGTCGAAAGCGACCTTCGCGATCCCCTTGGCCTTGGCGCGTTCGGCGATCGCACGCCCAACGGCCTTCGCAGCCTCGATGTTGCCGGTCGTCTTCAGCTCGCCGCGCACGTCTTTCTGCACGGTCGAGGCGGCGACCAGCACCTTGTCCCCGCCTGCGGCGATGATTTGCGCATAGATGTGCTGCGGCGTCCGGTGCACCGACAGGCGCACGGCGGCGAGCTCTTTGATCTTCACGCGTCCGCGCAAGGCGCGACGCAAGCGGATATCTCGTTTGTCCAGTTTCATAGAGTTACTTCTTCTTCGCTTCCTTGAGCGAAATCTTCTCGTCGCTGTACTTCACACCCTTGCCCTTGTAGGGCTCGGGCGGACGGAACCCGCGGATTTCGGCAGCGGTTTGGCCGACGCGCTGGCGATCGATTCCCTTGACGAGAATCTCCGTTTGCGTCGGCGTTTCGATGCTGATCCCCTCGGGTACGGGGTAATTGATCAAATGCGAGTAGCCCAGCGTCAGCGTCAGGGTCTTGCCGGCCACTGCGGCGCGGTAGCCAACGCCGACGAGCTCGAGCTTCTTTTCATAGCCCTTGGACACGCCCGTGACCATATTGGCCAGGTGCGCGCGCGTGGAGCCTGCGATCGCGTTCAAGCCTTCCGCCGCCGAGGCTGCCTCGACCGACAGATGCTTGTCGTGCTGAACCACGGTGATGCCGCTCTTGAGGATCAGGCTCAGCGATCCCTTGCCACCCTTGACGGTGACCCCGTCAGTGGCGATGGTCGCACTCACACCTTGCGGCAGATCGACCGGTTTTTTAGCAACTCGAGACATGATGTATACCTTTGCTCGGACGACTTTCGTTGCCGTCCTTATCTTCGACCAATCATCATTGGACTACGAACAGCACTTCGCCGCCGGTCCCGGCAGCACGAGCCTGACGGTCCGTCATGATGCCCTTCGGGGTGGAGACGACGGCGACCCCGAGACCGCCGAGCACCTTGGGCAGCTCGTCCTTGCCGCGGTAGATCCTGAGGCCCGGTCGGCTGATGCGCTCGATGCGGTCGATCACTGGTCGGCCGTCGTGGTACTTCAGCTCGATCGACAACGTGGATTTTGCGCCGACCGTTTCGACGCCATAGGCGCCGATGTAGCCTTCGTCCTTCAATACCTTGAGGATCGAAATCTTCAGCTTCGAAGCGCCCACGCCGACCGTGGGCTTGCCCGCGGACTGTGCATTGCGGATTCGGGTCAGGAGATCGGCGATCGGATCAGTCATGCTCATTGTGCGCGCCTCACCAGCTCGCCTTGGACAGGCCGGGAATTTCACCGCGATTAGCCGCTTCACGCAGCTTCGTTCGCGCCAAACCAAACTTGCGGTAGACACCGCGGGATCGCCCGGTGATCGAACAACGGTTGCGCTGCCGCGTGGCGGCGGCGTCGCGCGGCTGTTTCTGCAGCTCGACCTGCGCCTTCTCGCGCTCCTCGGGCGAGGTCTTCGGGTCGCGGATCAGCTCCTTGAGTTCGGCGCGTCGGGAGGCAAACTTCTTTGCGACCTTGAGGCGGCGCTTCTCGCGCATGAGCATGTTCGTCTTTGCCATGAGCTGGACCCTACTTACGGAACGGAAAGTTGAAGGCTTCGAGAAGCGCGCGGCCGTGCTTGTCGTCGACTGCTGACGTGGAGATGGTGATATCCATGCCCCGGATCTGATCGATCTGGTCGTACTGGATCTCGGGGAAAATGATCTGTTCTTTGACGCCGAGACTGTAGTTGCCCCGACCGTCGAAGGAGCGCGTGCTGATGCCGCGAAAATCCCGGATGCGGGGAATCGCGATGTTGACGAGTCGATCGAGGAACTCGTACATGCGTGCGCCGCGCAGCGTGACCTTGCAGCCGATCGCCTGCCCGTCGCGGACCTTGAAGGTCGCAACCGACTTCTTGGCCTTCGTGATCGCCGGCTTCTGACCGGTGATCTTCGCCATGTCCGCGGTTGCGGCGTCCATGACCTTCTTGTCGGCCACGGCCTCGCCCACGCCCATGTTGACGGTGATCTTGAGGATGCGCGGAACCTGCATCGTGTTCTTGAGGCCCAAGCTTTGCTTGAGCTCCGGCACGATCTTCTCGCGATAAACTTGTTGCAGTCTTGCCATATTGATACTCGTTACCCTAGTCGATTACTTCGGGTCGACCACTTCGTCGTTCGACTTGAACACCCGCACCTTGCGGCCGTCCGCGAGCGACTTGAACCCGACGCGGTCGCCTTTTTGCGTCGCCGGATTGAACAATTGAACGTTCGAAACATGCAGCGGCGCCTCCCGCTCGATGATGCCGCCCTGCTGACCGATCTGGGGATTCGGGCGCTGGTGCTTCTTCGCAAGGTTCAGGCCTTCGACGCGCACGCGGTCGTCGGCGAGCACCTCGAGCACGGCGCCGCGGCGGCCTTTGTCACGGCCGGCAATCAGTATCACGAGGTCGCCTTTTCGAATCTTTTTCATCGCAGCTTGTCCTGACTCACTTGGGCCAATTAAAGAACTTCGGGCGCGAGCGAGATGATCTTCATGAACTGCACATTGCGCAGTTCGCGCGTCACCGGCCCGAAGATGCGCGTGCCGATCGGCTCGAGCTTGTTGGTCAACAGGACTGCGGCGTTGGTGTCGAAGCGGATCAAGGAGCCGTCCGCGCGGCGCACGCCGCTGCGGGTGCGAACCACGACCGCGTCGTAAACCTCGCCCTTCTTGACCTTGCCGCGTGGAATCGCGTCCTTGACGCTGACCTTGATCACATCGCCGACCGCGGCGTAGCGCCGCTTGGAGCCGCCGAGCACCTTGATGCACATCAAGCGCTTGGCGCCGCTGTTGTCGGCCACGTTGAGCATTGTTCGAAGCTGGATCATGTCGGTCCTTTACTCGCCCTGCGCGCGTTGGACGACGCGCACCAGAATCCACGACTTGCGCCGCGACATCGGCCGGCACGGCTTGATGGACACCGTGTCGCCTTCCTTGCACTCGTTGGCGTCATCGTGCGCGAGCAGCTTGGTCGTGCGGCGGATGTACTTGCCGTAGGTCGGATGCTTCACCAGGCGCTCGACGGAGACCGCAATCGTCTTGTCCATCTTCGTGCTGACGACTTTGCCGGTCAGCAAGCGCTGGCCCGGAACCTGCGCCGCGGGCGCGCTCTCGATGGTCTCAGTCTCGGTCGACATTACGCCTTACCTCCGCTTGCCTTCGTCTGGGCGAGCACCGTCTTCACGCGCGCAATGTTCTTGCGCACCTTGGCAAATTGATCCGGCTTCGCCGCCTGACCGGTCGCGCGCGCCATGCGCAGATTGAACTGTTCGCGGCGCAACTTGAGTAATTCCTCGCCGAGGTCCTGCGGACTCTTGACGCGCAGTTCCTTGGCTTTCATGTCCGCACCTGGCGCTTGACGAAAGTCGTCGAAACCGAAAGCTTGGCGGCCGCGAGACGGAACGCCTCGCGCGCGACCTCCTCGCTCATGCCCTCCATCTCGAACAGCACCTTGCCGGGCAGCACCTTGGCGACCCAGTACTCGACATTGCCTTTGCCGCTGCCCATGCGCACTTCGAGCGGCTTCTGCGTGATCGGCACGTCCGGGAACACCCGGATCCAAATCCGGCCGCCGCGCTTCACGTGTCGCGAAATCGCGCGGCGCGCTGCCTCGATCTCGCGTGCCGTCATCCGGCAGCGGTCCGTGGCCTTGAGGCCGTATTCGCCGAACGCGACGAAGTTGCCGCGCTGGGCCTTGCCGGCAATGTTGCCCTTGAATTGTTTGCGGAACTTGGTCCGCTTCGGCTGCATCATGTGTCTTTACCTAGTTTGGGCCCGCAGCCGGTGCTGCGGTTTCGGCGCCCTTCGGGGACGAAGCAGACTGATTCTCGACTTCCGCCTCCGGGGCTTCGGCCTCGGGCGTGTCGAATACTTCGCCCTTGAAGATCCAGACTTTGATTCCAATCACGCCATAGGTCGTATGTGCCTCGGCGAGACCGTAGTCGATGTCGGCGCGGAACGTATGCAGCGGCACACGGCCCTCGCGGTTGGTTTCGGTGCGTGCGATTTCAGAACCGTTCAAACGGCCGCTGATCCGCACCTTGATGCCGAGAGCACCCGAGCGCATCGTGTTCGTGACCGCGCGTTTCATGGCACGGCGGAACATCACGCGCTTCTCGAGCTGCTGCGAAATGCCCTCGGCGACGAGCTTGGCATCGAGTTCGGGCTTGCGGATCTCGGCGATGTTCAAGCGCACGTCCTGCATGGTCATGCCGAGGATCTTGGCGACGCCGGTGCGAAGTTTCTCGATATCCTCGCCCTTCTTGCCGATCACGATGCCCGGACGCGCCGTATGGATCGTGATGTTGGCGCGCCGCGCCGCCCGTTCGATGTGAATGCGGCTGACCGAGGCGTCCGCCAGCTTCTTGCCCAGGAACTGCCGCACCAGGAAATCCGTATGGATGTTCGAGGCAAAGTTCTTCGAATGGGCATACCACTTCGAGCTCCAGTCGCGGGTGATGCCGAGCCGGATGCCGATTGGATTGACTTTCTGACCCATTAGGCTTCTCGCTTTCCGTCGGAAACTTGTACGAGGATGTGGCTGCTGCGCTTCGCGATGCGCACGCCGCGGCCCTTGGCGCGGGCATGGAAGCGCTTCAGCATCGGCGCCGGATCGACCTCGATGCGCGTGACTTTGAGATCGTCGACGTCCGCATTGAAGTTGTTGTAGGCGTTCGCGATGGCGCTATCGAGCACCTTGAGAACGATCTTCGCGCCCTTCTTCGGCATGAACTTGAGCGTGGTCACCGCGAGCGTCGCCGACTTGCCGCGGATCGTGTCCACGACGAGCCGGCACTTCTGCGGTGAGATGCGCGCGTAACGTAAAACTGCCTTGGTCTCCATGCCTTACTCCGCCGCCGACACTTTCTTGTCGCCGGAATGTGCCTTGAACGTCCGTGTCGGCGCGAACTCGCCGAGCTTGTGCCCGACCATGTTTTCCGAGACCAGCACCGGCACGTGCAATCTGCCGTTGTGCACGGCGATCGTCAGCCCGACCATGTCGGGGATGACCATGGAACGCCGCGACCAGGTCTTGATCGGACGGCGATCGTTTTTCTGACTGGCCACCTGCACCTTCTTGGCAAGGTGCAAATCCACGAACGGGCCTTTCTTGAGCGAACGAGGCACTGATGATTCTCCAGTCGTTGACTACTGTCGTTTGTTCTTTCTGCGCTGCACGATCATGCCGTCAGTGCGCTTGTTCCGGCGCGTCTTCTTGCCCTTGGTCTGCAGACCCCACGGGCTCACCGGATGCGGATTGCCTTGTCCGGACTTGCCTTCACCGCCGCCGTGGGGGTGATCGACCGGATTCATGACGACGCCGCGGACCGTCGGTCGCACGCCGAGCCAGCGCACGGCGCCGGCCTTGCCAAAGACGCGCAGATTGTGCTCGTCGTTGCCGACTTCGCCGATCGTCGCGCGGCAGTCGACATGGATCTTGCGCATTTCGCCGGACTTCAAGCGAACGCTCGCGTACAGCCCTTCGCGCGCGGCGAACTGGGCGGAACCGCCGGCGCTGCGCACCAACTGGCCGCCCTTGCCGACCTTGAGCTCAATGTTGTGCACGGTGCTGCCGACCGGAATGTGGCGCAGCGGCAGCGCATTGCCGGGCTTGATCGGCGCGTCGGCGCCGGAGCGGATCTCGTCACCGGCCTTCACGCCCTTGGGTGCGAGGATGTAACGGCGCTCGCCGTCCTTGTAGAGGACCAGGGCAAGATGCGAGGTTCGGTTCGGATCGTACTCGAGGCGCTCGACGACACCCGGGACGCCGTCCTTGTCGCGCTTGAAGTCGACGATGCGATAGCGTTGCTTGTGACCGCCGCCGATGTGGCGTGTGGTCTGACGGCCGAAGTGGTTGCGCGCCCCGGTGCGGTTCTTCTTCGTGGTCAAGGATTCGATCGGACCGCCCTTGTGCAGGTGCGAACGGTCGATCTTGACGACGAAGCGCGCACCCGGGGAAGTCGGCTTCATTTTGATCAGTGCCATGACGGGTCCTTACTTCGCAGAGCCGCCGGTGAAGTCGATCGACTGCCCGGCTTCCAAACGTACGTATGCTTTTTTGTAACCGTTGCGCTTGCCCGCGACATTCTTGAAGCGGCGCGTCTTACCCGGCTTGTTGAGCAGGTTCACGCCCTCGACCTTCACTTCGAACATCAACTCGACGGCCTGCCTTACCTCCGCCTTCGACGCATCGTCGCGGACGCGAAACACGTACTGATTCGACGTCTCGGTGACGTTGGCGGCCTTTTCACTGACGTGCGGCTGAATCAGCACGGTCATCAAACGTTCTTTGTTACTCATGCGTGCCTCCGAGGCGCTGGTCGAGCAGCTTGAGCGCACCAACCGTGGCGACGACTTTGTCGTGCTTGATCAGACTCAGGGGGTCGAGCGAGGCGACCGGCAGCACGTCGACGTAAGGCACGTTACGCGCCGCGAGGAACAGCTTCTCTTCGTAGGCCTCGACCAAAATCAAGGCCCGGGTCAACCCGAATTCCGACAGCTTGGCGATCAGCAGCTTCGTCTTCGGCGCGGCGAGCTCCAGGGATTCGACCGCGAACAGACGGTCGGTGCGCGCGAGCTCCGAGACCATCGATTGCATGGCCGCGCGGTACATCTTGCGATTGACCTTCTGCGAGAAGTCACGCGGTCGTGCGGCGAAAGCGCGGCCGCCGCCGACCCAGATGGGACTGCGGATCGAACCGGCGCGGGCCTGACCCGTACCCTTCTGGCTCCAGGGCTTCTTGCCGCCACCGCGGACTTCGGCGCGCGACTTCTGGCGCTTCGTACCCGCGCGTCCCGCAGCCATGTAGGCCGTGACGACCTGATGAATCAGAGTTTCATTGTAGGCGCGGTCGAAAGCGGCATCCGACAATTGGATTTCGGTGGGCTGCGTCGCATTCTTGAGCTGGAGCTTCATGGCGTCTACTTCTTGTCGGACTTAGGCTGGCCCTTGGCGGGCGGGGAGCCCTTGGCGGCTGAGGAGCCCTTCGCCGCGGCGGCAGGGGCCTTGTTCGGCATCAACTTACGACGCCGCTCGAGGGACGCCGCCTTCACGGACGGGCGGACGATCACGCGACCACCCTCCGCTCCGGGGATGGCGCCGCTGATCAAGAGAAGATTGCGGGCCACGTCGATTTCCACGACGCGCAGATTTTCTATGGTGCGATTGCGCACGCCCATGTGGCCGGACATGCGCTTGCCCTTGAACACGCGGCCCGGCGTCTGACGCTGGCCGATCGAGCCCGGGGCGCGATGCGATACCGAGTTACCGTGGGTCTTCATGCCGCCGGCGAAGTTGTGACGCTTCATCGTGCCGGCAAAGCCCTTGCCGACCGTGGTGCCCGTGACATCGACGATCTGGCCGGCAGTGAACATGTCGACCTTGAGTTCGGCGCCGGTGGCGAGCGCTTCGCCCTCACCTTGCTTGAGCCGAAATTCCTGGGAGGTGTAGCCCGCCGCGACGTTGGCTTTGGCAAAGTGACCGGCGAGGGACTTCGGCACGCGTGAGGCACGCCGGGAACCGATCGTCACCTGCACGGCACGATAGCCGTCGGTTTTCTCGCTCTTGATTTGCGACACGCGATTCGGCAGCGCTTCGATCACGGTGACAGGCACCGTAACCCCGGCGTCAGTGAAAACGCGGGTCATGCCGCATTTGCGGCCAACCAGACCAATGGTCATTGTCAATCCTCATACGGCGAGACCAACGGGTCGCGCGACTGTTGCAACAGGTCAGCGGTTTGGACACTCGAGACCCCAGCACCCCGGAAGGTAACTGGCGTCGGCACCCACGTACTCTGACCTCTAAAATTGGACGGCGAAGTATACGGGAATTGGACCCAAGTTCAACTTCCGCGCGCCTTTATCTTCGTCGGCGGAGGCCGCGGTCCGCTCCGCAGTCCCGCAGAGCTTGACAAATCCTGTCATGTGTAATATTTTTCTTTCACATGACAGACATTACAAAAAATGCGGTCTCGGGCGATCAAATGCTGCTGATGCTGGCCGCGCTCGCCAACCCGCATCGGTTGCGCATTATTGCCGCACTGCGGGCAGCCGGCCGCAACTACGTCAGTCAACTGGCCCGCGAGGTCGGCATCAGCCGGCCGCTGCTGCACTTACATCTGCAGCGCTTGGAGGAGGCCGGTCTCGTAACCAGCCGCCTCGAACTGTCCCACGACGGCAAGGCGCTCAACTATTTCGAAGTCGCCGATTTCGCGCTTGCCGTGACGCCCGATGCGATTGCTGAAAGCGCGCGGTCGCTGACCGATTCCGCCAATAAACCCGACGTTCGATAAAGGACACTGCCATGTCACAGCAAGAATATCTCGTCTTCATCCTTCCCTTCCTGTGCACCATCTTAGGGATCTTCGCCTTCAAGTACGGATCGGCGGCCTATCAAGCGCGGGCAGCTGCCGCGCGCGATACCGCTTATCGCGAATTGACGCAGCGAGCCCTGGCTCAGCAGTCCGCGACCTCGGACACGCTCGCCGCGATGCAAGCGGAACTTGCGCAGATTTCGGGCCGACTCGCGTCGGTCGTGAAGATCTTGCAGGACGTCGAATAGCTTTCTCGTCGATGCACAGCGAACCACACACCTCGAGGAGATCGTCATGACCCTGAACCCCAAAGTGCTTTTTCAGCACAGCGAACGCAACGACGGCGTGCTCTCTATCAACGTCGGCCTATTGCGCCTGCTGTACGTCTTGATGTTCTTCGTGCTCGGTCAAACGACTTGGACGACGATCCTCACGCATCAGGGTCCCTGGGTCCCCGACGAAGCGGTCGTCTGGTGTGTCTGGACCGCGTTCGCGACGCTTGCGGGTCTCGGCATCATCCGGCCCGTGAAGATGCTGCCGATCATCCTGCTCGAGATCTTCTACAAGGTCATGTGGCTGATCCTGGTCGCCTATCCGCTCTGGGCCAAGGGCACCCTCGCCGGCTCGACAGCCGAGGGCACTACGACGGCGTTCCTGTGGGTGTTGCTGCCCATCGTTGCCGTGCCTTGGGGCTATGTGTGGCGGACTTACTTCTATGACTCGCGTGCCCGGCACTTTTCTTCGGGGCCGATTGCCGCTACAGTTTCGGATACATCGTCGCACTAGGTATAGGGCATGACCGTCGCTGCGAAGAACCCTGCGTTCATGTCGGGTGTTCCCGAACTCGTGGTGCTGCGCCTCTTGGCGCAGTGGGAGATGTACGGCTACGAGATCGCCCGCTTG
>Ga0209208_10012994_pt1 | contig 10463 bp, 5 predicted proteins | sample S1TSphfallax_3_FD_187694 | JGI IMG/M metagenome (GOLD analysis project Ga0209208, IMG submission 187694) | Host-associated microbial communities from peat moss isolated from Minnesota, USA - S1T2_Fd - Sphagnum fallax MG (SPAdes) (version 2) | ecosystem: Host-associated > Plants > Peat moss >... | reverse complement strand
ACTATAAAATGTTTTTTTCAACTCAAAATGACATTTTCAACTACCTACCAAAATAGTTGACAATGTTTCGTCGAACCCATAACACAATCAAAACCTACCTACACATGTCAAATTTTCAACCAACATTAAGGTGACAAGATTCTTTTTGAAAGCAATGAACTATTTTAGTTGACGAAACATTTTTCAACTTTTGGATTAAGTTCATCTACCTTCGTCCAAATCTCAAAGTTGAACTTTCAACTATTTTCCCAACTTCATGAATTGTCTTATTCGAAGTTATGTCTAAATAAAGAATTTAAGCAACAATTTGTTGACACGTGTCACTACCTAAAATTATGTGTAGGCTTAGGTTTAGGTACATAAGTCCACTTAAAAATAAGTAGGTAGGTACTAGGCCTACCTATTTATATAGACCTCCCTAACCTAAACCTATGTAGGTAGGTAGGTAGGCCTAGGTAAATAAGTAGACCATAATGCTACTTAGCCTTAAGGTAAATAAATAGGCTTCAAGTAATCCTTTTTTCACCACGTGGCCTTTAAGGTCAAACCTTTCTTATTAGTTTGCCCTAAGTATCAACTTCACTTTTTGAAAACATTTAGTGCACCAACTTCATTATGTAGTTTACAAATTTGGAAGTTATGACAAACAATATGGGATAAAAATTATAGTTGCATTTTAGTTGATATTTTGTTTCAAATGTTTTGATTTTTTTTTTGAAAACCTTCTTTAATTTGAAACCCCATATCTTTTTCATTTAAAGTTTGTTTTGAGTGATCTATAAAGTTATGAGTGTGCCAACTAATGATTTATAAAACTTCTTTGAACTCCAAATGCAACAAAACAATGAGAAAAGAGTTTAATTTCAAAACCTGAAACTATGATGTTTTGTTTCAAATGTTTTGAAATAAAACTTAAAACCTCTTTAGTTTGAAGCCTCGTATCTTTTTCATTTTAAGTCCATTTTGAGTGATCTAAAAAGTTATGGGTGTTCCAATAATGATCTACAATATCTCTTTGATATTCAAATGAAGAAAAGCAATGAGAAAATAGTTTAATCTCGAAATCCAAAACTGTGATATTTTGTTTGAAATGTTATGAATTTTTTTTTTAACCTTTCTAGTTTTAAACCCCATATCTTTTTCATTGTAAGTTCTTTTTGAGTGATTTAAAAAGCTATGGGTGCACCAACTAACAATCTACAATACCTCTTTCAACCTCAAATTTAGCAAAACAATGAAAAAAAAAATTAATCTCAAAATCCAAAACTATGATATGTTGTTTGAAATGTTTTGAGAAAAAAACTTTAAACCTCTATAATTTGAATTAATTTGTAGATATAAAATTATTTTAAATTAATGATAAAAAACTCGTTCATTCATAAATAATAAATTATTTTAATATTTAACTATTAATTAACTAATAATTATTAGTTATTAACCATAATCATATAGTTGGGGTTATCCAACTTATAAACAAGATGAGGCCAAATTTTTAATGGCCAACTTTTTGCATATGTTGGTGAATGGCAATGAACCATTTTTCTTCCCATCACAAGTCCAACAAGTTTTCCATTCTAATGATTTATTCCAACCCATGGTGGAAGGTTATATTGCATAAGGAGCCACGAAACAAGTGCGTGTTCCTAAACACCCATGGGGAATACAATAGCACAAGTGAATATGGAAGTGTGTTGGATGCACAAGGGGTAATGCGAAATGCACCAACCACTCCAAGTATGTTGGTGCAATACTCCAAAAGAGCCATTATTACTCAATGAATCAAGGCAATTTAACCTTGAAAAATATTCCCAAGGAAAAAATTCTAGGAGGTAGACATTTGTTTCAATAAGTAAGGACATGTTAACTTAATCTTCCACACTTTTTCACCACTCCAATACCATGCCCAATGATTTTAGATGAAGATGTTTTTGTTCTCTCACTTCTAATGTTTTATCACATATGGACACCATGAGACATAAAATTTTCCAACAAATTTGGGGTTTTTAATGGCAAGGTGCAGTGTAATGAAAGTTATTGACTTCAAGATTAAGGGCTTCTAAAATCACCAAAGTTGGAAACTAGTCACAACAAAGTTGTAAGAAAATCACAATTAAGTTGAACTTAAAGTCAAATCAAAGTTGAATTATAGTAAAAAAACATAGACATTATTTTGTCCATTAAAATTTTGAACATTCATCCATCCATAAACAAGGCTAACCAAGAAAGTGAAGTAGTCGACATGATAGAACCTAACAAATTTTGAAAGTGGATTTCTCTACTATAGTTCAACTATGAATTTATTAATTAAAAATAAAAATCAATGGTCAACATCGTACACTTACCAACCTAGTAAAAAAGTCAACTAAATTGAGGTGTGAAGTGGGCCATGTGGAATTTAATGAAATAAATATAATTATGCAGTCAAGGGCAAGTTGAGCCCGACATGTAGTTGAAAACTAGAGGTTAAAAAATGGCCTTTTTTTCCTAATGTATGTCATGTGAATGAAAACAAGCATGGGGATCAATGCATGCAAATCTTGAAGCAAAAGGAAAACCTTGGTAGTATAAGAAGGCCTAAGTGCCCTAAACATTTATTTGTTGAAACAAAAGCTTTCATGTAGGCAACCAAGAAAGGAAATGCATTCTTGATCTATGTTATTCCTTCATTAAATGTTGAACCACATCCACATGATATTCCTCCCTAGTATAAATAATTCAAGGATGTGTTTGAAAAGAATAATGTAGACACCTCACTTAAGCATTGACCACATGATTGCACCATTAATCTTGAGAAGGAGCACAACTTTCATTTATACCCATCTACGATTTGTCACAAAACGAACTTTTAACTCTCAAAAAATATATCAATGAGAATATTGTGAAAGGGTTCATTGAACATTCCAAATCTCTAGCAATGCCCCTATCCTTTTTGTATAAAAAAAATATGGTTTTTTATCAATGTGTGTCGGTTATCTTATGTGAGTAATTGGATGATTTCATGTCTACTACATTGATGGCATCTTCATTTTTTCAAAAACCATGGAGGACCATGAACACCATGTATGCCTTGTTTTGGATAAGCTTTGTGAAGTTGGGCTTTATGCCAAATTAAAAAAGTGTGAATTCCATCAATCTAAAGTGAAATTTTTGGGTTATGCCATCTTTGGAAATGACATTCGCATGGATCCTTGTAAGGTTCAAACCATTGTTAACTAAGCTACTTTATTTTTTTGTTTGAAATGTCCAATGCTTTCTTGGATTGCCAACTTTTGTCGATATTTCATTGCCTAGTATTATTCAATAGTGCCCCCCTTTACTAGTTTGACTCAAAAGGATCAATTTATTTCTTGGGGAGTTGAAGTTGATAATGCATTTAAATCTTTGAGTACTTCTTTCACAATTGCCTCACTCTCGATTCATGTAAACCCTTCCAAACCTTTTGTTTTGGAAACAAATGCAATCTACTTTATAGTAGGTGCTATACTCTCACAACTTGGAGAAGACAATTTGCTTCATCTTGTCAACTTCTGTTTTTGTAAGTCTTCTCTTACAAATATTAATTACGAGATTCATGATAAATAACTTTTAGTCATTGTGGATGCATTTGAAGAATGGCATCATTTGCTTAAGAAGGAGCTCAACATAAAATCATTGTGTATTTAGACCATAAGAATTTGCAATATTTCATGAGAACTTGTGTTTTGAATCAATGCCAAGCTTGGTGGGCATTGTCCTTATCCTGATTTTAATTTGTCATCACATATCACCTTAGGTGTTAGCAAGGGAAACTTGATGCGTTGTCTCATCATTCGCACCTCACACCTAAGGAGGGGGATGAAACCTATTAATAACAATGTTGTCATTTTCAAGCCTAAACATCTTCAACTTCATGTGTTGTAGGTAATTCCTTATAACACAACCCTTCAAGTTATCAACTTTGTGAAGATTTGAAGGACATTATTGTTATTAGCACCCAAGCCAATTAAAAAGTCATCATTAAGTCCAAGATTTTTCCAGTGATCATGCTAAACTTGAGTTTCAAAATGGTCTACGATATTATGATGGTCTTTTATATGTTCTTGATGGCCCTATGTAACTTTAAATTCTTTAAGCTAAACATGATGCTTTGGCTATAAACCATTTTCAATTCAACAAGACTATGAAATTAATGTTTTGAAATTATTGGTGGCCACAACTTTGGAAGTATGTGAAGGAGGTTTGTCAAATCTTGCAATGTTTGTGTTAAAACAAAAAATCCTTTTCATCACTTTTTAGTTTCCTTCAACCATTGTCGATCCATGCATCCTCATGATCTTTAATTTTTATGGATTTCATCATAAATCTTCTACCTTCTAATTCTTATAACTCCATCTTGGTGGTGGTGGATTGTTTGACGAAGATGACTCATTTCATTCCATATACCAAAATAATAACTAGCAAAGGAACAACTAAGTTATTATTTAATCATGTTTTTCAATATCATGGTCATTCTAAGGATATCATTTTTGATCATGAACCTTAGTTTGCATCTTAAGTTCCGAAAGTAGCTCTTTGACCTTTTAAATATGAAGGTGAAGTTGTCATCAACTTTCCACCCCTAGATGAATGGGCAAACAAAATGAATCAATCAAATATTGGAACGATATTTACAATGCACAATCAATTATCATTAAGATAATTGGTCAAAACCTTTAGCCATGGCAAAGTTTGCCTACAACAACATAATGCATTCATCAAATCAACAAACATTCTTTTTAATGCAAATCATGGTTTACAAGTTTGACATTCAATGTTTGAACAAAGTCATATATCCAGCAATTGAAGATCAAGTCATGTGGTTAACGAATGTTCGAGTTCAACTTCTATCTAACTTTGGAAAAACACAAAGGTAATATAAGGAAAATGTTGATGAACATCGAAAAAAACAACTTGGCTTCAAGGTCGAAGACCAAGTTTAACTTCAACGACAACATATCAAAACAATAAGGCTATCAAAAAAGTTAGATCATCAAAGGCTAGGTCCATTCCTCATTTGTAAACAAATCAATGTTGTGATTTTCCAATTTAAATGTACAGGTTTTATGAAAATCCATGTTATGTTTCATGTTCCCTTATTGGAACCTTACAACGCATCTACCGATCCAAGAAGAATTCATGATCCCCTTCCCCCTATTGAAGTCGATGGTGAACAAGAATATGAAGTGAATGACATTTTGGATTCAAGGATTTATAATTGTCAAATCTAATATCTTCTTCATTGACATGGGTATGATGTGAGTGGACACATTTGGAAGTCAATAAAAAACTTATCAAACACCATGAAGAAGGTTCACGAGTTTCATCAACAATATCCAAACAAGCCCAAGTCTGTTCTTCGTGGAACTTGTCACTAGAAAGGGAAATGATGCCATAGATGCTAATGCCATGAAGTTCATTCATATGAATGTTCATCCATGACTTGTAATGAAATTGCACCTAACTCTTAATTTAGTTTTAGTTCATTCTCAATTAACTTATAATTAATTTTCAATTCACTTATAATTATTTTTTAATTAACTCCTAGTTCATTTTTCATTAAGTCTCAATTCATTTCTAGTTAATTCTTACTTCATTTTTAGTTAATTTTTAGTTAACTTTCAATTCACTTTTAGTTGAGTTTTAATTCACTCATAGTTCACACATGGGTGTTCATGGGTGCACATGGGTCAACTGGGCCACATGTATGTTGGAAGTTTTTTGAAAAAAATTCCTTGAACTAGGTGCCCAATGGGTATAAATAAAATTAGAATTCCTCATTACCTTCAATCTATTCAACATTCATTTTGGGCACGTTATTTTGTCACAACATCTTTTTTTTTGTTATTGTAATAATTTTTTATTGAAATCTTATCTTGCACATGTGTTTTTGTTTCATGATTTGGGATTTAAAATTAAGCTGACCTTTGTTCACATCCTTGGGAAATCTTATTGTCTTGGTTGTCTTTGTGCCCATGACACCAACATATGTACAATTAATTCTAACAAATTCAAACACCCAAAAAATGAATCTCTTGGAATCCATTCAATTAGTTAATAGACATACATTTAACTTTTGCAAGTTGAAACACACCCATAAATGAAGCTCTTGGAGTGCATTAAATTGGCCAATAAACATGCATTTAATTATTGCAAGCTCAAACACCCCACAAATGTTCTTAGAGTGCACTCAATTAACCAATATACATACATCTAATTCTTATTACAAGCTCAAAAACACCCTCACGAATAAACTTCCTAGATTACACTTAATTGGCCAATAAATACAAGTAGTTTTTACAAGCTCAAACATTTGGACAAGATGAATGCAAGCTACATATACAATGTAAACAAAAAACTATCACAATTTTGATAATTTTGACATTTGTTCAAGTTTGATGCATGATGGTGGACATTTGGAAGATATTTTTTAATGAAAGGTTCATTCACAATTTGAGTTCCAAAAGAAGGAATAAAGAGTCCAGCATTTTTTTACGGCTACTTTTTTAAAATTACATTTACATGAAAAAAATTTGAATGAGAAAATTTGAATATTCCAACATAAGATAATTCATGTGGTGTTGTTGATTTTGCACACAATTGTGCATCAATATTTTGGTTTTCAAGTAAAAATGTATAAATTATCAAAATGAACTTCTATGGACAACCAAACATGTTTTTTTGCATGATTATTTCATACACACACGACATGTGTTTAGAGCTAGAAGTTGGAATTTCATGAATACAAATAATTAAGAAATTTGTATAATTTTTTTTTTACCCTTGCAACCATATGAATTTTTTTCATCAAGTTTATGTAATGAACACGTAAGTGTTTTATGATAAACATGTTTTTCTTGTACAAAAAGCTGGAAATCAATTTGTATGATTTTATACATTCCTTTTTATTATTAAAAAATGAAGTTAAAATAATTTTAATGTACTTAATTTAAAGATCTAAAAAAGACATTTACATAATATCCAAACTATTTTTAAATATTTTTATTAGTACAATAAAGCATCGTTTTATTTATTACGGTTCAAAATCCATTGTAAGTATTATCATTTAAATTTAAAAAATCCAAAATTAGACTTGAAAGTTTTTAAAAAGTTAAACATTGTTTTTTGGAACCCTAACTGGGAATGAACCTTGAAAAGTTACAACAAATGATGGTTTATATCCAAACCTATCATTATATATGTTTTGGAATTAGTACACATACTAATGATTGAATTATTTGATGAAATATTATTTTGATTTGTAGGGCTTTTACTGTCGTAACCTTAACCTTGAACTCATGACCAAAGTAAGGGTGCGGGCCAAGAGGGAAGCCCGGAAATCACATTTCATGCTCCTAGGAGTGTAGGAAAGTGTGAGGGAATGAACCCTCACACTCCTAAGTGAGCTCCCATTTTGGGAGTTGAAGTTCCGATGGACTCTCAAATCTTCAGAGAGAAATTTCAAGGATCAAAATCCATTATATTGAAAAGTTCCTTATATCATTGAAAAGATCTTAGAACTTAGATGTCTAAAATGGGCTTGCATGACCCATTTGGACATGTAAAATAGAAGTTATGGCCAAAAGAAAGGTCGGGAATCAAATGGCAATTTGACTTCCAATCTTGCAACCCACTTTTGGAAGAGTGTGAGGATGACACTCACACTCCCGAAATGGGGACTTGGGAGTCTTCCGGGACTCCCAAAACTTCAGAGCTCGATTGTAGGGGTTAAAACACCTTACCTTGAAGCATTTTTCAAATCATTGGAAAACTATCGAAGTGTAGATGTCGAAAATGGACTTGCATGAGCCATTTGGACATCTGCAACACAAGTTATGGCAAAAAGAAGGGTCGGGAGTCAAATTGGTAGTTTGATTCTTAACCATCAAAAGTTGGGAATCGACCCGACCCCGGTGTGTGCAGGTGGAGTGAAACACACTGTTGGAAAGTTCTCAAGGAGAGCTACAAGTTTGCTTTAGACCTCATCCCAATTAGAGGTCTGAACAAAGAGTTATGAACTTGCAAAGTCCTGGGAGTCTAAACCGAAACAATTTCGGGACTCCTCCTTGGGAGTCCCAAGACAAAAAGCCACTCGGATGTGGGTGCCGCGGAGTAATGCAGATAATACTATATGGGGGAAGGTGGTGGCTTCCCCTGAGTCCGGGCCGTGGTGAATCTTATGAATCCAGAGTTGCTCGTGGCTTGTCCTAGCACCAATGGTACTCCATAATGCCAATTAACCAACTTGTTGTTTAGCTTGATGCAAGTTCGAGTGAGTAACAAAAGCTTGTCCCTCTTCCTAGTCCCATCTCGGAGCTTCAACACGGCCTTCTACCCCTTTTAGTGCTGAGAAGTGGGAGCATGCCTTCAAATCCCCACAATTTTGTTGTCTTAAAAAAGCAAGGCCCATCTTGGGCCTAACTTGGGACTTGGGAGCACGTCATTGTCCCTCTTCCTAGTCCCATCCCGGAGCTTCAACACGCCCCTCTACCCCTTTTAGTGCTGAGAGCTGGGAATGTGCCCTCAAGTCCCCACAATTTTGTTGTTTCAGAAACGAAGGCCCATCTTGGGCCTAACTTGGGACTTGGGAGCACGTCACCCAACCATTAAAAGTCAAGAATCGTCCCAATTTCCTTGCGTTCAAGTGGTGTGCAACACACCATTGTAAAGCTCTTAACCAGGGCTACAACTTTGCTTTAAACTTCATCTCAATCAGAGGTCTGTACACAAAGTTATGGGCCCCCAAAGTTGCTAAAGTCCTAACTTTGGGAATTTCGAGACTCCCACTTTGGAGTCCTAGTACAAAATGACATTTGGGTGCTGGTCTCGTGGCCAGGCACAAAATATACTATAAGGGGGAAGGTGGTGGCTTCCCCCAAGTCTGGGTCGTGGTGAGTCTTGTGAGTCTATGTTTGCCCGTGGTGAGTCCATGCACTAAAGTGCTCCAATTATGCATTAACCAAGTTGTTGTTCGGTTTGTGTAGGTCAGTGTGAATAATTGAATTGCTTGTTAATCTTCCTAGTCCCATCTCGGAGCTCCAACATGCCCCTCTACCCCCAAAGTGTTGCAAGCCAGGGAACGTGCCACAACTCTTTTTCCTTCCGTTGTTTTCACCTTTGGACTTGTAGTTAAGTCCATCAAGGAGTTTGGGGTGTGTCAACGAATCTTCTTCCCATTCCTTGATTTTGGCCAAACATCTAGATCTAATGGCTTATAAATAAGGGCAAAAATACCATTGGCAAAGAGATTCAGAGGGGCACACTTGAAAGGCTACTTCATGGGTGTAAATATGTTGTCCCCAATTGGATTAATGAGGGGACATCTTGGCTTCTTCGAGAGTAAGAAACTAGCCTCCTCCAATGTTAGCACTTCAATTTGAATGAGATATTTCCCTTCTTACACATGCCATAAAATAAGCAAGGCTGGCCTATCGAATGCATATTTCCTAGTTGTTCTTCCTAGACAACACATAAGGTCATCATGACAAAACCAAAACTTATATAGTTCAATTAATATAACTTTGGTCGCAAACCAATAACAAACATAACAAGGAGCTATAATACCACAATTTGTTTGTTTTCGAATGATTATGGCTTTACAATAATGTTTTGTGTTTTTTTGCAACATCGAGCAACAACTGTTTAACTTTGGGGGACAACATTCAATTCACCAAATGTCATCCCCACAAAAACATTCAAGGACCTCCACACGATTATGGGTGACAACAAGATTACTACCCTCTCCCACATCAATAGTTAAATATTAATTGATTGGAGTTGTTGCAATATTGGCCACTTTCGAAAGAAAGAAGTTCACCCATTCATGTTAGTGCGAATTTGCTTCTAACCTAGGTGGAAGGTCTACCTTGCATTTGGCTGATCCAAACACTTTTTCACCTTTTAAGTGCAATATTCTAGTGGAAAGGCCATAGCTTAACCAATTATTGAGCTCATGAACGGTGCCTTTAGTTGTAGCTCCAGATAAGGACCACCAAGATCGAATGGTAGCATGTCGATGGTTAGCTTCCTCCAAGGATGTGGTTTCTTCACTACTAGAAATTTTGGGTTTTGCAACTTCTCTTATGCAACTAAAATTTAGTTGCATGCGACACATGTAACTGCAAATTTGTGTAGTTGCATAGGACATGCAATTGCATACGACATTACGTATGCAACATGTATATACGGTGTTAGTATACATGTTCATACATACATACCAATCCAATGTAGTGGCACCTTATGTGCAATTTTCCTTGCAACTACATACAACTAATCAAAATATGACACATGTTTAAAAATTAGACAACTAGCTTGTGGACACGTGTCATTTTATTTTGTTGTGTTTTCAAAATAAAAAATTCATTGGGATTAATCTTAATCATTAAATTTTTTGCCACTAGGATGATGACACGTGGCACACCATGGAACGTTCATTGACCATTTGACAC
>Ga0209208_10012993_pt1 | contig 10464 bp, 7 predicted proteins | sample S1TSphfallax_3_FD_187694 | JGI IMG/M metagenome (GOLD analysis project Ga0209208, IMG submission 187694) | Host-associated microbial communities from peat moss isolated from Minnesota, USA - S1T2_Fd - Sphagnum fallax MG (SPAdes) (version 2) | ecosystem: Host-associated > Plants > Peat moss >... | reverse complement strand
TTCCTTATATATATATATATATATATATATATATATATGCTTTATTGGTATCCAGAGGATATGTCTAAAATGGTGAGAGGAAATGCTTGGTACCTGCCAACACTGTGCCTGCATTCACTTGGTCTCAATGTTGTGAATTTGTCAATGCTTGTGTTGATGCCAATAACCTGCACTGAAACAGTCAGTACCTCTGCTCTTTTCCTGCATAAGAAGCATCAGAACGGGCTGGTTACAAACTCCAGTAGTCAATGGCTGCTAATTGAAGATTAGTGTTACCATGGTTCTGTAGAGCCACCAGCATCACAAGAACCTAAACGATCCAAGAGTCAGGGCCCTCATGAAGTGACTATGGAGGTAAAATTTTAAGCTTGAGCAAAAGGCTCTGTCTTGGAATAATTTAGTTGGAACGACACACTTGAAGTTTTTTGAAAACCTGACAGAAAACAAAAATTGATCAATACAAGCATGATTGGATGTGTATTCCACAAAAGAAAGGAAAAGAAAATGTAGCAATGACCAACATGACATAATCCTAAAGGAGATCTCTATTCAGACCTCTGCAGAGTTGAAACAAAACTTGAAGCAGCAAAAGCAGCTGATCCTCCAATGACAGAAATAGCAGCAACAAGCACCTGAAGCACTACCAAGGGAGTAGAATCTTCAGGGACAAGATAAACAAAAGCCGGTCCTAAGAGAAAGAGCACTAATGCAGTTGCCAAAAGGTTCCCAGGTGTCTTGGGGTTAGTAGCTGCTGATAGCACCCCCAGGTCTTCAGCCTTTGACAGAAGACCCAACTTCTCAATGGATGAGAGAGACAGACCCAAGTTTTCTGCAGTGGAAAGAAGGCCTGCTTTCTCTGCCTTTGAAAGCAATCTCAGTTGCTCCACTCGTGATAACAGTTTTATAGCTTCTGGTTGCTCTGACACCTTATCACGAACTTTTGCAGATTTGTCACCATCCTGGATTACCTTCACCTATGGCATTTTCAACAAACCAAAATCAGAACCAGTGATGCATCATCACAGGAAACATTCTCCTAAAGTCAACCTGGCAGACCTCAAACAAAAGGATCATGCAAAGTTCCAAACTGTTCTCATTCAACTCAAGTCAGTTTCTGTGGAAAATATGAAAAGAGTTCTTCAGTCCTGTGTTCTATCGCCTGTATCACAAAGGGTTAGCTGGGTCAAACTCCACAGAAACAAATCTGGTTCTATTGTGTCATACCTAGAGAACACATTTGAATGTCCCAATATTCAAGCCCTAGCTCTGCGGTGGAAAGACTGCACATAAATTTTGTAATAGATCACATGCCTTCTGTTGCAACAATGCTAGTTCATGCAACAGTATGTCGTCCTGGCTTCCTACATCCATGCCCACTCTCTTGGCCAACATGCTTGTTGCTAGATATGCTGTTGGAAGCACTTTAGTGGCCATTAATTGAGACTGGATGTTGTATCATCGTCCAGTGCATGACATCCAAGAACTCCTGAGATTCTGAACCCTAATGGCCTCCTTTGTTAGTACATTTCTAAGAGTGCAATTGAGGATGCATTTCTCATAAGTTCAGGCTCCTAATAATAATCTCGCAATGCCACTTCCTGACATGTATAATGCATCCAAACCACAATATTCCTTTTGCCTGTCAAGAGGCAAAACTGATTGAGTCTACTCCGTTGTCGATGCCTAACAAAAAAATACGATCCTTCTTCCGCCTCGCCTTGTAGAGGCGGAAGAAGGATTGTATTTGTTTTGCAAGGAGGATAAGAGGAAGCGATTTGGCTATGGACATACCCTTTTGCCGCCGACATTGCGCGTGCCAGAGCTGCCCGGGCGTCCGGATTCAGTCGCAGCTTTTATAATCGTCCTAAATGGTTCAGCATTCACAAGCCGCTTTGTTGCATGGAATTGTACGACGACTCCCCGCATTGACCTAGAACTAGACAGTAGTGTCGATGCTGCCCCGCGCATACTAGCTGCACACATACCTTCCGCCATTTCGCCCTTCTTCTGATTCTTCTTCCTTCGTGTTGCTGTGCAACCGAAATCTTGAGCGATTCCTTCTTTCACTTGTCTCCCCGCAAAATCTCCCTTAACTAGACTTCCCTATTTCCAAAAACACTCCTGCCTGGATAACCTGAAATCTCACCAAATCATTCAAGGTCACCAAACGACAGGATACAGAAATGTTCGTTACCTGCGGATTTCCTATTTCTATTCTCTCCACCTTCTGTTTGCAAAACAGATACAAAACAGCGTCAAGCTTGATTTCCTCCTCCTCCTTCTTTTGCTTCTTCTCAGACAACAAAAGGTAATAACAAACAATAATGGACAAGGAAATCAAGTCTCATTGCAACTCGGCATCAATTTAGATCAGCTCTTACAACGGACTGTACACAGTTGCATGATCGGTGCAGGAAATGCGTGCGCCCGCGCGCGCGAGCAAGCGACCGATCGACACTCTAAAAGGAAAGAGGCGTAGCTGCAAGCGACCCCTCCCAGCGCTGCCATTCGTCGTATTACCCGCTGTGCAACAGCTCTGGATGAGGCTCACATGACCTTTTATACTCGTGTTCACATCTCCAAAATCCATAGGACAACTACACTTACCTTCGGTCCCGCATAATGTCCTCTGGTCTGACCATTATGGATGGACCCGATCGATGAACCGCAGTTAGGTAATGAGAGTTTCCAAGCGATTGAACGAGACCTCTATTATCCGGCGTCTAAAATCGTGAAATCCAAAGGATAACCACACCTATGGCTACAATTGATAACCTAGCTACCAAAATTGTTGCAACTATGGCAAAAGAAAATTAATTAAAAATAAGGGTAAAAAAAATTTATTATAAATTTTTATTACAATTTTTTAAAATACCAACTTTGTAGGACAATATTTAAAACTTTCCAAAGTTCAAAACCTCATTTTTTTAATAACACTTGGAGTTCTAACAACATTTCTTACATTAACAAATATTCTAAATATAAGTTATTTTCATCAAAATTTGAATATTTTTCAATTTTTAATCTTTTTGTATGTGTACATAAATTATTTTTTAAATGACATTTTGCTTTACTTTCTTGATTTGTCTTTGTATAATGTAAATATATAAGTGTAACCCTAATATAAAAGTGTGAATCAAGGTTAAGGTTCTTAATCATTTTTTGGATTTTTTTTATAATTTCACAATCTATGTGCATGTATACATGCTAAGTATGTTTTAAAATTTGAATTATAGTTTTATCGTTTCTTCATTTTTTTTTGTATAATGTATAAATTAAAACAATGTATTGAATGTACTATTGATCTTGATTTTTATTTTTATTTGGGATGTCATTTTTTTTAAAATCATGGATGATGAAAGGCTTATTATGTGGATTTGTTTCATGATGAAAGATGAAATGACAATGACCATAACTCTTCCATTGGTGGAAAGATTTTCATCATCCATGATTGTTGCACCTTGATTGATGCAATTGTCTATTCTAAAAATGGTGTCACAAAAATAATAACAAATGATGAAACAAATGTTGGAAGCCTAAAATGGAGTGATGTTGTTTTTGCTTACATCTTTGATTTATATGAAAAGGAATGGAGGCATTTTGATAAATCATGCTTGTCATTCAAACATTGGACACACATTTGGACTAAACACCATTATTAATTATTGAATGAATATCAGTGCAAAGATTTTTTTGAAAAATTAAATGAAAAGAGAATATAGATGCTAAAAAACTTTGTGCACATTAAAATCTCAAATGGTTATTCATGATATTTGTCCAAACAATCCAATTTCATGGATTTAAATTATTTGCTTATCCCCAACCTCCAAAACATTATGTGATTGGTTACAAACTATGACAATTGCCCACACTACCAAAACATGTCCCCATTTCATTATGAAAGCAAAAAATGGAATTGGATTCATTACATAACTAGAGGTGTATTGTGGGTTCACCATTTCATTATCCCATTTTGGGTTCACCATTTTGGCCAATGTAGACAATGAAATCATTTAACAACTCATCAAATGGGATTGCAATGTAGTTTTTGACGATGACAAGGCCATTATATATTGTTTAACAACAATTTCTTGAGCAAGTGGCATCAATGGCCAAGAATGTGGCATGTGTTAGGTCTACTCATCTTCATGCTCATAAGGATGAAAACATGAAGAAGATGTAATTCTAATAATTGTTTTTAGGTGAAGCATGTGTTATGGTGGTCATTGGGGTCATTAGGTCTATGTACAAGTAACTATCCATTGGCCTTGTCATTCATCATGGATCTTTTAGATCTTTTGTTGTTCTACATCAAAAGTTAGGTCGACTTGCTCATGATCGTCAACTTAACATTTACAACTAAAATTATGTTTGATCATGGAAATCAAGAATTACCAACAATATAATTTTCATTTAATTGTTGATGGTCAATCCCAATGGTGTAACCTAGTTGCAACTGCATAGCCATGCGACAATTATTTTTGTCAATCATAAGCGATGTCACTACGACCACCCATGCCATTATCCATGCTTAAGGTTGTGGGCCACAATGTTCACTATGAGCCCTAGTTTAACAATATTCTTCCCTTGGGCTTCAAATTTGGTTTTTATCTAATGAATAACATTTTAAAATAGGTAATAGTTGCATTTAGGAAGTTATAATTCAATTGAGTTTCCTAAACCATTTCAAACTTATAAATAAATTGGAGTTAATTATATAAATCTTTGAAGACTGAATAACTTTATTGTTAAGTTAATGAAATGTAAATAATTGTCCAAAATGGCAAAACGACACTATAATCATTTTTAGTATTTGTATAAGTTGGATGTGTGATTCTAAGATATGATCACTTGCAAGGGAAGTATCCAAAAAAACCAATCTTACTTTTTAGCTAAACACATAAAAAGGTTATTTGATTTAGAATATGTTTGAAATACAGTATAAGTTCCATAAATAAACATAATAGTTAATTAATAAACATGTAAACAAATTCCACATGTTAAAATGAAATCTTGTGAAGAATAAAATAACTGCAATATTACACCTCCCAAACCATAGTTTAATACATATGCATAGTTATAGGAATTTAATAAGTTGATGAATGGTGTGAACAAAGTTATTGTACCTTGTGTTCCATTAGTAATGGGTTGATCAGCCCTTCGAACCAAGGGTAATGTCCATTGCTAGGAACCTAGGTCCATGAGAAAAAACAAATGTCATCATTTTCACATTGACATTCGTTGAACCTTTATGGCCTACCTCAAAGAACAAAAATTAATTATAAGTTAATCACAAAAGCATGTAAGTTCAAAGACATTCAACCATTCCATATTGATTGCACCACCCAAATGTGCACCATTTTTTTTGTTGATTCTTCTACGTGCGATTGTTGGGAGACATAAACCCTAAACCCATCAAATGACATTTCTTTGGGCTTCTCATCTTGTACTAAAACAATCGGAAGATTTGAAGACATGGTGACACCAAGGTTGGATCTACACCTAATGTCGACAAAAATAATAATAATAATGAATAACAACCTTCATACTCATAATCAAAGGAAGTTTGATGTTTTTATTGTTGAAAGAATTATAGTAGCAATAATACATAAAAGTGTCGGCTACAATGACAAAACAAGTTACAATTTCAAATAAATTAAAACCTAATTTTGACAATGAATATAAAGAAAATTTTGTAGTAGAAAATTTATTTACCAATTGACTATGTATTACACAAGTAACTTATATATTAAAGGTAGTAATTAATGTGTATTAAACAAGTAAGTAATAGATAGGTTGATGAAAAAAGTTAACAATGTTTTTGAGTTGACTTGACCAAAGAAGGAACAAAAGAAGAAGAAAAGTGGGATGAAAAATTAAGATGTTGGGCGAAATGGATGGAATTGATAAACTCCATCAAAATAATCAAAGTAAGAAGAAGCATTGATTTCTCAATTTTCATTGGTTATGAATATTGCTATCCTAACTTCATTGGAGGATGAAAAACTTTTTCAACTTTCATTAGGTGAAGGAATTATCATTTTAATGTGAATAAAAGGTTGGATCATGTGATAGAAGGAGGTCATTGGTTGAAAAAAATGCATTCACACAAATTTTCATTGGTCAAAGGAAAAAACTTCAAAGAGGGGTCATGTGTGATTCTTTAGATCTATCAATCTCTTGTTTATTTTTTAAAAAGTTCAACAAATAGATTGTTCCATGCTGGGGTTAAAAATAAATTTCATACCCTAATAAAACAAATTGTTCGCCAACCATCATTGTATCTCCTAAACCATCCAAAAACACAAATTCGATTAATAAAAAAAAATTATTTATAAAATCTAACAACAATATGGTATTAAAAAAAAATGATGCAAAACAAAAAAAAATCTATATTTTTTAAAACCAAGAAATAATTGAAAATAAAGAATCATTACTGCAATGGGTGTGAGATTTATAATTCTTTGTGATTCCCATTGCATCAAAAATGGTGCCCCCAAGGCTCATTCTTTTATAAGGAAATTCAATTGGGTATACTTTGAGGGTAGTCAACCAAAATGACAACTTTGGTTTAATATGATTGTTTACAAATTCTTATGTGAAGCTATCAACATAATCTTCAATCCCTTCATCCCTGATAATTTGTTTTGCACCACTACATCTTAGTGTATGACGATACTTAACAAACATCAAAACAAAAAATATTAATCAATTTATGTTAATAGCACCTTACAATATTTTTCACAAAGGTCAAATATCTAAAGTTTATATTTATCACTCACTTATCGTGATATAACGAGGTCAACACGATAGAATCATTGTCCAACCACAACCATCTTCAAAAGATGGGAAAATCTTGCACCTTTTCATTAGAATGTTATATTCATATTTAAAAAAACAAATAGCATTATATTCGTAAGCTTCTTTTATATGAATTGAAGTATGCAAAATTATACTAGCTATTTTTGTGACTTATGATTAAGGGTTTGAATGTGTGAAAGGGAGGGGAAACTTTTTGTGTGTGTATATGTGCATATTCATGAATACAAAGATGTTATGTAAGTAAAGAAAAACATGAGAAGAACCATGTGGACAAATGATGGTAATCGAAAGGTTATGGAATAATTTCATGAACAAGTTTTTGGACTTTTAATGCAATAATTGTTTCTCATAGATTTATTGTTGGATCTCCTTCAAACCTTAAACAATGTTAGTTTCAACATGTCTTCACAAAGTTTTAACACCATCGAAACTTTTATAAGGAAAATGCTTGTGTTGGAATTAGAAGGCTCCAAAGTTATTTTTTTCAATGTTGTCAAATTAACTTCTGTGTTTGAAAACATGTTTTTCTGCTACAAAAATAAGAACTTGTGAAATTTTATATGAAATTTTTTTTTCAAATTTTTTTTTCAATAACCTTATGCATACTAGATTTAGATGTTGTATGAAAAAATTACGACTATTTGAATGACAAATATTAAGTTCCACCAAATGAAAATGTGCATTTAAAAAAATGTGATCAAAGCATAAGGAAATCATTAAAATGAACAAGATCTATGAAATATAATACTTCTTAAAACATTTGATAATACATTAAAAAATAATACACATTTTTCTTTTTATTTCAAAACATTTTTTTTTACAAACTATTTGGGGGTGTTTAGTAAGTAATATTTCATAAATGTTTGTTAACAAAAAAAGTCAACTACTTGATGATTGATATGAATAAATATATGAAAGATATTAATGTTGGGTCGCAAACCAAAATTCGAAAAAAAATTCCACAATTTTTTTTATAAAATATAATCAAAAATTGGTTATCAAACTAATGGAATTTGAGCTTGAAAGGTGAAAACTTGATTTAAAATCTCATGCACAAATTTAGGAAATGCAATTGATAATTGTTTAAATGTTTGATAATATTTTACATGTTTTTAAGTCACTTAAATATTTGTTGATGTATACTTTTATACAAAGAAAAAATACATTAATTTAAAATTTTCATAAATTTAGTCATTTTATTTCAAAGTTGTTAATTTTTCTTCTAATTTTATAAATTTCATGACTTAGTTTGCATAGACATCATTGATAAATGAAATTTATTAATATGAATGGACATCCTTCATTCATAGTTAATTTTTAGTTAATTTTTAATTAACTTTTATTTAAATTTTAATTGATTTTCTTTCAAAAACCAGTTCCCATAATCTTCTGTGGATTCATGTAAAACCTTTAAATTACACATAATTTTGAAGATTGAAGGTTGGTTGATATGCAAGGTGTGAATCTACAAATTGCAATTATCTAGTCTATTAAGTTTTAATTAGGTAATTTTTAATTTTTTAAATAATTATGATCCTTACGAACCTTCAATTAGTAATCATTAATAGTTGAATTAGTTTTTTGGATAGAAAACCCTTTTATTTAGTTGTTGTTAGTGATTAAATAATTTAAAAATCTAGTAAATCTTCTAAAATGCAATGTCATCATCTTTTTATGTTGTGGAAAAAATAGGAAGGATATAAAAATAAATTAGGTTTTATTGACATGTTAGGAATATAAGCCCATAATTAATAGTTGACATTTCAATATAAAAGTGTTTATGAACCATATTGACATAGTCATGCGCAGTATTATCAATTTGTAAGAATTGCATCAAGAATATTAAAAGTGTGGTAAGGCTATTAGGGGTTTTTAGCAATTTCATGTTAAAATAAAAAATGATGGATGCGTATGGTTGCATTGGGGGTTGCTTTTTGTTTTAAAATTCATTATTGGATGAATGAGGTGTAGGGTTAATTATTTTTTTCAACAAAAGTAAGTAATCATAGTTTTAGAATTTCAATTGCGTGATTAGAGGTGAATTTTTTTTGTAATGTTTGACAAAACATTAATCTTATTTTAATATTTAGTGGATAGTCGTGCAAGCAAAGATGATTGAAATTTTGGAAGTAGTCGAGGGGTGTCATTGAAAGGTCCAATGGAAATAAAATGATCTTGAAACATTGTAAGCGTAAGATTAATTCGAGACAACATAACGATTATAATAAATAGTGTGATAGGATGGCAATGTCAACATGGATTTCATGATGGATGAAACTTTTATTTGTGTTATGGATAAATTCAACGAGGAGCTGCAAATACATGTTGAGTCCTAGGTTATGCCACAATGATAGTTCATAACTGTAAGAAATCTAAGTTGCATCGGATGGTGTGAATTAAATAATCTACCTTATTATTAGGAGGTAGTTGATGAATCAAACTGCACAACCAATGATAGTTTTCGACTTGTAACAAAATAACCAAGGTACGAAAGTTTGGAAAAAAATGCAATAATACCAAGTTCAAGGGGGTTCAACTTCAAGGTGAATGCACATTTATTGCAATTCGAGATCTTCATTCACTTATGTGGCTTGAAGCCCATAAGATGTGGTCATGCATGACACCATGAATTAAAAGGAAGGAAAAGAATCTTTGATCAAAATCAATTTGGTGATGAGTGTGTGGAAGACTTACTACATCGAGATGCGTGATTACAATCTATAAGTCAAGGAAAAGAAAGGAAATATGTAAAATAATGGTCTAAAACCATGGTAAAGTAAAACCTTAAAATCAATTTAAAAAAATTGAAAATGAAAAGAGGTGAAAAAAAAGGGGGAAAATGAAAAGAGTTAATAATGATGTTTTTCCATCTCCTTTCCAATCAACTAATGCAAGCTAAATTTGAATAATGTATGTGAGGGCAATAATGTTTTATGTGACTATAGGTTTATTGTCAAGTTGAACTTTTTTACTTTCGTAAAATCCTTTCGAGTTGTATGGCACAATTTTTTATTGATATAGGTGCAAGGCTTAAGATTTAGTAGGCAGGTGCACCTTGTAACTAGTTTTCCAATGAATTAATGCAAGCTAGATTTGGTTAACATATGTGAAGGCAACAATGTTTTGAGTGACTAGAGGTTTATTGTCAAATTAAGCATTATGTCAGCTCCTTAAAAGTTGGTTTAGGTGGGTGCTAGTTTAACATATAATTTTAGGATTTAAAAAGTTTAAACTTTGAAAATATATTTATTAATTCCAAATCATTAGTGATGCATAGGAGGTAAATTATTTATTTTAAAAAATAAACACAATTCAATATCTAAAGATGCATTTTGCATTTTCCCTTCACCAATAGCATATGTACTTTTGAGTATAATCACCTCGTAAATTGAGAGCATAAGGAAGGAAAGTCACCTCAAAGTAGTCTTGTAGAATTAACTTCAAATATTAAGGATGTATTTGTAATGTTCCATAATGTTAACTCTAGAACATTTTTACACTTCACATGTATTAGGTTTAAACCAAAGTTAGATTAGGACCTAAGGCATGTGCTCACTAAATTTCAATACATTTGAACTTGTTGTTTAAGAAATACAACATTTAGAACTAGAAAGGGGTCTATTGACATAACAATTAAGGAAC
>Ga0209208_10012992_pt1 | contig 10464 bp, 9 predicted proteins | sample S1TSphfallax_3_FD_187694 | JGI IMG/M metagenome (GOLD analysis project Ga0209208, IMG submission 187694) | Host-associated microbial communities from peat moss isolated from Minnesota, USA - S1T2_Fd - Sphagnum fallax MG (SPAdes) (version 2) | ecosystem: Host-associated > Plants > Peat moss >... | reverse complement strand
ACCTTGTCAAAACATTCTTGGTGCGCGAATGTTTACCAATGTTCACTGGTTGATCTATAAAATTCGTTAAAATTCTTGCTTCTTTGGGCTTCCATAACATTCCCGCACCAAGAATGTCATAACTATGTTTCCGACCCACTTCTTATTTCATCCAAGGATGGTAATCGCCCAATTGCCACCACCTAGGCCTCAAAAACTACCATAGTTAATGCATACACTATGGGCTTTAATCTCATCATGTATGGATTTGCAATTTTAGATCTAAATTATATACTACATAATAGGCATCAACCATACATTTAAACTTGTTGCAAATCAATTCTATGTCTGTGATAATTGCAACAAATGGGCTAGTCCACACTTACAAAACATGTTTATGCTTGAATTGGCCCACCACGACCAGACTTGCACGAGTTTTTCACTACAACTCTTACATTGTTCAAGCGCCCCCTCTGGGTTGTAAACTATGGGGTGCCAACCCCAATACTGCATCAATGCCACCTAGTCTTTTTTTGTGCATTTTTCAAGCCTTGGACCACTTAGTCACAAGCCCAATATAATGCCTTTTAGTAAACATATGGAATTAAAAACTAGGGAACATAAATTTCCTACAACCAATAGTTTGAATACCGCAACTAGACTTGCATAGGTTTTTCATTGCAACTCTTGCATTGCTCAAGCACCCCCTCTTGGCTATAAACTTTGGGGTGCCCCAATATTGTGTTAATGCCACCCAATCTTTTTATGTGCAATTTTTAGCCCTTGGACCACTTGGTCACAGGGTCGATATAATGCCTTCCAATAAAGATATCGAATTAGAAACCAAAGAACATATACACAATTTCCTACAACCAATAGTTTGAAGACAAGTTCTCTTTATTATAAAAGGTGGGTTAGAGGTCATGACACTACATGTTGTATATGCCCTAAAAGATTTAAAGATGTAACGTCCCGCTTTAGGAAGACATAACACAATATGAAATACACAAATGATTAATCAGAATCCAACATCAACTAAGACATTAATCACATCAAATTGCATTCAATAGTAAACAATGCAATAAACACCTTGTAACAAAACACAAAATCTTATGGGTTAAAGTTTGATAATTCATCTGCTTTATGTACCTTTAACCATTTAACATGTTGCGTCTTCAAGATTTTGCCAATGGTCACATGCATGTGCTCAAAATTAAGCCTTAGCTCTATATACACAAATTGCTTATCCAAGTTCTCCCTCAAATTTTCCAATTTCTCCTTGGATTGGCAATCTATGTTCTTTGTCTTATCCAAGTACCTTATTGTCTGTCTCTTTAGGGCAACGTGCCATTGGTTTCATTCTAGGATCATTGGGCACCCATCCATGTTCATTGTGATAAAAAAATTGGGTGGATCTTGCCCCTCAACTACATGTGATTGCTCTAGCTTCACCTTCTTTGCAACTGCTTTATTTTGTTTCCAAACAACATTGGTATGTAACCTTTTTCTATCAACTATAGATAAATTCCCATCATCGCTTGTCTCTGGAGTGGGTGTAACCACTAGTGCTAACTAGTCTTGAAAAGCTAATTGGTTTTGAGGAGCTGGTTGTTTGGAAGGAGTTGGTTGGTTGGGAGGAGTTAATTCATTTTGAACTGGTTGTGGAACATGCTTGATATAGTTGTGGAACATGTTTGATATGTTTTTGAAGGAATTCCATGGGGGAAGGCCAAGGGGAATATTGGACCCTTGGATCTAGAGGTGGATAGAAAGGGGATTAGAACATCCTCACTATTGTGTAATTGCCCTTCAACAAGCGATTATAAAGTTGCAGGACCATGTCGGGCTAAGTATGGCACGTAGCTAAAAGGTGGAGGTGGATATTGCCCGCATGGGGGGTAGGGTTGTGAAGGTCTAAGGATGTCAGAACTATGCAAACTTAAAGGACGACAAAAGGTTGCTTGTGGTGGGTAGGTTTGCATTTGCTGATTTCCAGGGATGTCAAAGTGCATATCCAAGGGGTAATGAAATGTAATGGGCGTGGGTTTGGGGCCTGCACTAGTTGAACTACAAGGTTTTCAAAACACAAACCGCCTAGAGGACAAGATACAGGAGGCGGTGGGTAGGTCTACAACAAACCACCGTGGGGATGATATTTGAAAGATGGTAGGTAGGTTTGCAATGATTGTGGTGATGATGGGATGATAAAACTACTATGGATAGCCCCCAACTTCTGCCCTACACCCTAAATGACCGTAGCCCATGGTTGGAATAAGAAAAAAACCTACAGACATCAATTCTCAAAACATACACATGTTATAAAAGTATAACGCATGTTTTTTCACTTTTCCTCTAGAGTTCCAAGAATATGGAAATAATCTAAGTGTTTGGAATGAGAGAACAAGTAGCCCTAGACATAAATGTCACTTAACCATCAAGTTTTGCAAAAAAATTAAGACCCACATCAAGCTAGACCTAACTATTCTATGGTTGTGAGTTTTGTCAGATTCAAGAGGGTTTGAAATCCAATTTGAAATAATACCAAATTTGTGGTAGTATTAGTGGGTGACTTCCCTGGAACTTTTCTTTGTTTGGGTGATTCGGTGTTCTCATCGTCTACACTATCACTGATTCCTTCATCAAGTGGGTAAATGCACACTACGCTCACCCAAAAAAGGGCAAATGAAAGTCCATTTTTACAATCCAGATCTAATGATTTTTCATAAAAAACATTTAAATGATGTTGAAGTTCGCACATTTTTCCATTTCCAAGTTCATACCAACATAATTTAAACTTTTTTTTTAAAACCTCTAAAAATATGGGCCTTGAAAAAATCAATTTAGATATCGAAATGGACTTCACAAATTTGAAATTCTCATTTTAACTCTTACAATTTTTGAGAGATTTTTTTTTGCTTTATTTTTTCATTTTAAGTGTTATAGTACTTCAATGTGTGGTGGTAAGAAATTATCAGCTTAGTTTCCAACTCCACTAGAAGAAAAAAATCCATAATGATATTTTTTTTGGGGTAGTTTGGATTGTGACATTGGATGTACCATCCTTTGTAAAGTCCACCGTGAATTGAACATTTATCCTTTTGATAAATTGTTTTTGGGTTTGAAATATTAGAATGTAGGTTTCAAATTTTCGTCTCATTTTTTCCAAGTTTCTCAAATATATTTGAATACAATCCAACAATATTTGATTCACTCAAAAAAAACTACCACTGTGACTTCCAAAAAAGTCCATTGTAATGTGTTTTTCCCCGTGTGGGATGGAATATTCTTCCTCTGGATTTGAATTTTCACCCTTCTCATCTTCAAAATTGATATGAAGGGCAACGGAATGTTTTGGGCTTTTTTTTTTGCCATATCATGCACTTGCATAGCAACAATTCGACAACTACACGTTTGAGGTTAAGAGGAAATCTTATAACCCTTTATTATAGGATTGGGTTTTTTTTGAGGTGCAGTTTCGCCTAGTGCTCTAACCGCAACAATGTGTTTTTAAAAGCTAAAGCACACATGCAACCAAAAAGAGTTAGCAAAAATGAAACCCAAAGTTGTTCATTTCAATAAGAAGTAGTCACATTGCATAGAAAACAAAATTGGTTATACTAAACCGTATTCGAAACATTATTGTTGCATAAGAAAATACTTGTTTGCACTTTGTAATGTTGTAACGAATCTTACTTCATTCTTGGTGACAGTTTGTTGTTTGAGCTCTTCGTAAGAGTTATAAAAGTCTTGTTCACTTTGAGCCTCAACCTCATCTATGGAATAATTAGTCATCCCTACACAAAATAAACTACACCAACACAAAGGGCAAAAAAAAAACAAAGAAAATGTAAAGGATATTGGTGGAAATTGATTCAAGCTTGAAAATAGTAGGGTGTAGAGAATTGATATTGTTTATTTAATCAAAACCACTCCCTGCTCTACTATTGTGGTTGTGCACAAGCTAAATGATGATGAAACCTTACCAATCAAGGCTAAATGTTACGTTCAAATGACACTTTGCAAAAATAGAAGAAGAAGGTTTGTTGTAAAGAAATAACAAGACTATAGAAGACTAGGTTCACCAAGTTGCAAAAGAAGTGATGAAGCTTGGCACAACGATAAATCTTGGTTTGAAGCAAATTTCAAATTGGGTGCAAACACGTCAATGACAATGGTAAGTGCTTTAGGTCAACATCTGTAGTTTTGAAAAATTTAAGACAATTTGAAATATCATATATTCCCTTTTTTAGATGAAGTAAAAAAAGCACAAAAACCTAGAGAAATTCGAACCCTAGTGCTAGACTCTATGTCAATGCTTAGAGGAATTATAGCAGGTTGTAATCAATGGATTTACATTGATCGATTTTCATAAAGTATTCATTAGGAAAAATATAACTTATAAACAAAAGATTGTTCGTGAAAACAATGTCTCGATTTACGAAGGAATAAATTCAAATTATCCACATTTTTTGGTTTTTTTAATTCTGTGGTCTCAAAGGTTTGGCAAATTTTCCAATCATTTTAGCATTTGTTTTTCAAGAATTTACACTTTTAGGAAATTAACAATTTTCCAACTTTTTTGCTACAAAGTTTCAAAAATTTAACCCTAAAAACTCATTGTTTCCAATAGGTGGCCAAAAACGTTAAAAAAATTAGTTTTTCATTACATTCATATTTAGCAAATAGCCATATTGGTAAAATTCTAGGTTATTGCCACTTTGTCTAAATGAAAACTTGCTTACTAATTTTTTATGTTCAATGCACAAGTTACAACTAATTGAAGATATTTTAAATATTATATCTTCAACAGTAATGATTAATTTACCATTGGTTGCTAAAGGTTCAACTACACATCCATTTATTTGCAATCTTCAATTTAATGATTTTACCGATGAACCTAGGAAAAATGTTGCGTTCAAAATTAAATGACAATAAACTGAACCACAAATCCTCGCAATCATCAATAGTGTAGATGCCAACCAAGATGTATCAACTATCAAGAGCATAAACTAAACGAAAGTAAGCTTCCCTTGAAAGTTTTGGGGAAAATTTTGTTAATATTACATCGAAGTCAAGGACACATTGCATTGTCTCTTTTTATGCATCTTCAACTACTTAGCCAAAAGCCAAATTCCACCTACATAGCTCAAAGTTTAAAAAGACCACAAGGGTATAAGACCAATTGATTCCCTCCTTATGGAGCTGGTCCAAGACCTTCTCCAATTTATATATGCACGGAAGGTTTTTGGTGTTGATCCTCATACTGATTTGCACAATATTATCCTTTACAAGCAACCTTAATCCACTATATGTATGGTAGGTTGGTAACACATCTTCAAAATGCTCCAAAACTTGTAACATGGAATGTTCGACATGATCGAAGAAAATTTCAAAGGGTGATGAATATGCACCACATGGATCATTTTTTAAATTAATGGTCCTCGTTAATCAAGATTCAACAATGTCCATTTATCCCTTATCGAATATATTAGAAAAGGAAAAAAAAACTTTAAATGAAACACATATATAACAATATTAAGCCTCATATTTATAATTATTTAAGTTGCATTAAAAAAATTATCATTTGCAAGAACAAAAAGGTGTGAACTAACTTTTATTTTTTTGTCGTTACAATGAAATAGTGGTTAATTTCAAGTTTTTAGAGTGTGTAAGAAGGTCAAAAGCTCTTACTTGCAAACATACAATTGCCCCCAAGCCTTGGAATGCTGACAAAAACATTTGCACAATGCCTAGACTTGATCCTTGTCTTGAACCAAAATATCTCCTCCTTAAACTAAGGCATCCGTTGACAACATACTTCCAACCTGGGGCATAGATCTCAATCATGGAAGGGCATATACTCGAGCCTTTCTCCTATATAGAAGGTGACATCCATATAGCCAACCAATGATACCAACCAAAAACAATTTATGACTCGATGCAAAACAAGTTGGATTACAAAAATCAATTGGATTAAGGGGTTGTCAAAATTGAAACCATCTAGATTGCCCATGTTGTTGTAGGTCATACGTTAGCCTTTTGTATTGAATTAACACATCTTCTTTCGAATTTAAAACATCAAAAGTATCTTTTTCATTTTTGTCAAATTCAAGGTGTTGAAAATCATCATCCTCTTGTTCATGCCCATTTGACTCACGAACATCCTTTTCATTCCATGCACAAATATCAAACCGTGCATTCACTTAATCTGGTTTCAATGGGTTTAAAGTGTCTACAAGTGTTGGTATGGTATCAATTTATTTGGATACAAATCCCATACTAATACTAATTATTTTTTATTTTTTTGATACCAACTTGGTATTAATACTAGGCCAATTTTTAGATTTTAGATATCATATGTTGAATCCAATACATGGAAGACAAGATGTTTAAAGTATTTTTAAGGTACAAGATTTGACAAACTCCAAGTCACATTGTTAAATGTGTAAAGTAAGATGTGGTTTAAAAGATGCATTCATTTTTATTCTTGCTTCCATGAAAATTAGAAAAACAACCCAATGGAGAAAGAAAGTTAAACATGAAAAGATATGGTTCTTTGTTAGGTTGTTATGTGTGATGTTTTTAATGCAACATGCATTTTTGAAGGCATGCTTCAATTTGACTTAATCTTCTTGTGCATGATGGCCACTTTGGTTACATAAAATAATTGACCAAAGCATGTGAATATGTACTATGTGGTAGTGTACTAGATCAATGGTGACTTGGTCTAAAAGTAAGTAAAGACAATAGTTGTGCAATAATCTAAAACCTAATCAATGAAAACAAGAAAACTTTAATTCTAGATATAATATGTGAGTACAATACATGGAAAACAATATGTTGAAATGTCTTTCACAGCACAAGACACGATGTCCCTCAAATCACATGGTCTCATGTGCAAGGCAAGATGTGGTTTAAAAGTTGGATTCATTTTCAGTTTTACTTCCATGTAAATTAAAACACAACTCAATGGAGAAGAAAATTTACTCATGTAAAAAATATACATTTCCTTGTATGGTTGCTATGTGCATTGTCTTTTATGCAACATGCAGTTTTAAAAGTATCCTTAAATTTGACTACTTCTTTGTATGCATGGTGGCCACTTTGGCTACATTAAAAGTTGACCAAAACACAAGAATATGTACTATGTGGTAGTGTACAACATCAAATGGAGACTTGGTCTAAAAGTAAGTAAAGACAAAAATTATGCAATAATCTAAAACCTATTCATTGAAAAGAAGAAAAATTTAGATTCTAGGTGCAGTTTGTTGAGTATAATACTAGGAAGATGATATGTCTAAGAGATTTTCAGGGTATGAGACTTGATGTTCCTAAACTCACATTGTCTAATGTGTGAGGCAAGCCACGCTTTAAAAATGCATTCATTTTTATTCTTACTTCCATGTAAATTAGAAAAACCACCTAATGGAAAATAAAAGTTAAGCATGAAAAATTATATTTCCTTGTATGGTTGTTATGTGAGTTGCTTTTCATGCAACACGCATTTTAAAAAAATCCTTAAATTTGGTTAAATTTCTAGATGTATGATGACCACTTTGACTACATAGAATTTTTGACCAAAACACACCAATATGTATGATGTGGTAGTGGACAAGATCAAATGGAGACTTGGTCTAAAGATAAATAAAAAGAAAATTGTGGAATAATCTAAAAGCTAATCAATGAAAACAAGAAAAATGTAAATTTTAGCTATCATATGTTGAGTGTACTAGTTCATGAAAAATGAGAATCTCAAGCTACAAGACCTGATGTTCTTCAACTCACATCATTCACATTGTGTAATGTGTAATGAAAAATGCGTGTTGAAATATGCATTCATTTTCATTCTTATTTTCATGTAAATAAAAAAACCAACCCGATAGAGAATTAAAGTTAAGCATGAAAAGATACATTTCTGTGTAAGGTTGATATGGGAGATGCTTTTCATGCAACATGCATTTTTAATGGTTAAAGCTCATTATTTGGCAATGACAGCTTAATCAATGACTTCAATTAAAGAGCAGACAGTATGTAACACAGGCTAAGTTGTTTCGGCAACTTTAATATGAATGAATAGAAAGGGTACAAAGTTTGATGTTTTGTGTGGACCCATTGCAGAAGATGTTTGTAGGTGGTGTTGGCCACTACCCCATATTGGGTGCCCTTGAAGCAAGGTCACATGTCTCCCTTTGATCACAATACAGCACCAGGTCAAAGTCTGAACCAAGATGCATAGAAACTTAAGGGATCAAAGTTGAGGGGCACCAACAGTGCATACATTGTGATCCATCTGATATCTATTACTCCCATTAGACTGAACCAGACTAATGAGAGTAAAAGTGATTAGATGTGAGATTTTAATGTACACATTCTTTAACTGGTACAGAAGAGCAGCCTTTAGAAAGCAAGGATCAACCCAACAATAGGGTCATACATCACACCCACTGTTTGTCTAAATACTAATTTTCAGTTTTGAATATGGCCTATTGAGTCCTATTTCCTATCTTGTCAAGACACAATACTAATTTTTACCCATCAAGAGAAATGGATATTGCAATCTGTTAGGTCCTTCAATGTACAAGGTGTGATAATTGTCAACCATACCAAATGTGCCTTCAGATATGTATATTTTGTAAATTGGACTACCAATTTAACCCATGCTGTGTAGTTCTTCGAGAGTTTCACACTGAGTGAGACAGAATAAGGATTTCCCTTTAGTAAATGAAGTTCGGTACCGAATCAGGGATGATGTTTTTCATTAGCATTAAAAAAGAGAGCTACCTACCATTTTGTGAGCAGACTTAGAAAAATCATCTTATAGCTGACATCAGTGTAGTGGGCCGGTCTACAACCATGACAGACAGGCCCACAGGTTGGCAAAACATTATTCTCCTTACCTACATCCCAAATGATCTGCCTGTTCTGCCAGATCTGCTTGAATTTTTTGTGTCTGCCCAAAATTGTGCTCTGCCAACTCTGTCTGATTTTTAAAAAATAAAAAAACATGGGCTAGCGCCTGGCCCAAATGACCTAGTCATGTTGACACTTCAGGATTTGCGCATGCCCCATAATCGGGCGTGAAGGAGCTCTCTTTACATTCCGCTTGTAAAGAACAGGCACTAGAAACCCGTCAAATTTACACTAGAAAGCAAAGAATTTCCCACTTCATGGAAGAAAATCATTTCTATGGTGGGCCTATAAAGAGGTTGCCTGACTGACCATCACGAAGACTAATAGATACCAGAGAGTAAAGTGATCCTGGACATCTCTGGAGGAACAATGTCTGCTGTGCCTTGCCATGGGAAGATGTGCCTTCACAGATGCTTTTCTTTACTCTTTTTTTGCTCCTTTTTTAATGTTATCAAACCAATCAACACTGCGTGCAGTTATTAAACAACAATTCTTCACATGGGTGATTTCAGGTTGGAGCGGCTGGTATGGGCCAAAGCCATTGCGAACAGTCAGTACTATTCGCATGTAATAGGAGTACCCATGATTATTCTACTTCAACATGCATTAATTCACACTAAACACTTTCTACTGGCCAAAAAAACATACAGGATGAGGGACAGGGGTCATGGTTTATGACTTCAACCTATACAAAGGATTTCGCATGGAACAAAATGACCCAAATTTGCCAGATTTGGAAAGGGTTTTTTTTTTTCAAATTGCCAGTTTTCATGATTAAATTCCAGTAGGGAGCCAAGAACATAGAAGGATTCTGTTTTCTTTCTACTTTCATATCTAGTATGTACCCAAATTTGGCTAAATTATTTTCCAAATGTTGACCACTTTGGCTATGTCACAAAATCCTCTTGCGTGCCATCAAAAGCCTCTATAGTTGTTGCCATAGTGAACCCTTCCTCTTGCACAAACTCCATCTTTGTGTCCCCATTGGAGGGTAGTAAAACTAAAGGGTCTAGAGATATTAATCCCTCCTACTTATCAATATGACATACAAATGCATTTAGGGTCAAATTTCCAAGCAAAGGTGTTTGAACACCAAGTTTATCTAATAAAGTTTTATGCATGGTGAGGAGTTTTGTTATGCATGAATGTAAGGTTGTTATTGAAGCTACAACTTGGCCTTGTTTTCAATCGACCTCATATTATTTTTCTTCCACTTTAGCACCCCAACCAAAAATGCCTTCCACCTTACCAACAACAAGATGTCCACATCAATTTAAACACACTGCTCTTAAACATTTGTCAACAATCAATTGAATAAATTCACATAGAAAATTGGGTCACAACTTTGTTATGGGCCCAACAAAATAGATCAGAGGGGGACATGAATTACTTGCCACAGATAAACATTCCTCGGCAAAATAGTTTCAGACCATAATAATAACATTCTTCATTTCGCACTTTAAAATTCTTGAAAATTCTTGGTAAAGCACCTTGTCAAAACATTCTTGGTGCGCGAATGTTTACCAATGTTCACTGGTTGATCTATAAAATTCGTTAAAATTCTTGCTTCTTTGG
>Ga0209208_10012991_pt1 | contig 10464 bp, 8 predicted proteins | sample S1TSphfallax_3_FD_187694 | JGI IMG/M metagenome (GOLD analysis project Ga0209208, IMG submission 187694) | Host-associated microbial communities from peat moss isolated from Minnesota, USA - S1T2_Fd - Sphagnum fallax MG (SPAdes) (version 2) | ecosystem: Host-associated > Plants > Peat moss >... | reverse complement strand
ATCATAATATTATGATAAAGTTAATGTTTGCAAATTCCTCCCCCCAAGGTGTATATGAAAATTTCCTTTCAAAATTCAACCTAGTATATAAAGATGCAAAAAGCCACAAATGTTTGTCGTTTCCTAACTCTAAATAAATTGTCTTTTATTTAATTAAATTACCTACATCATGGAATAAAATGGTCCAAAGTGAAGATGAAAGTTTGAAATTAATGTAGAAAAATTGTGAGCTATTGCAATACACACATTTGAGGATACTATTTTATTGTCATTGATTAGGGGTTCAAATAAAACTAAAATAGCTATTGATGGGTCCTTTGCAATACATGCATTCTATGCTCTATGCTATAACTTCACCGATCAACGTTGACAACACACAAATGCTACCTCGGGATGTGGGTTAGGTAAGATGGGTGAGTAAGTAGGTAGGTGGGAGGTGGTTGTTAGTTGGTAGGTAGGGTCAAGAGTCAAGATGGAGCAAAATATGTAGCTGAGGCCAGAGGTGAAGAAAAACAACCTTAAAAAAACAAAACAAAGTAAAAAAGATCAGCACCGAATTTCTTTTGGACTATGGTAGCATGGTGATTAAAAAAGTTCATGAGTCAGATGAAAAAATCCACCCCATCCCGTGGACAGAACAATCTCAATTGGTGTGCTGGTGGGTGCTAGTCAGTGTTGTTGTTGTTATCCATGGATTTCATTACATACATGTATAATATATTCACTAAGGTACTTACTTGTGTGTACATAGAAAGAAATGGGTTTTTGTCAGAAATGGGTTTTTGTTAGAAATGGGTTTTTGTTAGAAATGGGTTTTTGTCAGAAATGGGTTTTGTGTCTTCAAAACAAAATTGGGGTGCAATCTCTCCAACAGCAAAATCATTCTCTAAAAAGAACCAAAAAAAAGAAGGAAAGTATAGTAATGTGTGTGAAGTATATGTTTGATCCTTTAAAAAGATATGAATATATAAATTACTACCTTCAAAGTGTGTCCTCTAGTCAATATATTTTTTGTGCATTATTGCAATTCAAATCTCATGAGAACTCAAAATGGGTAAAGCTTCTACTAGTTTTGCCAACACCCCCAAAAGAAAACAAAAAAACATGGAGCTGCTCTCTAGGTTGCTGCATTCATCATAAAACCAGAAGGCAAATACAGTGTGCACATTGCAAGCATAGTTTTTTCCTTATACACAGATCTTCACAAAAACATAGCTTAACACTCATGTTTGATGTTGTTTCCAACAAGAGAAGCATCCTCTAGAAATGAAGCGAGTCTGTTATTGTACAGCAGAAGCAAAGTACCTGCTTGTTACTACAGGACCTTGTGTTTTATGTAGAAGCCTACAAGGCAGTATGAAGTGGATACAAGCTCAAAACATTAGACACTGTCTAAAATGCTAGCTGCTTTCTCTTTTTTTCTTTTTTACTTTCTCTCTCTCTCTCTCTCTTCCTCAAGTACCTATTGATTCCAAGACATTGTTTGCCTTTCTCAATATATCATGTGGTTCGCAGACGAAGAAGGTGCCATTATCTTAGACCTCTTTAGTATTCCGGCCGCGTTCGAATCGTCTCTCGAAAGAACTCTTTTCAATGCATTGAACATAAAGAGTCGCGGAGAGAATGAGAATTGAGGCAACCGTTGAGTGAAAGATGACGAGATTATACCGGTTTTGTGATCGTCGTCAATCTCCATAGCTGCAGAGGAAGAGAAAATGTCATGATGCTGCTGTCGTACTGGCCGTGTGAAGGTGTCTTGTGATCCAGCTGCGGCCCTGACATGATCATGCGATTTTGGAGAACTAGAAACCGTCCTAGGGTCAATAATCTCCCTCTGCGAAGAATTCGCGTTGCTGTTGCTGGCACAGTGCGATGGCTTGTCTATGTCAACATTTCGCTGAAAGTCAAGAAGCGCAGTGAACCGATCGAATGAGGAAGGACCTTTCCAGTCCGGCATTGCGTAAGTAATTTGCGCCACCAGCCTGCAAGAACAACCCCAAGATATTTTCTCTAGACGACGCCAGAATTTTTCGCTCTACACATGAAAGTACCAAACGCTGAACAGGAGAAAGCGCAAATTTTCATACGGCCTCTCACTCACACACTAACGGACGCCCTCAATTCCTTGCAACCGACACCTGACTAAATATTCGCCACCGAAAATGCAAAAAAAAACAACGCACGCCCTCTCTCTCAAAGCACACATGCTCTCTCTCTCTCTCTCTGTCTCTGTCTCTGTGGGGACGTTTTACTCCACTATTCTCCGGAACAGAAATCAAGTGTTTCTGGAATTCTCAAGCTTATATCTTCCCCATTTGCCTGTTCAAATTTTTCACGAATCACAGCAGAAAAGCAACAGACAAAAGAGCACTTCTCGGTGTGTCTTACTGGCTAGCTGGCTCAAATTGCTAGACCATTAAAAAAAAATCTCTGGCGCAAATGCAATTGAGAGAAGGAGATCGCCGCGCTTCCCACGCAGCAGGTGCAAAAAAACAATCGGTAAGAAGAGACAGAGAGACAGAGAGACATTACCGCTACCCACAGAGACTCCACGGCCATGCCACCTGGCATAGAAGAGTCAATCTAATTGGATGACTCTGACCCAACTTTTGATCTCAATAACCCTCCCCGTGTGAATGCACACGAACGACCCAGTGTATTTTTTTTGGGCAATTTTGTGTTATAGCCAAACTGGCGATAATCCACAGCAACTTTTAGCCAATTTTATTTTGGCCAAGTATCCAAGTAATTTTTAAAAAAACTTCCTTCTATTTATTTTTTTGCCTACACCTTCTTGAACCATGTATAGAAATCTGGAAAAAAAATTCTTTCTTAAATTTTGGTCCAATTATGGATATTGAAAATCTCCAAAAAGCACATAATTTTAGCACTTTTATTTTAAATATATATAGCATTTAGGCTAAATATAAATATATATATATAGCCAGCCCCCAAAAAAGGCGGGAGAGACCTAGCATTGAGAGGACATGGCCATGCCATCTACCAAATTAGGAGTCGATTGTAATTGGCTGATTCTGACCCCAAACTTGTGGTCCCAGCAACGGCCTCCCGTGTGAATGTGGCTACGCCGTTAAGACGTGGTTTTACTCCACTGTCACCTCGTTGGTGGCCGGTAACTTACCGACGGAACTCAAATCCGTTCTGTGCCGTGGATTGCAACGGCTGTGATCCAACGGTTGGAGGCGTTTACCGACGGTCTCCGACTCTTAGTCGGTCGTCAATTCTGACGCAGGCGCGCGCACGGGGTCTCATTGGTAGGTGGGCCCAATTGCAGACCGTCGATTCAGTTGGATTTAGTGGGCTACGATGTGCGTGCATAACAGTCTCATTATTAATTTAGGACGTGTAAGTGGGGGTGGGCGTATGGGACCCAACCGGTCCTGGGTCCTGGGTTCTGACCTCCAGTTGTTCCCAGTTCTACTAATGTGGGCCCGCCCACTTACGTAAGTGGAGAGTTTTTTTCTTTTCTCTCTCTTTGCTTTGCATACTATTGGGTGGGTATTTCTTTATCGTTTAGCTAAGGCAGCATCTGGCATAAACGCCGTTTTTTTTCTTTTTCTTTTCCTCTTTTCTTTTTCCTTGGCTGCGTAAGGTGGGGTTTCAGGCCTTAGTGTTGAGTTTTGGACCCAAAAAAATTATGTACTAGATAACCGGCCGGGCAATGCCGAATCTGTCTAAGGACTTAATTTTTTGGCAAGTCCTTAATGTATAGGGTAAGGAAGTCCTTAGTGTAGGTTAAGGCCCCAGGTTGAGGGTCTCACCTTTCCCACATAAAGACCTATCAAAATTTGCCAAAAAATTGGAAGACACCTCCAAAACACACAAGATCCCGCTTTGAAACTGAAAATAACTTTATAATAACTAATCTCAAGTTTCAACACAAGCCAAAATAACATCTTTCAAAAATTCTCATATATAAAAAATAAAAGACCTATTATTATTATTATTATTATTATTATTATTATTACCTAGGGGCCTATAAAAATCCCTTAAGCTACTAGGCTCTATAATGAATCTAAACATAATAATATCGTTGCCTTGGTAGGCAAGGCCAACAAATTTCAACAAGTCTTTATGATAATGAAAGACACTTACCACAAGCTCAAGGGCGTAACAAGTTCGGGAATTGATTGTAGTTGTTCCCCTTCTTCCTTTATAGAGTTCCCAATGAAGGAAGAAGGGGAATTGTCGGGGGAGAACTCATGGAAATGTGTCGGGTGTTCTTGAAATAAGTGACCATGTGAGGAGGAGGCAATATGCTTTACATCACCTGACATAAAGCATCAAGTTGGAAAAAAAAAAAAAAAAAATCATTTTTTCTCTCATGGGAAATTTTTTTAAATGACTTCGGCATTTGAAAAGAGTGTCTATGTGCATCTATGAAGGTGTTTATTCATAGATTGAAGGTGTTTCAAAGCTTTCGAGGAGGAAAAGTTCCACATGGTAATGTGCCTTCAAGCTACATTAAATAATATTTTCTACTATTGCTTTACACTGGAGAAACTGGCTGTTGCAGTTTATCAGGATTCAAGACCTGCAGAGGAGGACGAGAGGGTCGTGCTTCTTCGTGATACATTAAAAAAACCTCTCTTTATATTTTTCTTTGTATTTTGAGGGATCTCCCCCAGCAGAAGATCCCTAGGGAGTTATGAGGTGGTGGAGATCATGCTATATTTCAATGTTTGCATGTTCTGGTGGAAAGATTTTTTTTGATGGGATGGATCAAGAAAATTCAAAAACACAAGGAGGAAAGAAAAAGAAGAGATTTTTTTTTAAGTACATGGAGGTTCCCATACTCATGTGTTCTCCATCGGTTGGGAACACCCTCGGGCTTGTGCCCTTGTGTGACCCTCGCTCAGGAGAGAACCCACTGGTATGGGAACCTCCCCTACAACATGTACACCCCCTCTCCCTGGCTTCAGTGCCAGGGGGTAGGGTAAGCTTGTTGTTGGACTGAGTCAATTCTAGAGTCAGAATTGGCTGCTCCCTGCTTATTCTGCCACTGAAATGACCCCAGTTCAATTCTCTGTATAAATTACTGCAAAACAGGTAGATATAAAAAATATTATATTTTGTGCATGCAAAACAAATATATATATATATATATATATATATATATATTTTTTTATTTTTATTTTTTAAATTATTATTTTTTAAATTCTGTTCTTAAAGGGAAAAGAGGCAATAACAATTGGGTGCACATGTGGGCACATGGGCACATGCATTTGCGTACCTGGGCCACTGCTGTCTGAAGAAGCACACTAAGTGGACCCACACCTGCCTTGTGCGAACACCCCCCACTTCGAGGGCATTGTCCAGTGTTAAAGCTTGACCGTTCTCATGAAACATCGGAAAATGTACTTGCTGTTCCCATAGATGGTGGTCATGGCACCTCTGGACATATATTAAAGTTATCTGTGAAGTCACCCTCTCTTTCACCCCATATCCCCTCTTTCAGTGGTATCCACAAAATAAGGAAATTTTATTAAATCTCAGTATGAAATGAAATGCTGAAACTCAGCATTTAGTGTACAAGGTTCGAGAGTGATTATAGTACTGTAGTTATATACAGGTGGATCAGTGAAAATATATCTAGCACCAGTGGAGGCGATCACGAAAAAGGAAAGAGGGGATGAAACTCTCAGTTTACCACCAAAATTGGTGGAAAAACTAGTTTGGGTCCTAGTTATTTCGTTTTGTAAAATTTTCATTCCCAGTTACGCATTTGATGCCCTATTATGCCAAAAACTCGCCATTCTCGTCCCCTAATCGCCTGACTTTATGGATTAACTTTATTGTCTTTCATTTACAAAGATTAATATGAACAACTAGTTGTGAGTTCAGTTACACATAACATGGAAACTTGGTACTCTTGCTGGGACTAGGTATCCAATCCAGATGCATCAATTGAAAATTGCATTACTGTTATATGATGCAATTGTTTGAAATTTTGAAAATCTTGACATTCTAATCATCATTTTGATGTAAGAGCTTCATAAATGAGCTTGTGTACAAGTACCAACATGCATGCATGCAATTCTGAGGGAGGAAATCCCAAAGTGAAAGGATTTTTCAAAGTGAAACTCAATATTAAGAGCCAACTTATCAAGCTTGGGCCAACACACCTGGGGCCCTTGAAAATCAAGGTGCTTTTAAAAGCCAACTTGATTGAACTTGGTCAATGTGTCATTGAGAACCATGGAGTCATTGAGAATCAAAATGTAGGGACATCTTACCAATCAAAGAGTGCATCTTTGTTGGTAAACTCAATTAGTCCCACAAATTTATTATTATTAACATATAAGATGGGCACATTGAGGGCTCCAATCATTCGCATCTTCCACCTTTAAGATTGACGTGATATGAGGTGGGTTCATTGTGCCTATTACTTTTAAGGCAAGTAAGGGGCATCACTCAAAGCACAAGCATGATGCCAAATGTGTGAGCCTTGTAACAACTTGTTAAATATACGATATAATATAACCTTAGTTAATCACATTCAATTATGCACCTTAGAATGGGCAACACCTAACAATTGAGCGATTGGTGAAAAGGTCAACTCCCACACAATCACACCCTTGCTTCAACCATATGGAGAAGACTAAGCCCATTTCAATACTTAACCTAAGTAGCACGGATTTCTCATGAACAATCAATCTCGATATTATCATCCAAGTTATTATAAAAATTAAATAGCCCACCCCTATAGACCCTTATTCAAAAAAATTGAATCTTGGTGAAAGCATGGTCAAGTAGATCACAAAAATAATCTTTCATGGTGTAAAAACTAGGGTCTTATGAAAAAATGATGTAAAAAAACTTATTTTGAACTCAACACATAAACTTATTTGAATGTCTTGGTTTTGATAAATGAGGATAAAATAGATATTTTTCTCACAAAAGTAGATGGATTTTACTTAGATTTTGATTTGTTGTATTACAAACATGTGGTGCATATTGTGTGATGAATGAATTGATGAAAATCTAAGTGATTTACAAGAAAAGTTCATTAAAAATACAAATTGACATGTGGGTAAAAAATTATTTTCTACCTTTTCTTATATCTCCAAATATTACAAAATGAAATTTCTTAGAACTCTTTCAATGTGGAAAAGGAATCGGATTTTTTTAATTTCATAATTCATAAGTTCATACTTAATGTTGGAATGTTTTGGTTTAGTAGAGAATTAGATCCAAGTGCATTGCTCAATAGACAAGCAACTACTACCACAACAAAATGGATTCAATATCAGTTACCACCAATCAAAACATTTTTTGTTGCAACCTTGGTTTTGGCTCACAACCAAGGTTAAAGTATGTCAAGGAAAGCAAGCTAGGAAAGTGTTTCAAGATTTAAGCACACTCTCACAAGTGTGGAAGAGTGCAAGGAAATAAGTCCCAACTTTCTTAAATGAATTCCCACTTTGAGAATTGGAGCTTCATGGGTTTCCAAAATAATTGGGACAAGGTTTGAAGGAGCAAATATTGTCCAAATTGGGCTTTCTTTAAACTATTGGAAAGTTTTTGAAAAAGTTAATATTGAAAATTGAATCACATTTTCCATTTGGATATCTGAAACACAAGTTAAATAACCAAAAAAATGATTAGAAATCAAACATGCAATGTGATCCCAAACTAGTAAAACTCAAGAAGTAAGGATCAAATGAGTTTGGATTTGAATGTGCAAAATGATGTCGAAAAGCTATTTTCAAGGGCTACAATTGTGCCTTTGAAAAAAATTCAATCAAAGTTTAATTTTATGCAGTAGATATGAGCTCACAAAGTTGGAGGACTCATAATTTGGCAAAATCTGAAATTTTTTACTACAAAACCAATAATCAATAAGTTTTTTCCCCTTCATACCACTTAACAACTAGGGGTGTGTCATTTTTCATCCTTCTAAATGTTTCATGTTTTTTCTTTCATCCATACATCAATGTCATTTAAATGCCCAAGATGTAAGACCAAAATCAATGAACAATCTCAATGTATTATCAACATGGAAACAACCTAACTCGGTTTTGAATCACAATGTTCTCCTATAAAATTTCATAGCAGGTTGTTTGAGTGTCTTTGTGCCATGTCCTTCGTCTTTTTGGAGAAAAAACAAAAGTAATGAGATTATTTCAATTCACATCCTTGTTACTATGTTCAAATTTTAATACATAACTTTTTGTTGTTAATGTGTGCATGTTTTGTTGAGATACCTTTTAGGTGTGATCACACTCAAGGGAATCAAAAACCATGTTGGATGATCATCAAAATTGTTGACTTTGATATATATATGGAATCCCACTTGAATGTCATGTTAATTATGGGAAGTTTTGTTAAATGATTAATATATGTTAAGTAATTCAAATTCAAATTTTATATTATTTTATTTTGGGTTTTGGTTTTAGTAAAAGACTCTTGAATTTGAATAATAGTTGCATCAAAAGTAATCAAATTTGTAAAGGATCAGGGTAAATTATTATTTTAATATTAAAAAAAATTGATGGTAAACAAATTAAAATGATAGTAACCTATTACCTTCACTAAAAAAACACTCACAATTTAAAAATTAAAGAAATTGAAATTTTTAGAAATTCAAAGTATGTTTCAAAATCTCAAAATTTCAAGAACCTTTTACCACATGTAAATGGGTAATGTACATGAAATTTTTTAACAAGTTGTAACTTATAATACAAGAAAATAAAACCTAAAGTAGTTAGCATATTTTGGTATGATTTGAAATTATGATAATTTTTCAAGAGGAGATGTGAAATCTCCCAAATTTGGCACACTTTGAAAAATTCATATTCATTCAACAATGATTAACACAAAACATGTGATCTATTGAAACAATTATATGTATTTTTAATTAAAAAAATACAAAACATTCCATTCAAAAATTCCTTTATACAAAAAAATCAAAAGGGTTAAAAAAAATTCACATTCCTTTTATAAAGTAATATTGTTGCTTCCTATTGATGTGTTTTGACCTTTCTTGCAAATAATTAATGTGATTTGAATAACTATGGAATGGAAAACATAAGAAACAAGAAATGTAAGGTCACAAAAATAAAGTGATTACGGACAAAAAAAAAGACATGTAAGCTAATGTGCTTTTGAAGTAAAAAACGCAAAATTATAAGCAACAGAAGTTGAGTAAAATGACAATGTTCCATGCTTTAGGATTCTTGAACTTTTTTTGGATTATGGTTTACCCAAGTTTTTTCTCAAGAGCTTAATGGGCTTAAAGAGTCAACAATGTGTAGTTAATCAATTTGTAATTACCTAAGTTCTATAGTTTGTTTTCTCTTCCACATGTGACATAAGCTTGTTAGATGTTTTACATGTAGTGGCATGATGTAGAAGGAAAGGTGTCATGTATCCACCAAACAAAAATATCAAGAACAATTACAACAACAAAAGCAATAATAAATGTAATTAAAACAACTTTTGCATTTGTAAATGTTGATGTACCCATAGATCTTGTTACCACTTCTAAGGTTGGGTTCTTCCAAATGGAAGAAAGGAATAGAGTTTTTAAAAACTTCACATGGTTTGAATTGGGAAGAAAAGAAGGTTGTAATCAAAAGATTGGTGGAAGATGAGAATATCCAACCCCTACCCAAGCATGCAAGCCTAGTTTATAAGCTTTGTTAGTGAATAACCATTGGGTAAAACCTTCTTTTGTTGCAAATTACTTGTTTCTATTTGGGTTCAAGCATGGTAAATTGGATTGTTCTTGTTCCTAGCAACATAAATGGAAAGTAGTCATCAAGTAGGCCTTGCAAATTTATTGAACTTAAAAATATGGGCGGGTGCATGAATGATTGGACCAATTTTTGAACTTTTTGAAAAAAATGTAGAATGATTGTCATTCTAATGACCAAATTCAATAGATAATTATAAAATTTGTCTATAGGGACTTATTTTGAAATTACCAACTTGAATATGTATTTTTTGTACCTTTTTAAATTTCCATAATCAAGAAAACCACATGAGATATGGACTTTCAAACGTTCATAATTTTGACAACAAATTTTTATATGGATTTTGAAATGGTTCGATGATTCATGATGTGTTTGTTAGGGATTTGATTTTGGTTAGATAACATATTAAAACAATTAAATTTGAATTTTTTTGCATGATGGCATTTGTAGGATTTTAATTATGGACTTTTGAACAAATTAAAAAATAAGGTTTTTTCAAAAGTCCATGGAATATTATAAAAGAAAGATTTTTGGGTTGCTCTTTTGCATGCATGTTAGGAAAATGGACTTCCAATTGGGTTTTAGATCAAATGGAAAAAATGTTCAAGGAATCAAGAAAATTATTTTTGGGACTACTTGTTATTTCATTTTACTAAATTAAAATTTATCAAGTTTTGTATTCAACTAACCATAAAACTCAATGGAGGCACAAATGAATGGCATTTAAACATGAATCAAAATATAA
>Ga0209208_10012990_pt1 | contig 10465 bp, 9 predicted proteins | sample S1TSphfallax_3_FD_187694 | JGI IMG/M metagenome (GOLD analysis project Ga0209208, IMG submission 187694) | Host-associated microbial communities from peat moss isolated from Minnesota, USA - S1T2_Fd - Sphagnum fallax MG (SPAdes) (version 2) | ecosystem: Host-associated > Plants > Peat moss >... | reverse complement strand
CTATCAAATTGGAATTTTAATTTTTTGACATTTTACATGATTATTGGGAATTGGGAGTATTAAGGGTTAATTGAAATTTGACCAAAACAGTCCCAAGTGGGAGAAGGGAGTTGTAAACACATAATATTCAAAATATTCCCAATACAAAACCTTGAAATAACCTTCGCAAATGTGCCCCAAATTTAGTCCAACATTATAGAGTTGTGGAGGATTTCAAGCTGAATCTTTTGGTCTTAAATAAAATGAGATTTCATTCAGAATTTGAAAATCGCCACCATTGAAAGTTTAGTCTTTTTAATTTCAGGCAGATTTCAAAATTAAAAAATGTTTCGAGATTTGGACCTAAATCCATAAGTAAAAATTACCTTAAAAACACAAGTAAAGAACTTGCAATATTTATTATATTTGTGACCCTTTTCTTGGCTATTAAATTAAGAACATCTATATCCACACCTAATATGTGAGCCTCTACCAATGTCATCCTTATATATAAAACATATGAAAACATTACATAGTGTAAAGGGAGGGATGAATTAATTGTCATCCCATTGTGGCCAATCAAAAGGAATTCTTTGGGGAAGGTTCCAAAAGTGATAAAACCTTTCTCCTGATCATTTTGCCTGTGAGTATATATGTATATAATGGAATTGACCTCTAGTTAATAATGGGTGTATTAATTCAACTTGAAAATGGTGACAAACCAATTTTGGAAACATCGTGTTTGTCTGTTCTCAATGTGTTCACACTTGTTCCCATGAAGTTCCCTATGACATTCCAAATATCACACTGGTTATTTATCTCATATTGTTTTGGCCATGATTCAACTTCCACATGTATACATTGTAAAGGGGGCACCAAAGGGAAAATGACAAAGCATGCTTTTATTTTGGGGGAGGGAACCCTAAACCCCGATAACACATGTGACCAAGGGTGTTACACACAGTAAAAACCAAGGATTTCCATGATACTCAATGGGTACCTCTCGAGTACCATAAGGAAAAAAGCTTGTAATGCAACATTGTTATGCTGCTATTTTATTTTTTAAAGCTTGGACTTGAAGCTTGTTTAGTTTTTGTTTGTATTTTTGGGTCAAAAATTTGCACTATGCAATGTGGTCAAACCTACATGTGAATCGCTAATTTTGCATTTATTTTTTTGTTTAAGGCCAAATATTTTGGATCACAACACAAAACACAAAAAGAATGGAAAGAAGAAGAAGAAAAGGCCTTACAAAATATAATAAGAAATTCCAAAAAAATGACTTAACAATTACTTACATGTGGCAACAACAACATCCAATCTTTTTGTGTCAGTAGGTAATGTGTCGGTAAGTAGGTGGCCCATATAGGTACAGCCAAATTGGTGAGTAGAATGCTTATGCTATATTCACACTTGATGTTAAGTCAGTGTTAAATGAAAATCTAGGTGGCGTCCTAGGTGGCACCCAATGTTAAATGGCCGACACCTTAATATTAAGTGAATGTTAGGTTAACATAAAATGTTCAGGGTAAGTACTTGGTACTAGGTGTAAGTCCTAAATGACTAGCATGGTGTTAGGGTACTCAACACTAGAATCCCTAACACCAAATGTGAATGCACCTTTAGGTAGGTAAGTTGTTGCAAGCAAGTAGGTAGTTAGTTAGGTCATATGTTGGTTGTTAGTAGTACGTAGGGAGGGAGTTAGGTAGAATAGGACGAAGAGGGAGGAAGAAAGCTTTTTAAAGTTGAAAATAATGTAAGTACAATTACATAGGACCTTTAAACAGACTAACTCAGCTAACCAAGGGGTGGTTAGCTAGGGGTCAGGTACGTGATGAAAAACATGGCCCCATCCATTGGACAGAATGGTCAATTGGTAAGCGGGTGGGTATTGGTTACCTGTGGCCTTTTCAGTGTAGTGTATAAACGCCCTTGAAAGTACATTGAAAGTGCACTCAAACTTTGCAAAGCCAATCATGAATGCAAATTTTCTAGGGGGTGTCCTAAGCAAAACCCTAATCAGGATTGCAAATTTCAGTGATGAGTAATTGGAACTGGTATATGGGGGGATTTTTGTGGAATCCTTTGTGTGGTTATTCATGGACCATTCCAAAGACATTCTCAGAAATAACTGTCTCGTTTTCAAGCCTAATTATTTCATTTCATTTTTCATATTTTTTTTAAAAAATTAACTTTCTTAATAATTATCTCACCTTTTTTCTGATAACTACCGTCATTTTATAATTATCTCACTTTTTTTTCCCTATCCACCAACATGGATATTAAAAAATAAATTTAACATGTGTCTTTTCATGTCCATGAAATTTATATAAATTTAAATTAAGTTTGACATAAATAATGATGAATTATTGAAAACCATATGAAACATAAGAGAAAAAAAATGGTTGATCATCCTTAGTAGTGCACAACATCATGGAGTTCAAATTTTATAAGGGATGTCATCAAGCATCAAGCCGTTGACTGCTTGCGTCTTAGACTGTTCAACTTAATATCTTTAAATTTTTAACCTGGAAAATAAAATATGTTAAGATGTTAAATCTTGCTTGCCACCCCCTCCACAAAGTCCTGCAACTTGTTGTCTCCTTTGCAAACCTGCAGATATGAAAACACCAACAATAATTATGAACATAATGATAAACGTGTACATGTATCAGGATAATGGCGTGTACATGTATCAGGATAATGGCAAGCTCATGATTTATTCTACACACAGAAGTTGTAATCGAATTTTGAATAAGGTTTTTCGGCAATGGAGATCAATTCAAATGGAATGGTTTTTGAACTGAAAATGCTTCTACCAGGACAGTAACTCTCACCAAGCATCAGGAATTCAGTTGGTGTTGTTTTGTACTATCCATACCACAAGTTGAACTCATAACTGGGGATCACAGCAATTGGAGCTGCTGGGTTAGAGGGAAACAACCAAATGTGATAGACACATCAAGAACAATATGAATGCAACTTCATGCTTAATTTGTTCAAGTACCATGTTCTCCACAATGTGAAGTGTGATCAAGATTCAATCTCTGTTGAAAATAGCCTTTTTTCCTTTTTCCCTGGCAAAATTTCTCTATTTTTCAACAAAGAAATTAGGAAAAGTTTGAATTTTTTTTGTTTTTCCAGTGTAAATTCAACTAATTTTGCTCCTTTCCTGGGTTCAATTTCGCCAAAAAATTTACATTAAAAAATGAATAAAAAAACACTGGATGTGAATCCCCTCCTGCAAGTAATAGTTAAGAAGACTACCAATAAAACTAATAACCAGGTTTATGTTCATCACTGGTAGTGGAGTATTAACAGAGGATCCATCTGGAAAGTTGTTATCAATTAGTCAAATTGATAATGGATTGCATCAGTGTTTTCTTTTGAATCTTGTGATATCAAAATTTTGGAGGATTTTTCCAAAATACAAAAAAAAAAAATTAGTTGAATTTACACTAGAAAGAAAATTTCCAAAACTTTCCCAAAAAAATTCTCAAATATTGGTGAAAATTGGACTCCCAAAAAAAACCACTGGTTCATCATATTTATCATCTGTCTAGTGACAAGCAGCCCTGCTTTTGTAGGCGATCAAAAGGAAAATAGCTCACTTTTTTTTCATTTCCGCACTCGTGGTACATGGGGTGGCCACCAGTCATCTCCCCCATCCAATCTGGCGCCCAACTTGCCCACCCTTGCCTGCTTGGTGAGCATCATGCCTCATGGCAATTAGATCAATATCCCCTTCATGACCATAGCCATTGTGCAGGACATCTAAAACCCCTCTACAAACTTCTCAAGTGTTCGTGTTATGACATGTGGAGGTGCTTGCAAGGTTCTATCACAAGACTTGATTGATGTTGGTGCAAAGTTTAGTGAAAATTAAATTTGGACACAACTGCTTCTAAGCAAATGAAACTAGGTTATTAGTAGTAGTAATGTGGCTCTTCTCTTGAAAGGTTGTGTGTTCAAAGCCAACGAGGAATTGTGACGTGGACTTAAGTTAGGACTTAGTTGTTAGTTTATTTGGAGTGTGCGAATGGGGTGACACTGTTACTGTCAATCGATCCGGAATACTGCCGCCATGATGTTCAGTTATTTTTTGTGTTTCGCGGGTGGTGGAAGGTGATGGAGTGATGGAGAGGCGGAGCAGGCTGGAGTTCTTGGTGTTTATGTGCTGATTTTGCATGGTGCACTTGTGGTGTTGCTGTGTCTGCTAGTGGCTATGGAGCTGGTGGTTTCGGGATAAAATGGTGATGGTGCGATGGAGTGCGACAATGTGTGCAAATTTTTTTCTTCTCTTGTCTTCAAGATTAGTGGAAGAGTTGGTGATGTTATTGTGTAGGAGTCTGTTCTGTTAACTATCAGTTCATGTTCTTCTCCGCTGCGCAATGGGATGATGTACTTGTAGAACGGACTCTTTTGTACCAGTCCTTTGCCTTGCCACGCAAATTAAGTCGAGTTGTCTTCAATGGAATTTTGAGAATTTGGGTTCTGTCAAATTTGTTACTACTCCAACTGACTTTGGTGCAGCTTCTACAAAAGAAGTTAATTAAGATTAGAAGGTTGTAAGTAGGAAGTAGATTTAGACAGGATGATGAGCCCCAAGGGCATGGATGAGTTATTCTGGGGAAAGGAGTTTGAAGATGTCACAAATTGGACAGAAAGACTAGAGATGGCAACTGAGGTGTGTGGGTACGATGAGATAAAGCTCTTTAAGATAACTTGACATAATTTTCGTGGCAAGGCAAAGGACTGGTACAAAAGAATAAACCCCACTCCTACTGATTAGAATGAAATGGAAGTCGGGATGCTTCGGAAATTTGGAGATGTTGATTTGATGAGTTGAGGGAGAAAATGGGTGCAGTGAAACAGAAGCTGCAGCAGCAGGTTCAACTTTATTTTGACTAGCTGGACAAATACCTGAATCCAAACAGGAGCAAAGATTTTTGGCACATTTATGGCCAGAGATCGAGAAGTTGTGTATGGTGAGGAGTTATGTTATCATAGAGGAGATGATGGCAGCTGCCAAGGATGTGGAGAAAATGCTGGGTGAGCTTGGCAAGACTCCATTTGATCTCCTCAAAGAAGAACAAGAAGAAGACATGATTGTAGATGCAGTGATGGAGAAACAGGTCAATGTGATTATGTGACCATTAAAATTTTTACTTAAGGTGTTTCATCTAATGTAGGATTCACCAGGAGCTAGCAGTTCTACTGCATGCCAAATTTGCAAATCCAATGATCATATTGCCACAACAATGTTTGTGTATAGGAGAACTGAAGCCAAAATCTGCAAAATGTGGTCATCTACATAAGACTGAACTTTGTGGTGTAAGGTGTGGATATTGCTGAAGGATCATCCATTAGGATGGTTAACACAAACCTCCACAAAGCTTCATTTATCTGCCATACACAGATAACCATAGAAACCATCCAACAAGGTGGAAGCACTCCCAAAACTTGGCTTGCAATGTGTTACATCACCTGTATGGAAAAGACACATGGACACATCTACTAGGCATTTTTCAACCACAACATTGTCAAATGCCAACAAATCAAAAAATCAAAAGTACAAAATGTGGCAAACATCTCAAGGATTAGGTGATGGACATTAGTCATTCAGCACACCCAAGCAAAGGGCAACTGAAAATCATAACATTAAAATACTCCATTCACAATTCACCCCATGCATAGCTTCGACCTACCTTTAAGTCTTAACTAGTGCACTAGTGAATTCTTATCCTCAATGATTCTTAACCATATCTCTATTTCAAAAACCCAAACATCTCACCCATCTAGAGTGGGATTTAGTCTCCATTGTCGTACATGGAGTCTTGATCTCACAGATCGCCAAGATCCACCTAGTCAGGAGATATCTGCACTTAGCATGTTACATGTCTGCATCAAGTGGAAAGCTAGTGATAAGGTTTCTTGCTTTCAAAAGCTTGCAGTAAGAACCAGGGGATCTTCAGTTTTGAGTTTGTGGGGGACAGGTTAATCAAGTGGATGGTTAGATAGTGAAGTTAGATGTGGTAGATAATTTCATCTAAGACATTAAAATCCTACTTTCTGACCATTATTAACATCTTAATCTTCCACTTGGAAAAAAAAGGTGATGCCCCTGAAGGCAGCTGACATGTTGAAGTTGCACACATTTATATATATGTGTGTGTGTATGTAATTGCCATGTTTGAAAACATAAAGTAATAGACAATAAGTAGACAATTGGAAAATTCCTTTGTTTCCAGGACCTTTGTCATCACATGGATATGGTGGAGAAACAAGAGCTTTTTTGACTCAGTTCAAAAGAATGTAGTCCAGACATCTCATGAACCTCATGTAGTAAAATGCTTGAAGCTGAGGTTGCACATTGATGAGAGAGCATAATACGGCTGTACATATTGACCAGTGAGAAAGTATTGCACAATGATGCGGTTGGCAGCATCAGTGAGGTGAACGGCATCCCAGTGAACATATTCACTGGGATTTGTGCATGATGAACCTGCCATCAATTGCCCATTCACCACTATATCTTTCCCACAAGTGCCCACTATGCCTGTCCCACAACAGGCCTTGTTTGTCTCCTTAAATCCTGCACATGAACAAAACCATTCACATCTCACCTACAAGCTCTTACTCATTTTAGTGGGAGAGAAGTGCTGGGTTGAGAAAATCAACACTGATAAATACAAAGAACAGCTTCAACAATAAGTCAAATCCAACCCAATCCCAATGAATTCTACATATCAGTAAAGCACCAAACTCTTGGCATTCTTTAATTCAATTTCTCCTCAAGGGTTTCACTTGTTAACCTTGACATCACACAACTGAAAGCATTATCAACATCTAGGGTTAGGACAGAGATCTACACAAGAGATTAAGCAGCACTAAAGCAACAGAATGCATAAGGTCAGAGGTCCAACATGAGAAATTAAGCAGCAGAATGCATTTACCGAATTGAGAGCCATTTGTTATGAGTGTTTTGACAATTGAGTACAAATCGGCAAGGATGATGCTGGCATCAGCAGTCCTGGCCCGCAAATCATCAAGACCAGCTTTGAGGATAGCATTACTAGCTTGTATGGCAGAGTTCAGGGCAGTAAGACAACCATCGGAATCCAGTGCTGATGCATTCCAAGGTCCAAGCATTTGTACAGAGACTGGATAACATCCTGCAGGTGGCACATTCAATACCATGATGTTTCTTGCACCTTGCTGGTACAAACTCTGCATGCCCACAGAACAACCTCAAACTTCAGATTTGAACCAGATTCTTGTCTACATCCTGTACCAATGGGAGTGCTGATGTTCCACTGAGAATCTTAAAAGATTTCAGTGGGAATCATTACCTTGACACCAGAAAGGATAGCATTGGCAGTAGCATGGGGAGCATTGGCTTGAACTTGCTCTATGCTCTCAATTCTTCCGATCAGTGGGACGAGAAAGTCGTTTATTCCAAGACCGACAATGTACAGCCCTTTCTCGAAGTACTCGGGCTTTGTCAACAAGGTTTGCAAACTACCTCGAGATCCACCTGTGTTGCGCAGCGGAAGATCCACTTAGCAACCGGTTTCTCACATCAATCAGCATTTCATTGTTGAATCCATGCTCGAACCAAAAGAACAAGTAGATCCCTGAGATCACTTGTGATGTATCGAATCTATAAGAGAGGAAAGAAGAAGATTGCTGCAGTTTCTTTCTGCCAAGAAGTATGACAATGACTTCATCTTTGAGACACAAAATGTAAACCGAAGCTTAAACATTACCTTCTTCTCCCGCGTTCCACACTGCCAAGGTTCTCTCCTTGAAGTAACGAAACTGCTCGGTTTGAACTTCGAAATAGAAAGGGCTAGCCACGGAGCTATCGCTTGCTGTCGCCCCGGAAGACGCAAAGTTGACTCCGCGTGTGAAGTCAGATCCCACGGATTGCAGATACGGACTGAGAAATGGAAACTCAAAAGCTTGTGCTGGATAAGAAAGCACAGATGAAACCATGAAAAGCAGGCGCGCATGAAGAGAAGACACTTACATCGCTCGTACAATCGCAAGAAACTTAAAAGACCAGTAATGGCCGAGCTAAAGAAAAACACAGTACCGAAGAAATCGACGATCAACCGGCCATCTGAGTAACGATTAGCAGGCCTGCCGAAGAAAGTTTCGCCGTAAGGCGGATTCGTCTGCGGCGCGACTCGAAAAGGAAACGCGGCTTCTATATTTCCTGTATCCGATGTCGATGCTCCAAAACTGAAGATAGCTTCCGGACACTCGCGATCCGTTACAGCAGCAGCAGCAACAGCATTGCTACAGCACGTAGTTACTAGCACCAGCAACAACGCTCCTAGACTAGCATAACAACAACAACAAGACTGATAACAATTTGCCGCCATCACCGCCAGCGCTCGCAAATTGGCAAATCGAGTTCTAAAACTATGCAAATCCTTCTTCTTCGATCTTGGCGAAGAAGAAGTATTGCATCGATCTCTCAAAAGAAATATGAAGTCTGGAGAAATGAAATTCCCCTTATACAAACGCAGTCGTCCGGTTACCATCAATGCTGGGCACACGAGGAGTCCGTTAGCTTGCCTTTAGCTTGGAACCCAGTAGACGGTAGGCCCCTAGCTCCAAGCTAATAATTAGGAGGCTAACCATTAGCTTGCTCTGATGGGCACAAGCATGATCACATTTCTTCGCTTGCTCCCTAAAACCAAAAGAAGGTGAACTCCTGAGTGCAGTAATTTGTGATCATTTATTGGGGTTCGTGGGTGGAGTTTCAGCCAGAGACGGAGAGCTTCAAGAGACCGAACTTCTAGAGACAAAGAAGACGTAAACGAGCGCCCGGCCCCAGTGGGCCACCGGTTGGTGGGTGGAGGCAGCCCATGGACCAGTATATTACATATGGTTTTCTTTTCAAAAAAAAAATTTGCTTGTATCGCCAAAGAACAAAATATGGATGTTGACGAGCTACACATGACGACAAAATGCCAAAAGCAACCCAAGTGTCTCCCAAGAGAAGAAGATCATTGATATGCATCACGTGTTGAAATGAAGCCTCAGACAAAAAATGCATGGCAAAGTCCTAAGAACTCACTAGCACACCCAAAATGCATAAGCGATCTGCGACCAAAGTGTAGCCCTAAGGAATCTTTATGCCTAAAAATGTCCTTGATGGACTCCAAAGCTTCCACTTTGACACCTTGACCCTAAGCCCAATTAGGTTTAATTGGGTCGAAAGGTAGTCAAAGGCGCGATAAATCTCACTCATAGGCCCCATGATGTGGGTATCATATGCTTGGAATGGAAAGATGTAGTTCAAGGCCCACGCAATGGTCTTTTAAAAAGTTCGATAATGGCCCAAAACAAATAAAGGACTTCTTAAAGGATCACCTTGCCTCATGCCTGAAAATGATTCAATAATGATGACCCTCTCCACATGTCACCCATGTTGGTAGTAAAGAAAAAAATGAGCACCATAAAACAACCTGGTAAAGGGGACAATGCTCGCCAAAGTCCCGACAACATCACACAATTATCTAAAAATAACAATTCAAAAAACGTTATTAAAATCGTTTTTTATGTCAATTTACATCACGGCCCAATTAAGGGTCGAAAAGGGCTTGGATGCCAAAAGGGATGACCTCACAACCTCTAAAGGTCAATACCCCAAATTTATGGAGGGATAGTTGCTCCTAAAACAACCCCCGAAGTTGTAGGACAATGGAACGACTGATAAGTTGAAAAAACACCTTACTTACGATAATAGTATGAAAACCACCAATATCTTTTGCCATTACCAACAATCTATTAGCCCCCAACATTAGGGCCACCAACCTAGGGATATCCCCATGAAATAATAGTAATAGCCTAGAATAATTTTAAAAACCTTAAAGATGGCTCCTCTAGTATGAAGCATCATGAGAGATGTTCATATACCATCCCAGAAAACCCACTTGAAGACAAATGGAGAGCAGTGGCTAAGGCTTTGGCAAACAAAGTCTTATCTAAGACAAAAGTGTGTTTAGGCTAATAATTAAAAATAGGTGGAAGGACAAGGTCTAAAGGAGGGGGGTAGCTGGCACATGGCAACAATGATGTCCTTCGAAAAATAACTAGTATCATGGGTTAGAGAGTTTTGGTAGTGCAACTATATTCATTAGCTTTCCTTAAAATTAAACATTGGCAAAAATCAGTGGTCAAAGAATCTTCCCATGAGTGGTGAGAATGTCAAGGAGAAACACAAGAGGGGAGGACACTCGCAAAGATAAAACATCATGGCTAGTTTAGGAAATGAAGCTAACAAAAGGGTGAACATTCTTGACATGCCTCAAAAGGCAACCTAAAGTGTAAAGGTTAAAACAATAAAAACAAAGGGTATCACGAACCAATGAAGGACGTAAAAAGGGAGCCATTCAAAAAAAAGAGGCTACTCCCAAAACCCCTAAAAAGCAAAAGCCCAAGCAACCACCCCCCCCCCCCCCCCCCCCCC
>Ga0209208_10012989_pt1 | contig 10466 bp, 7 predicted proteins | sample S1TSphfallax_3_FD_187694 | JGI IMG/M metagenome (GOLD analysis project Ga0209208, IMG submission 187694) | Host-associated microbial communities from peat moss isolated from Minnesota, USA - S1T2_Fd - Sphagnum fallax MG (SPAdes) (version 2) | ecosystem: Host-associated > Plants > Peat moss >... | reverse complement strand
GCTTGTTATAATGGGTGTGTTGCTTAGCTTGCTGGCGAATGGGTTCTTGACACCTTACCCAACATAATGGGCAGGGTCTTGACCATTCTGTAGTCCATAATGACCTTGTTAGGATTTTGCAGTGTATTTGGAGGGTACATTATAAAATGTAATAACGGGGTGAACATTTTGTAAAATGGAATGTTTGTCACTCACCCCTTGTTTAAAAAAAATTAAAATTGGTTGTGCTTTACATTGGGCAGCGCCCACAGAGCCAGGGCACTACTGAAATAAAGAACCCCCTTAGTTCCGCCTTGAGAGGGTCCTTATTTCAGTAATGCCCGGCTCATGGGGGCGTTACCCTACACATAATCCTCAGGTTACTAGTGACCACCCCTGGCCAATGTATCTTCGTACCAAAAGAAGGCCCTTGTGGGGGGCTCCACTGATACGCCAAAGTACTTGCTGCAAGGCCCCTTCCCACTGCCCAGTAGGATTAGGGACACGACTGCATCGAGCTTTACGCCTGGTAATGGCTCTTCCGTACGGGGATGCCTCGTGATTTACGCCGGATAAGGGCCTACTGTCAGGGCCTTGCTACACGTATTGTTCTCTTTTCTGCTGCTGCTGTTTCCAACAACAGCGTTCAAAGCAACTCTCCACTTTGCATCTCTTCTTCAGGAGTCGTCATGCGTGCAGCTGCTGCTTGTGACGGGCTCTCAATCCCCCGTCTGCTTCTTCCCGCATCTCGCGGGTCGGTGTCTGGAAACCATGTAGCCGCCTGCTGTGGCTGCCCGTCCTCGCCGTCGTCGTCGTCGTCGTGGTCCTCCTCCTCCTTATGGCTGTCAGCTCATTCGAGACGTAGGGTTGACGCAGTTGTGGTTGGAGGGACAAATGGTGGGGGAGTTGCAAATGGGAGGCAGTTTCTCAGCAGCGGCTCAAGTTTGGCAGGCGACAGACGGAAGTGCTGCTCCAGGACGAATTTATGGAGTAAGCCTGGAGAAGGGATTCCTGTCGGGGAGTTTGGACAGAGAATAGTGGTGCCGGAGTATGATGAGGATGAAGATGTTGATGGAGAGGGGGAAATCAAGCTGGAGTGCGACGAGAGTGGCTGCGTCATTGTCATGGAGAAGTTCAAAACGCTCGCGGAGGAAGCCGGGGGAGACGGGTACTTGCGCTGCGACCTCACTGGTTAGTGACTCAGAAGACAGAGACAGAGACGGAGAGTCATAGAGTTTGTGTTTCTAATGCGTGCCTCACGGATTCTTCAGTTATAATATTTGTCATGTAGCCAGAGAGAGTGCAACCACATCTCCATGGGTTTCGGATTTTAGGGTTTAGGGTTTAGGGTATGCAGAGCATCATCAAGCTGATGGCTTGCTGGATTGGCTCATTGCAAGTAGTTGCAATTGTCACATTGCAATGCTGACATGCAATGGTGGTGATATTGTGAGGTACACTGTCACATATTTGGTGCAGAGTTAGGCAATGGAAATGAAATGCTGCTGAACATAAGTAGCTGGTTTTTGGGTAGGTTGCTACTTTGCGGACGAGCCGGCCCCTGTCAAAAGCTTTGAAGTGATTGAGGGTGAGGGATGGCGATTAGGCTATGAAACAGCTCCAGAATCAGAAGAAAGTTTTTGTGCAATTGTGAGGATAAACCCTTCCTTCTTCCCCCTGGTCCCTGCTGCTCATTTCCCAATGGCAATGTATCTTGTTGCAAGATTACTTCTACCTTATATGAAGGCTGTTTGTGGTTTTTCCAAAGATCACCTCAGCACTTTGTTTCCCTGTTGCTGCCAGTCAAGTTTTCATTGCATGAGGTCCTGAGGGGTGACCTCCATGTGTATGTCAGTTGATCATTGTACATTTTTACATCATAGAGTAGAGGATGAGATCACATGATGTTTTACAGCTTAAATGCTTGTCACTGGTGCCTGGGCTGGATTAGATTGGAGCAGGTGGATGGAGTGTTGCCTTGACAGCTTCAGAGTTCAATGACTTTTGTAATCTTATACAGGTGTGACATTGTTCATGGCAAGCATATATACTATGATTACAATTTGTGTTGTTGGAAATTGAGAATTGTTGTCAAAATTTATCACGCTGTATACACCTAATGTGAGTATATTTTCACAAGATCCAGTGAGTTTTTCTGTCCTAATATGAAAATGTTATTGAAGCTTGTTAACCTTTTGCAACTTTATGTTCTTCTATTGTTGCAACATGACCATGCATTTGACAAATGATTGCCAAATTGTTGCAGACATTAAGAAAGGGCATCTCAACAATGGATGAAGATGGGGTCATTGGCAAGGATGAAGTGGTGATGCAGGTGTGTATGGACTGCCATCTTTTCAATTTGCTACTTCCTGCTACAGTGTTAAGGTTTTTGAGAACTTGTTATTTCTCGGGCATGTACATCAAAGCCATAACTGATTTGAAAGGCTGGTGCCCTTCCTCTCAGGTCCTTGAGAGGAGAGGCTGTAATCTTCAATTCAGGAAGGCATTTCTCGTTTCAGACAACTGAAGGCTTTGTTTGTGGTGTGTTTCTAGGTAGAAAGAGGAAGTGTATGGATGGAGTGCAATATTCCCAAGAAACAAGTGGCTATTTTCCAGAATCTTTGGAAGGTTTGTAGACATTTATTTGAATTTTCTCAGATCCTACTTTGCTCAAGTTATTCTAGACAAATGATAAGGCATAAACTCTTGATGCATTCATGAGAAGTGGAGTAAGATATAGATGTTGCTTGTTTTGTTTCTGTATGGTAACTTTCTTGTATTTTGGCAGCGAGGTAGCAGAGCACTCATTGACAGCCAGCAGAAAACTGCATTTGAGCTTCGATTCATCTTGTCTGGTGCTTCAGGCAGGCGGCAGGTATGTTTTTGAAGCATTACCCTTGCCCTAGTAGTTCAGAGACATCACCAGGGCCAGAGAAAGTTGGCCATGTCCATGAAATTGATCACACCAGTGTGCAAGGTAGCTGTAAATTGTACTTGACAGTCTTTAATTGTCAGAATGGATAGGGTTTGTATTGGCTAATGCAGAAAAGGGTGGCCAAAGGTTTGACTTGTATAGTTTTAATATCTGAAATCTTGCCATGAATATGGTCTGATTTTCTGCTGGTTGTTCAGGCTGAAGGCTTCTGGCCTCCTGAGGCAGTCATGGATATGCTGAAGAAGGTGGATGCTGCAACATTGGAATTGCAGTATAAGGCTCAGAAAGCTGCAGCAGCAAGTGCATGATAACTGTATGCTCCTGTGATGATGTGCACACAGATTGCAACTCTAATTTGCTCTATCATCTTGTTGCATTATTTTGCTTATGGAATGTGCCAAGCTTCAACGATCTATGCTCATCCTCCTGCTATCCACCAGTGTGTAAAGCTGTCATTCATCTTGAGGAAGTTGTCCAATGCGGCAGAAACCTGGGACCCCTTTGTTTTCTCAAACTTGTCACTTGTAGAAAGGTGCAGATCTTGAGTACTTGAATTTCACAAACCAGTCAGACAATCCACTTGGCACTATTCCCTTCACTGTGGATGCTAGAGCCATCTGCCAAATTTATGTCATGGATCAACAGCACTGTCATCCTGCTACTTGCTCTGTCTGATCTTTCAGAAAACATAGAATGAAATTGTGTAGGAATGTCAGTTTGAGCCATTGTGTGCACAACTAAGGAGCATTGGAATGATGTTTCTCCAACTTTCATATTAGCTCCTAACTATGCCAAATTAGGATTCCAATGTTTTTGTAGTGAAAAATAAGGTTTGGGTTTGAAGATCTTAAAGCTCATTGCAAGCAGAGAAAAAGGGAAACCTTTTGCCTGACAGATGGGATTAACAAAGTAATTTGAATGCATTATATTCATGAATTGGGCCAAGGTCGTTTAAATATTTTCAACCCAAGTGAAGGGCCCAAAATCCTTTATAATGCCCTCTCTTTCCTTGTTCATTCTCTTTTCTTCTCTTTCATATTCAATTCATCTCCTCTCCTTTCCTCTCCCTTCTCACCTTCTACACCCTAGCCTCAAAACATGGAAGAAAGAAGCATAAAACATTTCTAAAACATTTTATAAACACATTATGAGATAAAATTCCATGTTCAAATTTAGAAGGACTAGCATAATCCTTACTAAAATCCATTTAAAATTAACCATTCATTATTTTATTTATTCATTGTTAAGAGGTTTATGTGTTAGCTTCACGGAAATGAATATTTTTTTGTGATATCCAACAAAAGTTTTAAATTATATGCAACAATGACTAAAAATTATCATTTGGAAAATCCATGTCATCCTGTGTAATTTGCAACTACCATAAATAGTTCAAGCAAATAAATACCTTATTTGAGTGGGTAGGTAAGTAATACATTGAGTAGGTGGATATGTTATTCAAGTATTTTCAGCCCAAAGAAGAAAAAAAAAAAGTTTGCATAAAGATAAAGTTAATTCTAGGCATTCATTGTAAATTTATTTTAAAAATTAATTTTGAGCAATTTGACTTTAACATCAAATCACTTGTGGATTAGTCCAAATGCTTTCGTAGTCAAATTATTGGAAAATAATAAAACAATAGTAAAATAACATTCACATGTGCCATGAACCACTAGTTCACAATTTTATCTATGAGTAATGAATTGTAAAAGGTCCTAGCCCTTGGTAATCGAAATGAAAAAACTTATAATGGATCCACGACAATAGCTATTTTCGAGACAAAAATGTATTCCTTTTGCTCATTCAATTAAATTAATCATGCGAATCTTTCATTTTATTTATAGTATTTATGATATTAAATTTCAGTAACTAACATGGACAAGTTTAATTTAGGTATGGTTGTTTTATACATATAATATGGCCAATTCCATGGTATATGGCAAGTCCCCAAGCACCTACCCCCACTCTCATAGTGATAAGTTTCTAGGGTTTTAATGGCAAACTATTTTGGTAGGTGACCTTTTTTTTGTAGAATATTCATTTTTCATTGAATAATGGAAGTTGCACATGAGAAAAAAATAGCATTGATCTTATTGAACATGGATTAAAAAAAAAAACTACAAAGGACAATTCATTTTTTGGTCATAAATGCCACATGTGATTACAAAATCGTTTAGTTGCATTAAACAAGTTACAAAACTTGTTAGTTGCAAAAGACATGATGCAACACTTAATTGAAAAACGATAATTGGATTGAGTTGCAAATAATACAAATTTTCATCCAACTAACATCCAACCAACATTGCATGATCATTTATGGGGTGCAAACCCGATATCATGAACCACACTTGCCCTTTTGGGTGATTGCTTATTGGGTGTTTATTTTGAAATATTTTTGGAATATTTTGAACAATTGTTTTTTTTTAATCTTGGAAAATCTTGAAAATTGTTCATCACACTATTATGTTATGGTTTACATAAAAAAAGTGCTAAAAATATGTCATTTCCAAAAAAATTCAAATCCATTTATAAATCTTTTTCTTGCTTAAAAGCCCTAGTTATAATGTTTTCAAAGTGCTTTTGGGTATTTTAGATTGATTTCAAAAAAATTAAGTATATATATCAATACATTGAAAATAACATCATGTAAAAGCAATTCCATTTGGAGTACACAAAACTAAGCACTAGTTACAATTGATTGTGTATAAGTTAGTGTGATTACACCCTATGACTATTGTTGCAATTAAGTTTACGATCACATATGCTTACTTAGCATGGTCATTTGAAACTAGTTTGATGATTAAAGTGAGAGGATGCATAAGTTTTTTTCACCATTAAAATGTTGACATATGACAAGTTCCAAGTTGAACAAATGGCACCATGAGTGCTACTTAAGTTAAGCCACTTAGCCTAGTTAGCTAATTAGGGTCCTAAAGCTAGGTGGCATACTTTACCTACCCTAGGTCATTTAGGTTAAAAACATGGGCTAAGAAGCCTATGTGGCCTATGTTAGACACCTTGGAGCTATAGTAAACACTTAAACTACTTGGCTTAGATTAGGTAAATAGGGTATAATAATAAGGATTTGATTCCTTCACCTTCACATTGAAGGGCAAAATGCTTATTGTTGCAACAATTTTTTTTCATACAACATGAAATGGAATCACCTATTAATAACTTTTTAATAACCTATTGAAATGACCTATTCAACTTACCCCATGCTATGTAGGCTACCTAAGGGTTTACATAAGGGTTAAGCTAACTAATTAGGGTACCTACGGGCAAACCTAGCAATTGACTATGTTACTTGGGTTACTTAAACATCATCTATGGTTGTTTAGGTTACCTAAAGCCTACTCAGGGCGTACCTAAGGGCTACTTCAAGTGTGTAGGGGCTATTTATGGATTGTTTAAGGTTACCTAGGACATTTAAAGGTTACTTAAGCTACCTAGGTTTACATAATGTTTGTTAGGCTACCTAGGGGTTATGTCAAAAGTTTTATTGTAATTACAAATTTTTTATCCTAGTTACTATAGGTAATTTGGGTTAAGTAAGTCTTGAATTAGTTCCAATGTGAATGGGATTCCAACTTTTTGGTGTTCAGGATAAATGGGATGGTGTGTGATCAAAATCTAGTTTTTGGGATTTTGAAGCACACCATAGTTTGTTGTGTTTCTATGTTTTTGTTATGTAAAGAATTTTTCAAGGTTTTTATTGGTATTTGGATTCTTGTGTTTTGTAAATGAATAGAACTTTGAAATCTAGAAAATTGGTAATTGATTTAGCTCGATAGTGCTAGAGCTAGATTTGTGGTTGATTGCATTGAGTTTTTGGTTATTTTGTTTATTATTACACAAGAGTGTGTTGTTTGTTTTTTTGAACTTTGCATAGGCGTCAGGTGACATGATCTTTTGCGTTTTGTTTATACCTATTGTAGCTTAGTGCGAGTGCATAGTGTTACCATTTTTTTCTTGTTTTGTTTCATCGTTCGTTTGTAGGAACATTAATGGTAGCGATAGCTTGAACCACCACCGCCATCCCCAAGAGTTGTAATAGGAGGAGTTATAATGTAGAAGGAAGAATTGTAGTGTATAGTTACAATTTAGGGAAGAAGAAGCAAGAAGAAGAAGGAGAAGAAGGAAGAAAAGGAGAAGAAAAAAAAGGGAGGAGTAGCAATAACAAGTTTGTTGCAACTCGCAAAGAAAAAAAAAGGAAAAGAAGGAAAAGAAAAAAGAAAGGAAGGGGGGGATCTTAAAAGGACATGCAGTTGCAATGTGTAGTTAACATGCGGTGTTCATGCATGTTGTGCTCACATGTGCACATGAATCGCTGAGTTTCCATGGCCATCGTTGCATGGGTTTGGCTCAATTGAGATGCATGTTGAGCGGCCTATCAATTCAGTGGGGCATTAGTAGCCTGTTAAGCTTGGGTGGGCCCCAACAAAGAAAGCTAGGGCAGTCCAATTTAAACCCACCTCGGGCCAATTTTGCTTTTTATTTTTATTTTAAAAATTGAATTGCCAAACCTAAGGTTTAGGGGGCTAGGTGGCGGGTAAAGGTAGTTTCGGGTAGGGGGCCATGTTCAGGTCGAATATGCACATGTTATTTATTTTTGTTTTTTGAATGTAATAATCAAGTTTGGCACCAATCCGAACTTAACAGATCTCAAAAAATTATTACATATCTATATTTTTATTTATTTATTTATTTATTAGTTTTCATCCGAATGGAGGGTTTTCATTGTTTTATTTTTCTTTTTAATTTTAAATCAAATTATTTAAATTAATTAATTTTTATTTGTATTTTCATCCATTTGTGATTTTTGATGGGCCATATCTTCCATAGATGGGTTCGGATTTCAATGATTCTTGTGTCATCAGGTTTGTTTTAGCAAAATTTACACAATAACAGGCTTATGAACAATTTTCAAAATTGTGATTTTGGGAGTCCAAAGACTATTTTACCTTTTTTGGGATCTATTTCACATAAAATCCCAAAAATTGATATCTCCCACATACAATGCTTATTTTGGGTGCCATCTTCACAATTGGTCTTGTGGTGAAGGAGGCTATCATTTTAGAAAGGCTTCAGTTAGCTTGGCAAAGGGCCATTTCCTAGCCCTTTTTTTGGTGGTGTGGTGCAAGGGCTGAAAGGAAGCATGAGGTGAGCAAGAGGGCATGAAACACACAAAAAGTCAGGAATCACCATGATTTACTTGCATGTAGGTGGCATGTGACATATCGTTGGAAAGATCTCGACAAGGGCTACAACTTTGCCTTAAACCTCACCCCAATTAGAGGTTTACAAAAAAAAAAGTTATGGGCTTCCAAAGTTGTGGGAGTCCTGGAACAAAATGACATTTGAGTGCATAACCCGTGGCTAGGCACAAAGAATATTATAAGGGGAAGGTGGTGGTTTCCCCCAAATTCATGCCTTGGTGAGTCTTGTGAGTTCATGTTTGTCTATGGCTTGTCCGTGCATTAAAAATGTTCCAATTACGCACTAACCAACTTGTTGTTTGGTTTATGCAAATTCGTGTGAATAATTGACTTGCTTGACACTCTCCCTAGTCCCCATCTCGAAGCTCTAGCACGCCCTTCAACCCCCAAAGTGCTACGAACTAAGGAGCGTACCCCAGCTCCTTATCTTTCCGCTGTTTTGACCCTTTGGACTCGAAGTTGAATCCATCAAGGAGTTTGGGGGTGCATCATATTTCTTATGCTTATGTTTAGGATTGTGCATTCTTTATCATGGGTTAAAAAAATTTGTCGAATTGTGTGCTTTTGGTTTACATCACAAATCAAGTGCAAATTCATGTGATGATCTTTTCTTGATTTGCATACTGTTCAGTAAAAAACTTTGGGTAAAAGGCTACAAGCTTTCCCATTTGTATTGGTTGTAGCACGTATTGAACCTAAAGGTTATAGTTGGTGTGGTTAATGGCCGGGTATGGGACAAGGCTACCACCCAGTTTTAATTACTAAATTGGTCATGTTTGGCCCCTAATTTGCCTAGACATAGATATTAAGCTTTAGTGGTAGGTAGGTTGTAATTAGTGTTTGTCTTTGTTGTTGGGTGAGATCGGGTTGATGACCAATATACCTATTATGGTGGTGAGACCGAGGTAATGACTATTGAAATCACATTTGTTGTTTTTACAATTGTGAAAGCCCTAAGCACATGCTTGGCCCCATATAATGTTTTTGTGAATGTAAATGCCTTGACCATATAAATGTAGTAACCTTGGTTACCATTTGGTTTAGGGGATTTTAGGGTTAAGGAAAGCTGTAATAGGTCAACATCCTTATAGGATTAGTTGAGCCAATACATGTGTAGCAATCATGGTCACAATGGGGTTATAAGATTTAAGGTTATAAGTTTAGGGTTTTTAGGGAGACCCATATTAGGGTTAGGGTTTCATCATGGACAAGTGTTGGGATTTTAGAGGTAGGCTTGCTAAAGGGGTTTACTAGGTGGGGGTTATGGTTTCAACCACCCATTCCCCCTACATTATCACATGAGGGAGATTCTTTAAATTTTGAAGTAGAATTACAACTAGTAGTGTCGGTACCATTTTTGTGGGACATGGAGGACATGTATAGCACCTTTTCAAAGGGCCCTATCAATTTTGAAGGGTAGTTGGCAATTGGATGATTTCATATGAGAGTTCAATACTTGGTGTGATATGTAATAATTGCGACATACGTAACAATTTACACCTTTCATAACATGGAAAGGTTTATTCCAACATTTGTAATGACCACCCATGGATGATTATCATGAGTTTTGTGATGCCCATGAGGTTGACATTGAAAAATGGCGCTAGAATTGGTTGCCAAATTATTTTTCCATCACTAAGGGTCAACTAATTACACTAACACCTATTCCATTGACCATTATCATAGGGGATGGTTTGGGTCCTTCTACACTTGGGGGTAATGGCAATGATCTGATTATCAGTGCATGGGTTCTTCTCACGTTTAACCCTATCATTGAATTCTTCGAAGATTTTCATACCAATTACTAAGGTGTGAAGATTGAAAATTTTTGTACATTGTTGGAGTTTCAACGCCAACCCCATGAGAGTTGGCGGGTGGCATACACACAAATGCAGAGGTTGATCAATGTGACTAAAGGGATCATAGAGGCCTAGGCTATCCAATTTTTATATGGGATCTTGGAAAAGGATATGAAGCAACAAGTGCAAGATGTAATTCTCACCCAACCTACCTAACCCATGTTGACATTGGTTTTCTAGGTATTTGAGTGGATTGAACTCAGGGTGTAATCACAATAACATGTACCATAACAAATGTAACTAGTGCTTAATGTTCCATGTTATTGAAAATGTAATTTAATTTTGTGTTGAAATTGTAGGATTTATTTATATGATAACATTCATAATATATCATGGGAACTTGTGAATACATTTGAAATGAATCAAATTAATATAAAATCTGAAAAATAATAATAAATCACTGTAATTAATGTTTTGAAGTAGTAAAAGGTCATGTTTAATGACTTTTTTTTTTTTTAATTGACATATTTTGAC
>Ga0209208_10012988_pt1 | contig 10466 bp, 6 predicted proteins | sample S1TSphfallax_3_FD_187694 | JGI IMG/M metagenome (GOLD analysis project Ga0209208, IMG submission 187694) | Host-associated microbial communities from peat moss isolated from Minnesota, USA - S1T2_Fd - Sphagnum fallax MG (SPAdes) (version 2) | ecosystem: Host-associated > Plants > Peat moss >... | reverse complement strand
TCTTGTGAAAGGACAATTGAGCTATATAAGAAGCTTAGATGCGCGCTGGAAATGGTGTGTTCATGCACACTTTACAAAATGTTTTACTAAAAACGATCTACTCCTCTCTGATAGCTATTCAAATGGAAGGATGCAAGTTGGTGTGTTCATGCACACTTTGCAAAATCTTTTACTAGAAACGATCTACTCCTTTTTCTCATCGCTATTCAAATGGAAGGATGCAAGTTGGTGTGTTCATGCACACTTTGCAAAATCTTTTACTAAAAACGATCTACTTCTCTCTCTCTCATTGCTATTCAAATGGAAGGATGCAAGTTGGTGTGTTCATGCACACTTTGCAAAATCTTTTACTAGAACCAATCTACTCCTCTCTCTCATCGCTGTTCAAATGGAAGGATGCAAGCTGATGTGTTCATGCACACTTTGCAAAATGTTTCACTAAAAACGATCTACTTCTCTCTCTCTCATAGCTATTCAAATGGAAGGATGCAAGCCTAATCTATTGGAAGTAACAAGTCATGAGCCCACCTAAGGTGAGCTTGAAATAAAAGTGGACCTGAATTGTTAGTCCTTATAGCTCCAAACAAAAATGGACAATGGTCTTGCATAAATCTGGATGTGATAATTGAGGTCATAAGTCTCCAACTCTGCAAGAATGCTTTTGGGCGATAACCTTTGTAAAACCAAGATCTATCCCACCTCTAGAGATGGGAAGAAGCTTGTTAACGAATTCAAGGAGCCTCACCAAAAGAAAATTTGTTTTTTGCAACTTATTTTATGTAACTAAATGTGTTATATGCAACTAGAAAATAGTTGCATACAACATTTTTAAGTTGCATATGGAATTTTTAATTGCATATGACAAGTTACAAAAGATGATTCTTTTACTAATGTTTTTGGACACTTCAAAAAACCTAGTTCCTCAAATGAATGTTGTTTATTCATTTTGTTGATCATGAAATTCAAGTTTTGGAATCAATTAACCACACATTTAAATCTAGTTGTGAAAAAGTTTACACTTGAACATTACAACTTGGATCGTTTTCCTTTTGGCCATCAAGATAGGATTGATAATAAATTGAGGTATGCAATGGTTTATTACAATTTTAACATGTTATGTGCATAGCTCATAGTGCAAGATTTTCATTATTTTTAGTGCACTTATAGTTTCTATGAAGATAAATAATTTGTAGTGGCATGAATTGGTATTTTGATTTTGAATTTTTTGAAAATTGAAATCATTGGTTTTTAAAAAATCAAATAATTGAACTATCATAATACTTTTACCATTTCGAAATAGTCCAAACGATTTTATTTTTTTTCCATTTTTTCACTTCAGCCTTACAATCACAAATTTTAAATTTTTTTGGATATAGTAAAAATGAAAAAAAATCAATATATTATAGCAAATAATTATTTGTGCAGTTATATAGATATTGATAAGTAAATAGTTTAAATGTTATTAAACTAGACCTTGATAAAACAAGTCAATCAATTGTGATGAAAACAAGTATTAATTTTATTTTGAGGAGGTACTTGTTACTAGAATTCACAGGTGATGGTTAAAATTAAAAGTGCTCATAGACAAATGAACATTATTCATAAATTTCAAAACTTTAAATTTAAAAAAAATTGATAAGGCAATTAGTGAAGTTTTTGAAAATGTGAATTTTATTATTATTATTATTTTAATTGTGACAAAAATGATAAAAGTGCTATGATAGTTTAGATCTCCAACCTATTTTCTTTTCATTGAATTATAATTTAAATTTTTTTTATTATATACATTATATGTGTGATGGTTTGGTTTATGATTATGTTGCATGTTCATGAGAAGGTATTTTGTAAGTTGTTTTCCAAGTTCCAACCTTATATTGGTAGCAAATATTAAGATGGGTTTCAAGCATGGATCTAATGTCTATGACTTATGGAAGTCTAAAATGGGCTTGATAAACCACAAGGATTAGGGATTGAGGCCGCCCCTTTCAAGTCCATCATAGTAGTCTTCATGGTCTTATTTTCTTGTGGTTTTTTCAATTGATTGTGATGGTGATGATGTTTGATTTAGTTTGGGTTTATGTCGTCAACTCTCTATTTATGAACAACCAAAAATGCTACAACATCCATTACTACTTGCAAATGCTTGCTATTTCTTTGCCTTTCCGTCTAGTTGATTGCCACACAAGTTTTCATTAAAAAACAACTAGTGTGGCCTATGCCATTGGCCCGAGTGTTACCACGTTCTCAATTGATTTTTCCTTCCAAAACCTGGTTATTGGAATTTATTTGATTTTTCAGCAACAGAAATCACTTGAAAATCAATATCTCCCACATTCTGAATCCAAATCTCACCAAATAAATTCCATTAAATCTTCCTCATCAAGATCTTTCCAAGAACATGAAAGGCACATTCCAATGCCTCCAAAAATTTCAGCTACAATTTAATTTAATTTAATTTTTAGTAAAAAAATCATTCAATATTCAAGAATTTTTGCACCACAAGTCCAAGCACCATGAAACCAAGCTAATGCACCTCTCCTCCATGGGAGCTTGCCAAAGAGACCAAGAACGCAATCTGAAGCATCCCGGCTCAGTAGATCTCATCGGTACAAAACAAAACAAACTACATTCCTTCATAGATAGATGTTTTCCTACAATTCTTCATCGGTTGAGGATAATTTTTATTTTCAACTATGTTCATCATTTATCTTGGCTTAGGCCAATAGCATGGTTATGAATAGCAAGGGACATAATTACATTTCATAATGGTGCAAGGTCCTTTAAAATCAAATGGGACAAAGTAAACATAATATGTCATCATAAATAACTTTAAAAATAAGATTTTCAAAAAATGACTTATTAGTGTTGTAAAAACATATCAGATAAAAGTTTTATATAACATCTTTAAAACTTCAATTGACAAGGTGAAGGTATCATAGTAGGTGTTGGTTCATTGTGGCCATGTTGCTTTTACTTTTTACATATCATAGTTTTAAATCTAGTTTAAGAATTAAATGTCAACTAATTATTTTATTTTTCGAATTTTAGTTTAACAATTAAAATTGCAATCTATGAAATTTTCAACTTGATATTATGCCAAAATGAAAAATATTTGGCAATCGTAATAAAACATTGCATTTAATAAACTTATCCAAAAAACATGCATACAATGAGGACCCAAATTGGATTTTGCAATAAATTTAGTGATAAAACTAGTTTAGTCTCATGTTTTAGACTTCTTACACTAATTGTATGACTTCACTCCTATGAAGTTTCATTGTTGCAATTGATTATTCAAATTCTATGCAATCAATATGTATTCATGATACATTCATGAAGACATTTGATAATTAGTTTTAGTAATTTCAGTAAATTTTTTTGACTATGCAAATAATTTGAAAAAAAGGGAACGAAGGTCAAATGAAGGATCAAACCCAGACTCTTCTCCAATGATTTTAACCGATATCTCCATTGTTTGTGAAAAAATCTTATAAAAAAAGGAAAGAAAGTACAACATGAATTTTTTTTCTCATCACAATTCTTTGTTGCAAGCAACAAGGATTCCACTTCATCGAGGAATCGAAGTGAGTTGCAGTTGTTGACATTGGAGTTGATGTAATTCACATACCCATTAGATAATAAATAATGAAAACATAGAAAACCATAAACTTGAAATACAACATAAACAAGTGTCTAGAGTTCCCCAAAATTTCCAAAATCAATGGACAAATGATTTAAAAAACTTTCAACGTTTTTGGCAGGCAATTTTTTTTTAAATCAACATTTTAAAAATTAATATAAGTATCCCCAAACTTCAAAAGCAACTTCAGTACTCCCTCGAAAAACCAGCACTTTGCATATGCAACAAGAGTAAAAGTTGAATGAAAAGCAAAAGGGCTGTTCACTGAACAATTTCCAAACATAACATGTTTTCAATGATTTGTGAACGGATGGGTGCTGGGTAATATAGTCTTCACCTGTATGAGATGCCCAAAGTGAACAAGCATCTTCACTAGTACCTTTACCTGCTTGAGTGAGGCTTCTTATTGACTATGTTTAACCAAAGAAATCTTCAATGTTGCACAGGAGAAGGCTCTATTTCATATCCTTTGGAAACCTGAGGTACCCTCTTCTCCAGCCTCATGATATATGTACCTCAATATGCTTCATGCAATAGATGCTTCTCTAATGTAAAGAAACAGAAGTGTTTCCCCACTATTTCAGAATCCTTCTAGCCTCACGCATCCATTTCTGCTTGCTTTAAAAGGTGTAAGATCCTTCCTACTCTTAAGGGAGTATAGTTGTAGAAAACCTTCCCACTTACACACCTCATGAATTACACATGTTTTAAAGTTTTATGATATTGTTGCGGGTAGTGCTATATAATGGATTAACCCCACATATGGAGGAGATTTTCCAAACATGGGGGCCAAACTCCATAAAATAATTTTTTTTTAAACACCAAGTTAAAATTTATTTTAAACAAACTAAAACCAATTGTTTAATTATATATAATTTAACCTACTTCTTGACTTTCAAAAAAAAAAAAAACATTTAAGAAACTGACTACCTTAAGAAACTTGTACATATTCAAGAGTTTATTTTTCAATGTTCCAATTCCTAATTTTGGTTCTTTACCAAAAAAGACTAATTCCACAGTTTTGGTCCTTGTGCCAGATTCCTAGAAAGGGGTGTTCTGTCAGGTCCACAGCCACCAAGAACTTGAACCCCCCCCCAAGCTTTTTTAACACTTTTCAAACTAGGGGAACCTGCCAAGGCAAATTCCAATTTTTATTTTTTATTTTTTAAAAAAACTAACTTTAGCAATTTGGATTTTTAAAAAAATTCAAAATGGCTGAAATTAAGTGTTGTTTTCTTGATTTTCTAATTGCCACAATTTTTTTTTCACAATATATATATATTTTTAAAAATTGTCAAATTTCTATATTGCTCTTCTTTCCCATTTTGTTGTGCTGACAATTTGAGAGTTTGTTCGAACAAATTGAGCTTCTAGAGTTTAGCATCAGCTCAAAAAGTAAGAAATTGCAGTTGGCGGAGAGGCGGCCATCTCTTCAGACCAAAAAAAAAAAGTGCACAAGAAGTGCTGTACTGTGCTGCGCTGCGTTCGTCGTCATTACCATTTGTCCTCCTCTCCACGTTTTCTTTCGGCGGAGCTCGACTGCTTCGCTCTTCTCTCTTTCTCTCTCTCTCTCTCTCTCTTCTAGCTCCTCTTCGAATCCGGAACTATTTCTCAAATACGGTGGCTAATTTGCTGGAAAAATCTCGACACAAAACGGTCTGAAAGGACACCCTCTGGTGGCTGCTTCAGTACCTGAAGCTTTTTCCGGTGAAGGAGAATTGAGTACCTGGTGCAGTAGAAGAACGTAGGTTTCTTGAAAGACTCGAAGGGATTTTTGTAGCTGCTCTCTGATTCGGTTTTTGTAGCCATGACTCATCCTGAGATCAAGGGAGGGAGAGGTTTCTTCGCTGGGATCACGTCCAGATTTTCGCATCTCGGGACCGCCGTGCATAGTAAAGTCACTAGGTATGTATGATGATGAGGGGACTACCTTTGTTCAAAGCATTTTTTATTTTTTTTGCTTGCTCGATTGATGCAGTCAATGCGATCTTTTTTCATAATCTCTGGAAGAAGCTCGTAAGCTTCTTTTTTGCTGTTAAGTTTGAGGTGTTTTCTACGAGTTTCTTTAAATTTAATTGGAGGTTTCTCTGGCCTCCGATTTGCCATGGAAGAAGCTATTTGTGCACGCAAGCAGCTGAATAACTGAAGTCGATCCCGTATTTCGCAAGTTTTTTCCATTGAAAACCCCCCGAATGTTGAATTTATTGGAGTTTCAGTCCTGGAAGGATTTCTTTTTCTTCGTGTTTGCACCAACCAGTTAGCTGATAAGTATGAATCCTGTGAACAGAAAAGTACTTTCTCTATTTCACTGGTTTAGTATGATGTTAATGCAATCTGGATGACAGTTTGGCATCATGCTGAATTACCATGCTTCAAGTGTTTGTTGCGTAAGAAGATCTGGGAACAAGGATCTTCTTCACAGTAGCAGTGTTTCAGCTTTGATCTTTTTAGTTATTGTACATTTAGTGATTGATAATCTGCTTTTGCCACTCCTGACTTGCATCCAATTGTTACTATGTGCATGCATGTTAGTCCCTTTCATGTCCATACACTTCTACTAGTAATTTGTGGTGGTAAGTCATGGTATGAGCTTTTTGATGGTGTTAAAGCTTTTCCTGGCAAAACTGTGCTTCTTGGTGTTGCAGTTTACTTGGTCATGAAGGTCTGGAAGTAGTAAACCCAGAGGGTGGGCAAGAGGATGTTGAAGCAGAGGCAACTAGAGGCAGGTTCAGGCATGAGGTGAGCTTCAGATATCTATCATCATCAAATGCATAGCCAAGAGAATTTTTCTTCACCTCCAAGATCATCTTCTGGAGGACCAACTCTTTTTTTTTGGCATCCCTTTTCTAACAGCCTACTACACTCCTGACATCAAGAAAGGTGACATGTGTTCCCATTGTTATATGTTTTGGAACAGGACCGAGAAAGTTATTGGAAAATTATGCATAAATACATCGGCTCTGACGTTACATCAATGGTGACACTGCCTGTTATTATTTTTGAACCAATGACCATGCTTCAGAGAATGGCTGAGGTCTGTTACACTTTCACCAAATTGCTGTTGCAATGAATGAATGGCATGTGTGAGTATCACATATTCAGTGATTGTTCCTGCTATGTCGGTTGCTGTTATGTCTACAAGGTTATTTTCAGCTCTCAATTCTATTCTGGTTGACTTAAATCATGAGTATAGAGAATGCGTGGTCCTTATGAAGATTTAGTGATGAATCCTCTTTCTTTTGTCCGCCTTAACTCGTATGGTGAGATATTTGTCTGCAGTTGATGGAGTACTCTTATCTTCTTGACTTGGCTGATGAGTGTGAGGACCCTTATGTGAAAATGGTCTATGCTGGTGAGTTTTGCATCAGTTCATGATAAGTGTATGTTGCTTCTGTAGAAATTATTTGTGTCAATCTTGTTAAAAAACTGTCATGTCCTCCACTCCTTTGGTGGTATATTCACATTGGAATCACGGAATGTTTTGAACCTCCTGAGTTTTTTTTCTGTACATGGTCTCAGAGGCAGTACACTCTAGAAGTTTCTCATGGCTTTTGGGCACCATACTGTTCCTTACTTGGCTACAAACTAGGTTTTGGAGCCCATAAAATTGAATATTTTGGGTAAAAATATGGAACTAGTCATTGAAACTCTTATGCTATGGTGGAAAATTGTGATCTCATCTGGTTGTCAGGGGTGCTGGTGCAGTGTCATGGGCACTATCTGTGTATTACGGATATAAAAGGCCATGGAAGCCTTTCAACCCAATTCTTGGAGAAACCTATGAAATGGTGGACCACAATGGTCTCACCTTTCTTTCTGAGCAGGTTAGCCCCCAAACACTCCCCTGACTTCACAGGATCTTGTGGTTTCTCAGGACCTTTCCTGGAATGCAAGCTTGGTTTTCAATTCTGGAATACTCACACTAGACCTGGGGATTGGGACTGGCAGGTTAGCCACCATCCACCAATGAGCTCAGGACATGCAGAGAACTCACACTTCAGCTATGATGTGACCTCAAAGCTCAGGACTAAGTTTCTTGGCAATTCTGTGGATATATATCCTGTTGGAAGGTGTGATTGATTCATTTTGTACTCCAAAAATAATGGTTGTATTTTGAGTTTTGTAGCTCTTACTACTCTACAGAATACTTTCTTTACCTGCTGGTGACCAATCCTCCTATGTAGGCTGTTATTTCATTAGATGGTGAAATCCTAAAATTCATCACCTATATTCTTTTAGTTATGTTGCATCTGTTATTCAAGATCGTCAACCTCTTACTAATCATGGAAACGAGAATTTTTCTTGTCCTAGTGGAACCATTTTGCTGACTATAATTGATGACCTTCATTACATCTCCTGTTGTTGATATGGGACTGAATGATTGTTGGGGAGTACAGAACTCGTGTTGTTCTAAAGAAGTCAGGAGACATATTGGACCTGGTACCTCCTCCAACTAAAGTGCATAACCTCATCTTTGGCCGCACATTTGTTGACTCCCCTGGGGACATGGTTTTGACAAATCTTACAACTGGGGACAAAGTAGTGCTATACTTTCACCCTTGTGGATGGTTTGGGTAAAATTTCAGTGTCTCTCTCTGTTTTCAATGCCTGTCCTTTTTGGAACTAGAGCGTCCTCAGCATGGACATTTGTATCCCATTTCCTACAATGGATGGTCCATTCAGTCTCCCCTCAGATGTCCATTGTTAATTGTTGTTTCTGAACCTTTTGTGTGTGTGGTCAGAAAGGGGCGCTATGAGGTTGATGGTTATGTCTACAGCAAGGACGAGGAACCCAAATTATTGGTCACTGGCAAGTGGAATACATCCATGAGCTATCAGCCTTGTGATGAGGAAGGCGAGCCCCTCCCTGGTACTGATCTCAAGGAGGTATTTCCCTCACTCTCGGGCTTGCTCCTGTGCACTGGGTGTATCACCAATGCTGTTGGAAAACAGGGCATTCCAAAACTCAATGGTCCAGAGTTCACATCAATTTTATTCTACATTCCTGCTGCTCTTGGGTGCCATGGCATTCGGATCAATATGCATGCTTTGTAAACTGTGAACATTGTAAGGAAATCCTTCTCCATGTACATGCAGCTTTTGTCAAGAAGTGATGGACTTTCTGTCAAAGCTGCAAGCATGCCTTGTTCTTCATGCTGGTTTGAATTTTTAGCTACATAGAGACCCTTGCACCAATTTCATGTTTAAGTGAATTGGAGGAATTGCTGGCATTGACTACAGATTGCCAATTCTAAGCTGATTGTCATTCATTTCCTTGAAGGTCAGTGGAGCTGTGTCCATTTTGACAGTTTGAGAAAAGAGCATCTGTGCCAATGCAAAGCGATCAGTGTCAACCCATGATTTATAGCAGACCGAGGCTTATAAATTCTGTTGTTTTCTCTTTGAAGCTCTCTCTTTGCATATCTGACCCAAAATTCTCCAAGGACACCAACGATGAAAACCTTTTCAACTGACAAGGCATGCCAGTTCTGTGGATAACTCGAGTATGGTGTTCCGCAGGCATGGAGAGTAGCTGATGCACCCAAGCATGATAAGTTCCAGTACACGCATTTTGCTCACAGAATAAATAGCTTTGAGACAGCTCCACAAGGACTTCTTCCTTCTGATTCAAGATTGCGACCTGATCGTTATGCCTTGGAGATGGGTGATATGAGCAAGGCTGGCTCAGAGAAATCAAGGTGCTTAGACGTTTATTTCAGTCATTTGAATCAATACTTGCTTCTGAAGAGGTCTATCAATCAGCATCATTCCTAATCTGTCGGCTTTCTTTGCAGACTGGAAGAAAGGCAACGGTCTGAAAAGAGACATCGGGAGGAGAAGCAAGTGGAGTTCAAACCACGGTGGTTTGATTTGACAGAAGAAGTTACCTCTACTCCCTGGGGTGACCTTGAAGTGTACAAGTATAATGGAAAGTACACAGAGCACCGCAAATTATTGGATAACTCAGATACTGACAAAACCAACATTGAACAGCTCAAGTCAATCATGTTCAATCCATGGCAATTTGATTCTCCAGCAGATCATGTTCCTCATGGCAACCAAGTTCTGGCCGTTAACAGTAAGTCAACCTCACTGTGAAGGAGTGCAAGAATTGCACATTTCCATGTCCTAGTGGAAAGTTTGTATTTTTTACTGATATCAGCTCTTCTTTTGCCAGTTTTAGAGCCAAGAAGTGGGGACTTTCATTGAACTTGAGTCTCTTTTTGGGTATCCCCCTGGACCTAGCTATCATCACAGTTGGTTTCATGTAGTCAAAATCTGGGCTCCCTGAATGAGATTCATGGGTTGTTGAGGAAATGCACTCATTGGAAGCATTCAACTTGTGAGCTGACATTGTTCCATTATCTTAAGCTCCTTTTCTCATGAGGGCTTGGATAGCATATTTCTGAAGGTGGGACAGAAACTCCCTTCACTGAACTAATTTGTAACCATATGAAGCTCTTTATATGGTCATATTTGTTATACTGATGTGTTGGCAGGGGCTTTCTCCTTCCCATCCGTGCCTATTTGGAGTTTTGTTGCATTCCCAATTTCTCATTCCTGTGCTTCTATTGACATACTGTTTCTTATGGAGATTCACTGAACCCGTTGAACAGTTGGACTAAAACTGTCTGTCCAACAGGTTCAGTGGACCTCCACCAGCAACAAATGTGATGGCATGTACAGAATACTTTGGATGAAGTATATAGCCTGTAAATAGAGTGAAATTGAGTTTAGACTTGTACAAATGCAGAGAGGATCAGGGTTCTTTTCTCTTTTTTTTTTTCTTTTTTTTTTCTTTTTTTTTTTTTTTCAATTTTGCAAT
>Ga0209208_10012987_pt1 | contig 10467 bp, 12 predicted proteins | sample S1TSphfallax_3_FD_187694 | JGI IMG/M metagenome (GOLD analysis project Ga0209208, IMG submission 187694) | Host-associated microbial communities from peat moss isolated from Minnesota, USA - S1T2_Fd - Sphagnum fallax MG (SPAdes) (version 2) | ecosystem: Host-associated > Plants > Peat moss >... | reverse complement strand
CTTCAACACCCAGTTCCTAGTCCCCAACGGGAGCAATGCGATTTTGTGAGGTGAACCGAATTTCGTGCGATCGCTGAGCTTTCTTTCCAGGACAATAAAACTATTAGTTACATATCACCTATAATTAGGGCTTGCTGAATAAGGATAAAACCCGCTTAGGGTAAGGGTTTCAATCTTTTTTAGCCCAAAAAAGTGCAAGATTGTGGCAAATGGATGCCCAAAATGCCTGCACTTGGGTGGAAAATCTGGGGTTGAATCTGAGAAATAACCTCCAAAGCCATCATTTTTAGGTCTGTGTGGCATCTAGATTCCCAATAGGAGAGTTTTTCAGCAGACCCTAATTAATACTTAAAATATTGTCTGAGCCATTTATATTGATTGTCTCGGCTCGGTGCTAATTTCCGGTGGGGGACGGTGTAATGTAACCCATGCCTGTTTCGACCTAGTGGAATTGATGCAAAACTACCCCAGAGGTGGAAAAGCCCTGCGGGGAACTTTCACTCCCAATACTGCTCGGTTAAGGAATTTGGCAAGCTGTTCTTGGGCAGGGGGAGAGTTTTGCCTCCCCTGCATCCCCTGCTTATCCGAGCAGTATTGCTTTCACTCCCTATCCCCGGACCACAGTAGCTTGGTTTGCAGCCTACGGAGTCTTCCCATCACCAATACTTCCGAAACTATATCGCCATGGGTTGTCCTTAGGGACCTTACTGAGTCAAACTATTAACTTTTCAAACATCCTCATACATGAGATGGTCGATTTGTACAGTGCGTAAGTCCTATAATAAATCTTAAATCTGAAACTAGGAGTGATAAATCTGGAGTTCCAGCCATGAAAATAACAAACCTTCCTATTAATTTATCGCTAGGAGAAATTAAACGATTTTGTCAACGCTATTCTATCCGGAAATTGTCTTTATTTGGTTCAGTGCTCAGAGAGGACTTTACTGAAGACAGTGATGTTGATGTGTTAGTAGAATTTGAATCAGGAAAAACTCCAGGTTTAGCTATTATTACCATGTCAGATGAGTTATCAACTATAGTAAATCGGCAGATAGATTTAAGGACACCAGCTGACTTAAGTCGTTATTTTCGCGAGGAAGTCTTAGCTGAAGCAATGGTTATTTATGAGCAAAGTTGATGATTTGACTCGACTAAAACATATCAGGGATTCAGTAAAAGAGGCATTATCTTTTGTGGATAATTGCATTCGAGAGGATTTAAATACTAATAAGATGCTATCTTTAGCTCTTGTCAGATTAATTGAAATTATAGGTGAAGCAGCTAATAATGTTTCAGAGCCTGGACAAGCTAAGTATTATAAAATACCTTGGCGACAAATTATCGGTATGAGAAACCGCATCATTCATGCTTATTTTGATGTGGATTTAGATATTGTATGGCAGGTAATCACCCAAGATTTGTATCTACTTTTAATTGAGGTTGAGAAGGCAATTCAAGATTTAGAAGTGTGAGTAACCTTACTCTACTACCTCATTCTTTTGATTAACTTTGGAAAATAAAAAGTACTATCTGTTACCTATTTATATTCTTGGAACAGAGAATACTGATTTATAACTTTAAGTTACTTCTTCTTTTTCAGAGAAACTACAGGAGGATTACCATTTGGTAGTTTAGTAAGACTGAGTATCCCAAAGCTGATGTAACCAATTTTCCCCCCAAGTGCACGCATTTTGGGACTCTAAATGTCATAATCTTGCACTTGTTTGGGCTAAAAACGATTGAAACCCTTACCATAAATAGGTTTTATCCTTATTCAGCAAGCCCTAATTACTTACGAGTACCGCAACACCTATTAGAACCAACTCTAGAGTAACTCGCTAAATTAGGCACGGTAGAAAGTCGTAATATTACAGCAGAAGATTTGGGCGATCGCTTTAGTTGATTTCCCAGCTATAGGAATTCTATTTGTTTAGAATCCCCTATGTTTCAACCAGGGGAGATGTCAAATCAAAGGAAGTAGTTACCATCTATGACTCGTAAAGTGATCCGTACCGACAAAGCACCAGCACCAGTGGGACCCTACAAACAGTAATTGACCGCTAGCGGTCAATTACTGTTTGTAGCTGGGCAAATTGCCATTGACCCTGGACTGGGAGATGTTCTCTACCCTGATGATGTCACGAAACAAACTGAGCAGGTGATGGCTAATATAGCCGCGATTCTCACTGCATCTGGTGCAAGTTTCTCCGACGTGGTAAAAACAACTGTATTTCTGGTAAATCTAGATGACTTTGCTACGATGAACGCAGTCTATGCTAAATATTTTGCTGAAGATACTGCCCCTGCTCGTGCCTGTGTCCAAGTATCGCGGTTGCCAAAAAATGTCTTGGTAGAAATTGAGTGTATTGCGGTAATTGATAAATAAACGGGGCAAACCGAGGTTGTGAAAGCATTATCCTACTTTGTGACAAAGTTAGACGGGTCTTGATCTCGTCGATGCTTAGTTGGAATGGGGTCCGGCTGTCCATCACCTGCAAGGGCTGCGGTTTTCTCCAGGGATTCCCTCAATCGCTTGGCTGCGTAGATAGACATATCTCGAGGTACATTAATCCGATCACGCAAATATCGGAGAGCGACATCAGAACCTGATGGAGGTACACAATCTTCACCGACCATCATGTGTGTTAAAGCACAACGCAAGGCTTGGTCGAACAACTTACCATCTAAAGGGTTGACTCGGATAATATTGATGCGGTGCCTGATAACTCGTCGAAGTGCTTCCCTACGGGAGTTTTCCGGTTCTGGATAAGTAACATCTGGTAGCCCGAACCAGGAACCTTTATCCACGCGCACTTTATTGAGCAGCATCTGGGGTTCACCGTTTTCCCAACAGCCCCCCATCTGTGGGGGCAAATTATGTACGTGGGTGTGAAAGTCGCTCTGCGTCCCGCAGTAGGTTGGTCGGCTTTCCATTGCCGCAAACCAGGCGCCTAAGCGAGGGTTTTCCTCCCGCAAGGAGTAGCCCTTGTAGTAGTAAAGACTGGCATTCATTCGTTCGACATAGGGCGTAAAGATGACATCGACGGTGCCGAAGGTCTCTAAAAAATAAGGTCCTGGGGTACGCCCCAAAGCCTCCTCAACTTTAGCCACCACTGCGATAAATTGTTCTCGGTTGCGTTGTTCTTGTTGAGAGGAAATTACTCGACAGCACAGCCAAGTGCACCAGGCTCTAAATAAAAGTCGTTCTAATTGACGTAGCGGAAGAACCATGCGGTCTTCCATTCCTTGGCTCAATGGACCAAAAACTTTTTCCAAAGCGAGCAAAATGTCATCGCTTTCCTGAATAATCCGCCCATCTAGCTCAATGGCAGGGAGCATTCCTGATGGTACCTTACGTTTGTACCAACTTTCTTTCTCCCCATAGCAGAACATTGTCACTTTTTCGATGCGGTAGGGGATCTGTTTTTCCTCTAACCATAACCAAACTTTTTGACAGTAAGGACACCAGGCATGGTTATCACGGTACAGCGTTACCCGCACATCAGATTCGGATCGCCCAAACAAACGCAACCGGGCTCTAGCGTTGGTAAGACCATTAACGGTATCTATTTGATAGTCCGTGAGGGTTTCTAGTTCTTGCCAGCTTAGGGGTGCGGTAGTCATAAGGAAACTCAGTAAGTGGGAAACGACGCGGGGACTTTAGTCGCAGTGAATCTTTTTCGTTTACCATCTTAAACCAATGGTGAATACTCCTGGTTCACGAAGGCTGAAACCCTTATTTTTACGTTGATTTTCTAAAGTTTGTGGTTTACTGGTTATGCAGTCTGATGCTGGGATCTTCCATTGAGGATTTGGATAATCGCTGCTTTTTCTAAAATTCCCACTAAAACCCCATTGTCGCGAATTACAGGCAGGGTAGATAACCGTTTTTCTTCAAGTAGCTGCACTACTTCTAATAAAGGCAGGTCAGATTTGACGGTGGTCGGTTGGATCATTGGTTGCATTATTTCTCGGACCCGAGTTTCCCTCCATTGGTTGGTGGGGATAGTTTGTAGGTCATTCACTGCAACTGCCCCTACTAGTTGTCCGTTATGATCAGTGACAAGGAACCGTCGCCAGTTTTGCCCACTCACAATCTGTTGATCTGCAAACTCCCTCAGGGTAAGATTGTCGGAGATAATGGGGCTATCGAGGGTGAGGGCATCCCCCACAGTTAAACCTGTAAGTTTTTCCTGTACTCTGGCAAATTGGGCAGTGTTCCCGGCGTTTTGTAGTAAGAATAACCCTACTAACAAGTTCCAAAAGTTACCGAAGCTGCCAAATAAGATGAGGGGAATTACCGCAGAAGCTATCGCTAACCAACCAAATATCTGTCCAGCTTTGCTAGCAAAAGCTACTCCTTGATAAGGGTTGCCTGTAACCTGCCAAACGATCGCTTTGAGGATGTTGCCCCCATCTAAGGGCAACCCGGGAACCAAGTTAAATAGGGCTAATGCCAGGTTCACAGAAGCTACTAAATTGAGAATTGCTGCTAGTGGTCCAGAAAGGCTGGTGGTAAGGGTAATCGCTGTGGCACTAAATAACAATAGACTGACTAAAGGCCCAGCGATCGCTACCCAGAAGGCTCCTCCTGGGGTTTTTGACTCTTTTTCTAAACTTGCTAGACCACCAAAGATGAAGAGTGTAATTGATTTGACCTCAATTCCCTGGCGAATGGCCACAAAGCTGTGTCCTAGTTCATGGGCGATGACGGAGGCAAACAACAATAGCGCTGTGATTAATCCTAGTAACAAAGCTAGCCCCCCAGATAGTTGGGGAAATTGTGCTGCTAGTCCACCACTGTAACTCCAAGTTACTAAACCCAGAACTAAAAACCATGACGGATGGATGTAAAAGGGAATCCCGAAGAGACTACCGACCCTAATTGCACCATTCATGCCATTCACCTTTGATTTCTTCTTCCCCCAGTGTAACGATTTGTAAAGAAGAATGAGAATTTTTAGCAGTAGTAGTGTCCACCTGTAAAGGTGCGGTTATTGGGAATCTACCATGTCTGAGATATACTTTTGGGAGTTACGTGCAATCGGTTGAGTTGAGCGCAGCACTGCATCTAACAACCCCGGGAACAGTACCTCTAAGTCCTCCTTCCGTAACTGATTAATATGCTGTGTTCCTTCCTTGTGGGTCAAGATTACCCCCGACTCCCGCAAAATCTTGAAGTGATTGGACATGGTGGATTTAGCGATCGCTAAATCAAAGTCAGCACAGCAATGCTCCCCTTTGGTAGCTAGTAGCCGCACAATCTCTAGCCGCACTGGGTCGCCTAGTGCATATAGCACTCCTGGTAAAGTTATATTCTTTCTATCTGGGTGATAAAGGAATCTCATAATTGCATTATTACCTAAAATAGCTTATATTTTAATTATTCGATATAGTCGAACAATAGAACTGTAAGGGGACAACTAAAATTATGTCATCCATTGCTAATGTTACAGAGGCCACATTCAAACAAGAAGTCTTGGAGAGTGAAATCCCTGTATTAGTAGACTTTTGGGCACCTTGGTGTGGTCCTTGTCGGATGGTAGCCCCAGTTGTAGATGAAATTGCGGCAGAATATGCAGGGCAGGTAAAATTTGTGAAGCTAAATACAGACCAAAATCCTACTGTTGCCAGTTATTACGGGATTCGGAGTATTCCGACGCTGATGGTATTTAAGGGAGGAAAGCAAGTCGATACAGTTGTGGGTGCAGTACCTAAAGCCAGCTTGACTAAGACCCTAACCCAATATCTTTAAATGATTTTCCAAATCTAAAAATCCAAAATTATCAGTGGGATCTCTAACCAGGGAAAGGGAAATGGACTTGAAATTACAGGGTAAATCCGCGCTAGTGAGTGGTTCAACCGCAGGTATAGGATTTGCGGTTGCCCAAACTCTAGCCCAGGAAGGCGCCAGAACAATTATCAATGGTCGATCCGAAAAGCGAGTAGCAGAGGCAATTGCCAAAATCCAGCAAGATGCTCCTACAGCGCAAGTTTCCGGGATTGTTGCTGACTTAGCCACCAAAGCCGGAGGGGAAAAACTTTTCCAAGAAGTCCCCCATGTAGATATTCTGATCAACAACTTGGGCATTTACCAGCCTAAATCCTTCTTTGAGATTCCTGATGAGGACTGGTTCAACATATTTGAAGCCAATGTTCTCAGTGGAGTTCGGCTGAGCCGACAATATTTGCCCAAGATGCTAGAGCAAAACTGGGGTAGGATCATCTTCATCTCCAGTGAATCTGCAATTCAGATCCCCGTAGAAATGATTCACTATGGAACCACCAAAACTGCTCAACTAGCGATTTCCAGAGGGTTGGCAGAGATGACTGGTGGTACAGGGGTGACAGTCAACTCCGTCCTGCCAGGTCCAACACGTTCAGAAGGGGTAGAGGAATTTATCAGTAAATTAGCAACAGAACGCAGGATTACCCCCAGTGAGGTCGAGGCAGAGTTTTTTGAAAATGTCCGTCCAACTTCCCTGATTAAACGCTTTGCCACCAATGAAGAAGTGGCAGCAATGGTTGTCTATATTGCTAGTCCCCTAGCTTCGGCTACCAACGGTGCTGCGCTGCGTGTAGACGGTGGTGTTGTGCGATCGCTTGTTTAGTTAAATTATGAATCCAATTAACTTATTCTCTTCCTACAAACTAGGAAACCTGGAACTGCCTAACCGCATAGTTATGGCACCTCTAACCCGACAAAGGGCTGCGGAGGGCAATGTCCCCAACCAATTAAATGCTACCTACTATGCTCAACGTGCCACTGCCGGATTAATTATTACCGAAGCAGCGCAGGTTTCAGCTCAAGGTCAAGGGTATCCCCATACACCAGGGATTCATACATCAACCCAGGTGGCAGGTTGGCGATTAGTTACTGAGGCAGTGCATCAGCAAGGAGGAAGGATTTTTCTCCAACTGTGGCATGTGGGGAGAATTTCCCACCCTGACTTACAACCCGATGGTGCCTTACCTGTAGCCCCATCAGCCATTGCTGCTAAAGGTCAGGCCGCAACATATCAAGGGCTAAAACCCTTTGTCACTCCCCATCCTTTGGAAACCTCAGAAATTCCGACAATAGTTGAACAATACCGTCAGGGTGCAGTCAATGCTCTAGCGGCGGGGTTTGATGGGGTAGAAATCCATGCTGCCAACGGTTACCTGATTGACCAATTTCTGCGGGATGGGACTAATCACCGAACAGATGAATATGGTGGGACAGTTGAGAATCGGACTCGATTTTTGCTGGAGGTGACACAAGCAGTAACTGAGGTCTGGGGTGCCAGACAGGTGGGAGTACGTCTTTCTCCCAGTGGCACATTTAATGATATGTCTGACTCTAGTCCCCTAGATACCTTTAGCTACGCCACCCAAGCACTGAATCAGTTTGACTTGGCATATCTGCATATTTATGAGGCAACGGAGGCAGATATTCGGCATGGTGCCACAGTTGTTCCCACCAGCCATTTACGAGAGCGGTTTACGGGCACTCTCATTGTTAATGGCAGTTATACCAGGGAAAAAGGTGATACTGTGCTGGGAACGAAGGCAGCAGATTTAGTTGCCTTTGGCACCTTGTTTATTGCCAATCCAGATTTACCCCGGCGATTAGCTTTAAATGCCCCCTTGAATCAGCCAGACCCTACAACTTTTTACGGTGGTGGGGAGAAAGGTTACATAGACTATCCGTTTTTATCAGCATCAATATGAAGGAGAATCTCATGAGTGCGTCCACCCAAGTTCAACCCCTAGATGTACCCAGCGCCATCACCCAACGTCGTTCAATCAAAACCTTTAAATCAGACCCTATCATCCCAAAACTGCTCAAACAACTGGTGGAGTTGACTGTAGCTGCACCTAGTAGTTTTAATGTCCAACCTTGGCGGATTGTCCTGATTCAAGATCAAGGGCAAAAAGCGGCGCTATCAGCAGCGGCTTGGGGGCAAAAGCAAATTATTGAAGCACCTGTGACTTTTGTGTTTGCTACTGATCCGGTTGCTGGGGAGAAGGACCTGACTCCAATTCTCGAAACAGCCTCCCAATCGGGGGCATGGAATGAGAAAACAGTGAACTACTTTAGAGAAGCTATTCCCCAGTTCCAAGTGGGGTTAGGGGAGAAGCGACGGGAGTATGCGATCAAAGATGCTCTCATTGCTGCTACTCATTTGGTGTTAGCGGCTGAAAGTCTAGGTTTATCAACCTGCTTTATGAATGGGTGGGTGGAGGAGAAGGTGAAGGATGTCATTGGGGCAGCAGATAATCCAGATTTGGCGATCGCTGTTCTAGTACCCGTTGGTTATGCTGCAGAACCACGCTTGAATCCTGGTCGATTGCCTTTGTCTGAGAATGTCTGGGTGGATAAAATTGGCAACCCTTACCAGGGTTAATTAAATCAACCAGGAGGGAGACTGACGTTACAGGGTTAGAAGGTCAGAATTACCTGTCTTCAGTAAGAATAATCTCAATCCTATTTGCTTTTTGAGAAAAGTCTATACTGCTCTAGCGTTAAGGGAGAAGGGATTTTGGATTAGGGGAGAACAGATCAATCTGTCCCCTGATCCAAACTGCCTTTTCTGTTGAGAGTTAAGAGTTCCCTAATCGCACAAATAGTTTCACCAACTCAAATTGGAGTCCTATATGATTGACCTTTACTATTGGACTACCCCCAACGGTCATAAAATCACGATTTTTTTGGAAGAAGCGGAACTGTCCTACAAGATAATCCCGGTCAATATTGGTGCTGGGGAGCAGTTTCAGCCTGAGTTTCTGAAAATTTCTCCCAATAATCGCATCCCCGCAATTGTTGACCATGCACCGAGCAACGGAGGTGAGCCAATTTCAGTTTTTGAGTCTGGGGCAATCTTGCTATATTTAGCTGAAAAAACCGGGCTATTTATCCCCCAGGATGTGTCAGGACGGGTTGAAGTTCTCCAATGGTTGTTCTGGCAAATGGGGGGACTAGGGCCGATGGCAGGGCAAAACCACCATTTCAGCCAATATGCCCCGGAAAAAATCGAGTACGCTATCAACCGCTATGTTAAAGAGACGGGCCGATTGTATGCAGTGTTGAATAAGCATCTGGCAGATCGGGAATTTATTGCTGGCAGTTATTCGATAGCGGATATGGCGGTCTATCCTTGGATTGTCCCCTATAAACGCCAAGGACAGGATTTGTCCGATTTTCCCTACCTCAAGCGTTGGTTTGAAACCCTTGGGTCCCGCCCAGCTATAATTCGTGCCTATGAGCGGGCAGAAGCTTTTAAAGATCAGGCTTTGAATCTGGAACAGTCACGGGAGTTGTTATTTAACCAGTCGGCAAAAACTGTCGAGCCTTAGAGAATTGTGGGGGATAATGCTCTTTATCCCTCAATCCTCATACTTAAATCTAGCCACTTGGACTGAGTAATCGGTGCGCTACTGGAAATATAATCCACACCCGTCTTAGCTACCGTGCGAATGGTTTCTAAAGTAATATTGCCTGATGCTTCGATTTTCACCCGGCTATCCTGCTGGCGAATCAACTGTACTGCCTGTTCCATCATTTCCCAGGGCATATTATCTAACATGATAATATCAACCTGCTGTTGTAAGGCTTCTTGTACCTGTTCTATAGTTTCCGTCTCAACTTCAATTGTCAACGGGTAGGGGATTTGGGACCGGATGCTAGTTACTGCCTTACCTATTCCGCCGGCGGCAACAATGTGATTGTCCTTGATCATTACTGCATCATCTAGCCCCATGCGGTGATTAGTCGCTCCTCCTATGGCAGTTGCATACTTTTCTAATAATCTTAGTCCTGGTGTGGTTTTGCGCGTATCCACCAGACGAGTAGGTAAATCGGCAATTTTTTCTACATATACATTTGTGAGGGTGGCAATCCCGCTTAACCGCATCGCTAAGTTGAGTGCTACTCTTTCCCCTGTGAGCAGGGCATCTAGTGAACCCTCAACTTCCGCTACTACCTGCCCTGGCTCGCATCTATTTCCTTCGTCCACCACTGCCAAAAAGCTGAAGTGTTCATCTAAAAGCTGAAATACTCTCGCGGCTATTGGTAGTCCGGTGATAATCCCTGGCGCTTTAGCTATCCATTTCCCTGTTCTGAGGGTTGTTCCTATGGGTAATAAACTGCCTGTGGTGCGATCACCTCGACCCACATCTTCCAGCAACCAGCTATGCAGTAGTGGATCTAATACGATTTTTGGTGGCAAAATCCCAAACTTAGTCACGACTTTAAATTATTTTTAGGACGAGTTCAATTTCAAACCCTTACTGCGTCAGGATTTTCAGAGACAGGAAAGTAGCCAAAAAGAATTTTGGGAGAAAGGGTTGACAGGAGGAAATAGACTCGCTATATTAGATGAGTGCCCAAAAAGCGAGCGCGAAAGAGCGACGGTGGAGGGCGACCGAACCTTGAAAACATTATAGTTTGAAAGCCAGTATAAAACAATAGCCTGGGTAAAGAAAATC
>Ga0209208_10012984_pt1 | contig 10468 bp, 10 predicted proteins | sample S1TSphfallax_3_FD_187694 | JGI IMG/M metagenome (GOLD analysis project Ga0209208, IMG submission 187694) | Host-associated microbial communities from peat moss isolated from Minnesota, USA - S1T2_Fd - Sphagnum fallax MG (SPAdes) (version 2) | ecosystem: Host-associated > Plants > Peat moss >... | reverse complement strand
TTCTTATGCTACTTTCATTTCTTCATGCTAGTTCATGTGTAGCTGATTGGGTTTTTTCAAGTGAAGGAAATTGGCTTTTAAAATGAGCACCGAATTAATTGTCTTAAACAAAAATTGTCCCTTCATTCCCAATTCTTCATTCCAAAGAAGAAAGTTTGCACTTGCACCCAAAAACCAACACAAGACAACTTCAGACAACAATCTCAAGGAGAAGAGAGCGTTAACGCTGAATCTGTCTTGCATTCCCATCGAGAGGAAACAGTTTGCACACACATTCCACATTCAAGTAAGGGAAAATCCAACTGGAGCAGTTTCTTGAACAAGCATCATTACAAGAGCAGAGATATGTCTATCATGGATACAAAAAACAAGCAGCACTACTACTGTATTCCATCGTCAGCAAATTCACGATCAACAAAGTTCAATTCCAGAATTTTCAAAAGCTTTCGTGTTATATAATGATGAGCAAACAATAAATAGGATGATTACTGCAAAAGCAATTGAATCCTTCACAAGATCACCCAACTCTGGGTTTTAGGGTTTCCAAGTCTTTTCTGGTCTATGAAAGGCTGATTGTAATCACGGTTTTAGGGTTTTGTGAGGGTTTTTGTTTTGTAGTTGAAGGTGAGATCGTCCTCTCGCGGAGACGAGGAAGAAGAGGACTACGAAGATGGCGATGGCGGAGCCGGTGGTGGCGGTGGTCAATAACGAGCCTGCCTATGTTCATTGTCTCTCTGATCGCAAACGTATCTTGGTGAGCTTTTTCTTTCTTTCTTTCTCTGTGTCGCTAGAGAAAATTTGGGGTTTCGGAGTCGGAGACATCGCGAGGTTTTGAGCGCCCTTGAAATTTGAGAAAGACGATGGGTTTTTGCCAGATTTTCGATCCACTGAAAAATCCTGGCTACACAGAACCGCTGCTGATTGGAGTTTTTAACCCTAATCTTTGTCTCCAACACTGTGTTCAGGAGGTTTTCAGGGATGCAATTTCAAAGCCATTGCCAACGCCATCGATTGCTGTCTCTACCATGCAGGAGGCAATGCATCCTCAGGTGGGATTTCTTCATGCACTTTGTACACAATTTTTTCCTTGTTTTTTACAGAAGGGGAGATCCTTCAGGATGCAGCAGGGTGGCATCAAAGATTTGGGAATTTTTGGTTTTGCTGCTCCCATCTGCATGTCTTAGAAATGTCAACTGAAGCTTGTGGTTTGCAGAAACAAACAGTGCTAGTGCAGGATGAGAATCAGCTGCTCGAGAATGGTCTCAGGAGTCTTCTGCAGGAGGTTGTGGTAAGCGTTTCATTCCACAGCTGAAGTACCTTATCCCTGTTCATGCATTTTGTGCATTTTGAGAGGCCAATTTTACAATCCTCTGGAGCTTACCTTGTCAGCAATAGTTTTGCTGGGGCATTTGAGGCACTAAGATTTTTGCTGCTGTTGAAGAGAGATTTTAGGGATCTGAAAGAAGAGTTCACACATACATTAGAATGGAGGAATTCTCATCAATCGTGATTCCACTACTGGAGTGTAACTTCCTGAATGTGGTGACAATCACCTATTGCTCCCCACCCCACCACAAGTGCACCATCATCTCTATGACTACATGGCCACTGCAAGCTCAGACTTAGGAGTACAGTCTACATTGCAGTTGCCTGGGGCATGATATGTTTCTTGACCCTTTTTGAAACATAAAATCCTGTAGTCTGCAGCATCTGACCTTATCATTTCTTCTTGATGGGGGGCAGTTGACAGCACATTTTGTGTCAACAGGTCAAGAATTGCACATACCCTCACAGCTTTAAATATTGATGCAACTCTTGTGTGCATGGCTTCCAATGTTTTGACTATATTTTGTGCTTTAATTTTTGATTGGTATGGATATAGGCAGATGCGGTCGACGCAGGGGAGTCAGTGATGCAATATGGTAGAGTGATTGCTGAGGGAGATGATGGTCGTGGGCTTATTACACGACTCCTTGGTAAGGTAGATAGATCCAAATCTGCAGATCTGCAGAGCACATAAAATTCTTAATTTTAATGACACTCATGTCTGTGTTAAACAATGTTAAACTGTTTGCTTGGTATCACAAGGCTACCTGTGAAAACTTGTCTTTAGACTTCAGCAGTAGGGGTTTGCAGATCTCACATTCCTTCAACCAGGACTGCATGAGTTTGCCAGTTGTTCCTTAAAAAATACTCTGAACTGGTGCAGATATAGTTTTGTATCTGTGCGAAAAAGGACATGTGGAGGGTGGTATGGTGTTTCAACTACTTGAAGATTTGACTGAAATGTCAACCATCAGAGATTGCAAAGAAGTTTTTGGATACATTGAGAGCAAACAAGAGACTCTTGGCAAGGTCAGTGCTGGGTTTAGGGTTTTAGGGTTTACACACAGCAAAGAAATGAAAGAGGCAAAATTGGGCCTATGTTCAAAGACACTTTTTGAGTCTAGACATTGAGACTATATCAGGGTCAATGTAAACAGCACATCATTTTACCTGAAGGAGCAGAATTATATCAAATTCAATGTTGGAGATGGTCTGATAGTGTTGTGGTCTTTTGGTCGGGCCAGGCAGAATTATTTGGGCGGGGCAAACTTGTGATGTTGAGGACATGCAATCAGCTGCTTCGATGCCTCTCGAAAGTAATATTGCAGTATCCCCTAATTCTCCTGTTGGCATAGATGTTTGCTTGGGTTTGCTCCAGTACTCCTGTATTGTTAAGTCAACTTGTTGTGAAGGTGCTGTTTTAGTTTAAGTCCAAAGGTTCAACTTTCAAAACCTGTGTCTTTGGTGTTTGCAGGCAAATGATGTGGTTTTTTGTGGCCGGATTTTGATGTTCCTTGCCCACTTTTTCCCTCTTTCAGAACGCTCTGGTATTCCTTTTGGCATTAAAACTATTGAACCAATTCATGCATCCTGTAGCTTTTAGTGTGTCAATGGCCTACAAAACAGCTCCCAAAATCTGTTATAGTTTGCTTGCTGTGGAGTGAGCGCACCTGTTGTGGCTTCATTTGATCAGTGATGGGAAAAGAAGAAATATGATGTGTTTGCTAACAAGCACGGGTCCATCCCACCACACCCCAGGGCCCCTGCCTCTGGTTTGGTGGTGACACTGATGGGCACTTACTTTATAAGTGCCACAGTAGAGCCAAAGTGGCTTTGCAAACCTTTCCTCAAGGAGTTGGAAACCCTGAAATTTCTGCACTAGATTTGCTTGCTGGTTGACCCAGAATCAAGGTCCAGAGGTATCACAAAACTTGATACCTGCAGAGCAGTGGTTTGAACCCACAACCATGTGCAACAACATAAATCTCCAGGACCCAAGAAGCTTTTCATGCAATTGCTAAACCCTAAACCCAGTAAGTAAATTTGAGTTGTTGACAGCTAGTGTCCAGTCTGAGAGTATGTGTAGATGGATGTGCATTCTGCTTTAGCCATCATACAACTAGTGGAGCATAGAAATTCTGTGCTAATTCTTTAGGATTTGGCAGCTGTCAATATCAAGGGTGTCTGCAATGTATCCAATGAGACGAAATATGAGAAGGAGCCACCAAAAGATGGTATCTCTCAAGAAAACTTCTTTAGAAAGTTGTACTTGTGAATGCATGATTACTGCAGCTTGTATCGGCTCTATTCCCTAGTCAAATCAACACAATATGATAAAATGTGCCTGTCCTCCTAGCAGGCCTATGATTGCACTTGTAGCAGCTAGAAGATAATCATTGTAATAACTATGGATGCCTTTTTTGCCTGTGTCAGGTCTGCTGATTGACTTCAACTTCTACAAGACATTTTGGAGTCTCCAGGTGAGTAGGAAGCTAGCTGACAAAATGCAGCATTGGACTTTAAAACTGGCTTAGTTTTCTCATGAAAGCTTCATAACTCCTATGCTCTTCCTGTAAGCATTCCTTTGTTTTATTCTACTGGAAGATCTTCCTGCCTATGTCCCACATCTATGCCTTGTCCACATTTTATGATTTTATGTGCATTCTGATTGGAAACTGCTTTGTCATTTTCATTATTCACTCACATGCTTCTATTGTTGGGTGGGAAAGGAGTATTTTTGCAACCCCACAGTTCTGATGCACCCAGCTAGATTCCAAGCCTTCATAACAAGCCTTACGGTTCATCCCTGTTCCCTTTTTCCCATTTCTTTTTTTTTCTTGTGGATAAACACAATTTTTGACACAATATTCAGTTTTGTGAATTTCATATTAGTGGTTCTTGACTTTTCTCTCTTACAGTACTTTTCTATTGATTTTCTGATCTGTCATCCTGCACAACAATAATGCTTCTGTTTGACCTTGGTGTGAATGTTATCAAATCTGTTCAACCTTTCAGTAGCTTTCAAACTGTAATGAATGAATTCTGTTTTCAATGTAAGAGCTGAATTACTGAGAAATAACTCACTTAGCCGGCTGATACCATTCTGGTCTTGAATAGCTGATGCTGACATTTGCCAAGGATGGATTTGTACATACAGGTTGTGCTGAGTACTTTTGACGCCCAATTCCTTGGTGATGACTATGAAAGCTCTAGCCATCTAGATGAAGAAGATGATGTGATGTTCAATATCAAGTACCTTACAAGCAGCAATCTTATGAGTTTAGAGGTCTGTGATGCTTTCTCCATATACGGGTTTTGCCTGTAATTTGTCCAAAATGTGCAAAATACCATTCAATTTTTTATCCCCAGACATGCACTCTGAATTAAATCACCTCATTGTCATTGTTATCTTTCTCACTTGTTGATGTGTTCATGGCAGCTGAAGGACCCAGGTTTTAGGAGGCATGTTCTGGTACAATGTCTTATTATTTTTGACTTCCTAAAGGTTTGCTCTTCTCCCTGTTTTTGGCAATTTGATTACAAAATAGGCAAACTCCCAAAGTACACAAGGTCCCTCTTGATGGGTGAGAATCTAGATATCATCCCGATACTCTGTTGCTTGTTGGCTGCAATGTAGTATTGTATGTCATTTCTGCAACAAACCCATGACATGAATGGGGAAATAGTTTTGATGATTGCTGTGGCAGCATTTCCATCATGTTTAGCGGGCTTCATTTAATCTCTTTTTTCTTGTATCATCTATCAGCAATATGCTCATAAAATATCATGTGCTATTGACCAGACTCCAGGGAAGATGGAGAAAGATGCCCTTCGTGAGAGTATTGTAAGATTCTCAATTACATTTCCATGCACAACAGCTACATAAGCTACCTATTTTCAGTAACACAAAACTTTGTTTCCCTCATCTCTGCTCTTCTGCATGGAACAAGTGGAATAGTGGTTTGGTGCATATGCACCCAGTTGCAGTTTGCCAAGTATTATGAATTTTGTTTTAGTAACTGATCAAAAGAGGAGGTTTCAAGGTTTTGCATTCATTGATTTTGAAACTTGTTGAGTGACAGAGAGAAGAAATCAAAGCTCATGAGGAACATGTGAAACAACTTCTGGAGATGACACCACCCAAGGGCAAAACCTTTCTGTCTTCCATAATGCATATCCTGGAGCGGGAACGCAACTGGGTCAGTCCCAATCCCTATCCTCCTGAGAACTCACAAGTTCTGTTGGACAATTCTACCCACTATGCAGAAAAGTCTCAATTATATTGATGTTGACTTGAATTGTTTGTATGGAGAAGTTCTCGGTACTTATGTTTCCAGAAAAGCATCATTCTGTTTTTTGCAGTTAGAGCAGATGCTACTTCACTGGTGGCAGTTCAGAGTTGTATAGGACTATTTAAGTGCCTGGATATCTGTATATTTAGTTGGTTCTCCATTGACAGACGGGTTTTCAATCTTGAAATCATTATGTTAAGGTATGGTGGAAGCGGGATGGGTGTCCACCATTTGAAAGGGTTCATCCTGAGCACAAAAGCACACATGAGCCCAGCAAAAGACGGTATGTAGTTGTTGTCCATAGTTGCAATCTGCTGTATTACTGGCTCTTGTTTTGCCTTTGAACTTTGTAGAATTGGACAACTAACTGAGATCTGAGTATCATCCCTTGGAACTCCTGTTTCGGATATCAGCAGGACAAGGTGGAGGCTTGGAAATAAAGAGCTATCACTGCTCTGGAAATGGGCTGATCAAAACCCAGTAAGCTCTACGTTTACCTGATCATCTGTTGTGAGAGCTCTTGCTTTTTACCCTCAGAACAAAATGGGGAGCAGGAGATAATGTCTAGGAACATATGGGCATCAAAAAAGTGTCAAAGGCTTATGGACTCCTTGTGAGTAGCTGTGGGTTCGGATCCAAGTAGTATGCTACAAACAGTCAATTGAGTTACAATGCATGTCACTGGTGGTCAAGTGGTCGATTGTGTGAATCTGGGGGCTTCCAGGTTTTCAGGGAAAGACAGGAGGCTACAGTGTGCTTGAATTATGGTTATTGTGAATTGTTCATCTAAAGCAAGCAGTTAGTGGCCCTATCTGTCAATAAGCAAGCAGTTGTTTATCACCAAATACACTAGTGTAGGTCTTCTTGTATGTTTGTTAATATGTTATATGTACATGAGCTACATGAGGCCATCTGAATGATGAACTGGTTTTTCTGTTATTGCTCAGTGGGGATGTTATGGTAGGTGGTCAATACCACATATGTGCAGTGCTTATGAAGATGTTTCTCTTTTGTTTCTCACAGAATGCGATGACAGATATGGAGCGGGTTCAAATGCCACCCATCACTGAGTACTGGAAAGTTCTTGCAGACGATGTGAGCCAAGCTTCTGTTTGAGGGTCTTTATGGAGTACTTTTTGTGATTCTTGTTTAATTATTCCTCCATCTGGCTGATCAGTTAGATGGGGTAGCATATTTTGGGTGCCCCACCCACAGGATGCAAACCCTAAACTAACACACTAATGAAACTGTGGAATCTCCTCTCAATTTGGTCTCTATGGGGCTTGTTAAGATAGTAACTGAAGTAGGCGAAAAAATTCAAAATGCTGAATCTCATGGAACTATTCTGGACCAAACCTGGGAATTCTCCAAGCTTGATGGACAGGATTTTGTTGATGCTAATGTGTGAGGGGAAATGTGGCACAGATGGATCCTTCTGCTGGCATTGAGGAAGAATACCACCATAAGAATGACAAGGTACCAACATGCTCATTCATGATGTTTGTCTTTGCTTCAAACATGCAGTGGAATTGTTTGTGGATTGAGTAAATTATGTACATAACCCCAAGACTTTTGGACTGCCTGAAAGCATAAAATCTTAGCAGACTACTGAACAAGTGATTCCTCAACCAAGTTTAGTTGTTTCTCTTTGCAAATAGTGGTCTGGCACAAGAATCAACCTTGAGGTTAAACCTCTGAAACTAACTGTGATTCCTGGACTGGTCAAAGCAATGTTGCCTTAGATTACAGCAACCACTATGAAGAGGGTTGAGCAGCTGCAAGTTTACTGGCAGGTTTGACCACCTATAGCAACTGGAAGAGCAGTGAAAGTACCAGTGAGCATGGTGTTCTGGTGAATCAAGTTGTAACACGGCTATTTTTTAATTAGATATTGCAATGGGATGTATGGATGCTGCAGGTTTACTGCTGGAAAGGCCTCCGCTTTACAGCCCGGCAAGATCTTGAAGCTTTTTCTCGGGTATGGCATCTATTGCATGTCGCTGCTGCTGACAAGCAAGTCAACCAACACCCAGTATAAGATGCAGCGAACTTGTAGTTAACCAGTTTTTTTGCATTGATGACAATCTTGGTTTATATGTATGATGTAGCTTTGTTAAGATTTCTGTGTATGGGAAATTGCAGTACACTGAGCAAAAGATAGGTGGAGTTGTCCCAACTGAGTTGCTCAGTAATGAGGTGCGGAATATGTTACCGAAAAACTCAGAAAAATCAAAGATCAAGGGAGTGAAGAAAGAGGAAGATGGGATTGCATCTATTGTGCAGGCTGAGGATCCAACAGAGGAGACCCAGGTAAGAGTTTACCTTTTTAGTTGACACTGCACTATTTCCAAGTAGTCAGAGCTCATGGATACCTTGTGAGTGTGTTGTGAGCTCAAATCCCACTACTTGGACAATAGATTGCCCATCATAATTAGCCCAGCTTATAAGCAGGGACACTGGGAGGGTGTTTCTTTTCAGCTTAGAATCTGGCCATTGTGGCACTAGGTTGCAGAATCTTATACAGTATACTACAAGCTATCAAAGTCCTAATTTTTCCAAACAGTGTCCCTTTCCTCCGACACCCTGATTCACCACCAAATAACCTCTAGCTTTTGGCAAAAGCTTTCTGTTGAACCTGCAAGTTTGACTACTGGGATCCTTGGAGTTTCCAGATTTTTGGGAAGCATTGTGCCAATATCTTACTCCCTTTGTTGAGGTCTCAGAGTGACAAGACTCAATAGCCCCATATGATGAAGGGAGATCTGTCTTTCCAGTACCATTCCAGTCGTTAAGTTGCCTGGCAAAAAATTGAAAGAAATCAGCATGCTGCACACTAATAGGATATACTCAACAGCATCAAAGTGATTGAAATAGTACGTGAGATGAGGGATGTGGTTCACCCAATATTTGCAAATAAGGTTTTTATCCTGTGCATATGCAAGGTTAACCCTTTCCCCTTCACATGCTTTCTACAGGCCCCAGCTAGTCTTACAGGATTGGATGAGACGGCACCTGCAGATGCGGGAACCCCAATGGACTTTGACACCACTCCAGCAGTTAACATTGATGAGGAAATAAATGTTCCAGAAAGCAGTCCACTTGTGGATCATGTGGATAGTGCAGCACCAGGTGCTTTAGATATTGCAGCTGAAGACATGAGTGCAAGTGTGCCAGAGGAAGCAGTAAGCCCTGTTCCACCTGCAGAAGCAACACTTGAAGTGCTGGCTGGTGGCCAAGGATCTAGCCCCAAAATATTATGAAGGAAGAAAGTAAGTGTACAATACCTTCCACAAACCTGCAAAATAAAATAGCTTATTTTTTAATTTGGAGCGGGACTGTTAAATCTCCAGGACAGTTTTGAGCTTAGATCCCAAGATGCTGCATCATCGGCACAGTGAGTTTATTTGTTCCAAAGGGAAACCGTCAATGTGAAATGTTCCAATTGGAGGGAAAAAAATGAAAAAAAAGCTTGGTGATTTTGAAGGGAACTGTTTTGTCTCTTTCTCTATTGAGTCGTGTTGTGCACACATCTAGAGGACCATTACATGTGTGATGTCAGGGGGAAAGAAGGGTTGGTAACATCTAACATGCACTTCAATCCTAATCACATGATTTTGTTACTCCTTGCAAAATGTAACATGGGTTGCACTTCAGTCAAGTTTTTTTACTCTAGGAATGAAGGTTTGGCAAGGAGGATTGGTGCGTTACTCAATTGAGTTTAGAACCATTTGCTTGTCATACATCATCATAAGACAATGACCATCATGAATGGAAATGTAAGATCAATTTATTTTTTCACACTTGTTTGGCCAAATTGGATGATTGCAAAGTATTTATAAAATTATTGGTCGTTAATGATTAATATTTATTAGGAAATAAAATATTATTTTTTATAACCACATTATTTTCTTTGTATATTTCCCTTTCAAGATGGTCATAAAAACCCAATTTGTGCAAATTTTCACATGAATTCAACATGGAAAATTTTATCATGACCTACACAAATTAAGGATTCTTCACAAAACAATGGCCCAAATCTTTCATAAAATTTGAAAAGTTTCAACATGTTCTTGAAAATATTCCAAAATATTATATTTATTCTATTTTCATGTTTAGAATGTACCCAAATTACTTTAAGGATGATTGCCACCTCGACTATATCACACAACCCTTAAAAAAAACACTAATTAAAATTAGTCAACTAGAACAAGAAAAGAAGTCAATTATGTTTGAACACCTTCTAAATTACTATAATCAAGTCTATAAATTACTATATAATCATGTCATTTATTACTATAGTCATATACCCATTTGACTATGATCGTTAGTCATAGTAATTACTACAAGAAAATGATTAGGCAAATGTTACTCCATACTTTACTACATGACTAGAAATGGGGCATTTTGTTCTTATCACATTCATACAATTTATACACCTTAGCACATAAGGTAGGTGTTTGTGACAAACATCTTGGGCAAAAAAAAGTTGTTTAAACATTCCTTATGAATCATTGAACTTTTTTTTCTTATGAAACAAAGTCCTAAATGTTTTTCAAGGACTTGGTAGGAATCCTTAAATTTGTTCAAATTTGACATTATATGCATAGAACAATACTTTTGTAATGTATCTATCTATGAATAAAATCAAACTTTCAATATGAATGTGTCATTAAATTTCAACATGTTTAAATGAAGGGGTTTATTGAATATAAAATGGGACAATCCTTTTGGGTACCCCAACCATGCTTTGACCCAATATTATAAATCTTGATATGTATATCACAATGTTGTTGCTTATTGTCTTACATTATTGTTGTTGTGGGGTGCACATATGAACATGCTACAAATTA
>Ga0209208_10012983_pt1 | contig 10468 bp, 3 predicted proteins | sample S1TSphfallax_3_FD_187694 | JGI IMG/M metagenome (GOLD analysis project Ga0209208, IMG submission 187694) | Host-associated microbial communities from peat moss isolated from Minnesota, USA - S1T2_Fd - Sphagnum fallax MG (SPAdes) (version 2) | ecosystem: Host-associated > Plants > Peat moss >... | reverse complement strand
AAAAATTGGCGATCATCACTAGAATAATTTAGCCAAATCTGGCTATAAACCAGATATGAAGCACTGATTTTTAATCTTCCCTCCAAATATTACATCATTAATCATTTTTTAGAATTTTTAATTTCACCATCTGGATTATTTTCCCTTGGAACAAAAAAACCCAAATAAAACATGATTATGATGGTCATAGGGTTATGTTGTACTTAGATTTCGATCAACAATCTAATCCATCATGTAGGTCGGGGTTAACAACATATTAATAACATATAATTATTATATTTTTGTTACAATGAATTGTGAGTTGATGTTTTCACATACAAGAACAGGCAATCCTTTGATTGTGGTTTTTTAAAAAATACATGGAACCACAAAATCAAAGAATTGAACCTTCACCTGTTCAAATGGGCATCAAGTAAAATAGGAAATGTTTGTCCAAAAACATTAACTTGTAGTCCATAGTTACACTTGGTGAACATCCCTCAAAAATATGGTCCCAAATGAAAACTACATTTCCTTTCTAGTCTCTCACATTATGGGTAGAGTCAATATTTTCAGTGTGCATGGAAATTGACACGTTAGAATGTTGACCATACCTCTTATGCTTTGCATTAATTAGATAAGGTGCCTCTCAAATTTTTTATTTTTTATTTTTTTCTTGCAATGAGTCACTTTGATTGTTGGCCCATCGCTCATAAAAAATGAAACTATAGAGGCTCCCAAATTGGAAGGTCCTATTTTAAAGCCTAAAGTACCTTTCCTTTGGCCCACCTTTATAGTTCAACATTTGTCAAAGCATATGGGTTAAATGTGAGGTGCTATTGGAAACTCTTACTCTTTTTTTTTTCCATTTAAAATTATTTTCATGTCTACGGGTGCACCAAGTGAAGGTCTACAATATGTCTATGAACTCCAAAGGCAAAAGAACAAGTTGTCCAAATCACAAAATGTTCAAAAAAATCCATTAGACCCCCCTTTACTTTCAAACCCCATATCCTCCTTTTTGTCTATGTTGAGGAATCTAAAAAGCTATGGGGTGCATCAATTGAAGATCTACAAAAACTCTTTGAATCCCAAAGGCAAGAAAACAATGTCCAAAGAATTTGCACTCCAAATCACAAACTATTTTAACACACCCATCACTAAACATTAACCCACCTTACTTTGAAACCTTATATTTTCTTCATTTCTTGTTTTTTTTTAGTGATATTCATGGCTATAAGTGCATCAAGTGGGTAATTACAAGATCATTGAACTCCAAAAACAATGAAGGAATGCCCAAAGATTTTAAGCTTGTTGATACATTAAATGTTCAATCACCAACCTATTTATGTTGTTCCCAACAACACCACAATTTGTCTCATATCCACGAAAATGCAGCTTGTTTGGTATATAGGTGCGCTAAAGGGAGGCACTTTCCACAACACCTTATTGGTAGTAAAAGCTTCAATTTGGGTAGCATTAAAAATATTATATTTTTTTCTATGAAGGGATAGTCAAAATGGTTCATTGCAAAAAAAAACATTGAGCTTTGGGTTGTGATCACATTGAGATGCACCCACAACTAATTAATATGATTACAAATAGGTATAGTCATTAAGGGTATACAATATATACATTCACATTTGCACACCTCAAAACATTTACATGGGGTTGTGTAAGTGAAAAAAACTTGTTGATATGGCAAATAACATTTTATGTTTACCTAGTTTTACAAATGGGATATATGTGTATTTATATTTCGCCCACAACATTAGTTAAAATCATGAATCCACAACAAGTTTATAGAAACTTAATATTGCAACAAGCTTAACAAAAATGCAATTTCAAGGGGAACTTTAGAAAATGCCTAACACATAATGGAACAAAATAAAGGGTGAATAAATTGGTCAAATAAAAAAATAATTAAAAATATTTTCTAGTCCCATTTTGATGTTAGGTAAGTCATGAAAGGTATTAATAATTGTGACAAAGGTCAAATGAATATTGATCAATAGTTTTACAAGGTGTTACCAAGTTAACACATAGCACAAGTGTAACCAATGTTTGGTTTTTCATGTTTTAGAGTCAAAAAATGTATTAATGTTGCAATTATTTATATGTAATTTCATCACTATGTTTTTAATATTTTATGGAAAGATGTGTTATGATTTGGAATGAATTTAATGAGGATAAAAATCTTCAAAATCATTGTAATTGGTGTTTTAAAATCAATATAATTTATTTTTATTTGTTTGGGAGATTTTTGAAATGTGACATAATTTATCTTCACATAATTGTACGATTTGTAACATATTTTAACATCATAAGAAAATTTTAATAATTTTTTTCAACTTAGGAATGAAATTTTTTTGGGAATATTTTAATATGAACATTCACCAAAGGGAGCATGTGTGCCTTTGTGTTAACATGGAAACACCTTACATTCAAATGTTATTTGCTAGTTGTCATTAAACCAATAGGTGAAATGGTGAGGACTACATTTGAAAATTAAAGGATAAAAATAGTTTCATTAGTGATGTGCACAACATATTTTGGATGAAGGAAAACATTAATATGTCAATTTGGACTAGAAAATCATGTTTGGGCCAATAGATTTGTTCAAAATATATTCTTTGTAAAAGGATTGGATAATACAATGATTTTTTTTATTGGCCCAAGTTATTTACTTTAAACAATTTCTCACCTTGTATTGTCACATTTTCCCTCTTTATGGTTGCAGGAAACAATAATACACCATGTTAGATGCATGATAAACATTCCTATAAAAATAAAAGGGTACAGGTGGAACTATTTTAAGAGCATTTGATCCACCTACACCTTCAAATTGGTTTTCAATTTAGATTTGTCACATCCAAAACATAAATAAGATGTTCTTCCTTTCTCCATCCATAAACAAGAAAAATTGGATAGTATAAACTAAAAGACATCTTAAATTTCACCTCCTAGACCAATCGTTATGGTTGGCCAATCAAAAAAAATGAACAAAAATCCTTTCATTAATTTATTGCACTTTCAAATAACTAGTGCTTTTCTAGGGCCCTAACATATGTGCATTTTTTTCAAGCCCAATGTAATGTTTTGGGTGAATCCATTGAATTTGAATGTTGTATTTCAAACAAAATTTCTAGTTTAGGGTATTTTACAATTATTGTTGAAGATGTTTAAAAGTTACTTTTAAATGCAAAGGTGTCAATCTTACCCTTCAAAGTGCAGGATTTGCTTAAGATTGTTTTTCTACTTCAAAAAATCATAAGATATGTGACATGCAAATTGTCTAAGTTGAGAATTGAAATGGAAGATGTACCATATACAATGTATAAATGTCATTTATGGATATAGTTCTACACAAGTCAAATATATTAAAAATTATGTTTTCATGTGTCTCATTTTGAATCTTGGCACATATGCACCACTTGTCATAATTTAATGATATAATTATTTTTCCCTTAACCTCATGAAACATTTTACTGGGCACTAGTTAGTTTGACTAAATTTTGATTAGGTTAAAGAACATTTTTGTTGGATAGGTAGGATGTGGTTTGGTGAAATAATGGCTAGCATGAAAAGGGAAGGTGTTATGCATAACCTTGGGGTTTAGAAAGGTGGGGATAATGGCATATCCACTTTAGATTCCAAGGGAAGGTTGTTTAGATAAATTAAGGAAATGTGGGTTGATTAACCTAGGAGATGATAAAAAATTGTTTTATCTTGTTCCTGGGTTGGTTAATGCATAGGTTAATGTGTAGCAAAATAAATTGGTAGCTTTTAGGATCCTTCTTATAAATAAGTAAGTATAATGTGAAGTAAAGTAGGTTGTGGTTTTTGTCAAGTTTATTTTGTTGATCTTTTCTATAATTTTGAATTCATTGAACATTCACGAGAGCTTTGGGATTAATAGTTGGGAATAATGTGAAAAAATTTGTAAAAGCTTGTGAGGTTCATTCATGAAAGAATGAGTTTCAAGATGAACTCAAATGAGGAATCAAGCTTGAAAGAATGGAGGAGGTGGTATGATTTGGAAGCAAGGAAGGTGGTGGCAATGGTTCAAGGTTTTCTCATGAGGAAAACTATTCAAAACAACAATGCGACATGAAGGCAAACAAATAAAAGTAAAATTGAGTGGGAAAGTTTAGGAAGTAATGAAGATGAGGAGTAAAAAGGAAAAGGAAGAAGACCAAGAAGGGTTTACTTTTTGGAGGGAAAGATCTTGCTCTTAAAATGTTGTTATATATAGGTCTTGCTTAGGAGTTTTGATGTACTTGGCATTTTTGAGGGGGGGTTCATGTGATTGTGTTTCATTTTAAAAAATATTTTTCCATTCAGGGTTAGGATGTTCTTGAGTAAGTGTATGGTGGGATTTTGTTTGGACATATTAGCTCAACAAATGAAGAAATGTTAAAATAGGACAACATTAAGATGATGCTAAGATACTCGATGACACAAGGAGGAAGTAGAATGGTTAAAGAAGAAAATTTGGGTGTTTGAAACCCTTGAATGTGTGCATTAAATAATTGAGTAGGAAGGGGGTAAATAGGAAGCTGAATTGCACATGTGGGTTGTTGTTTCACTCCTATGCTACTATGTTTATTGTCTAGTAATTAGAAGGTGGGTTTTGGAATGATTAATGTCATTTGAAATAGTGATGAGGGTTGTGCTTGTTGTTTGGGCATGAATGAAATTGGTAGATAAATTATGTATGTGGGGTTCATCATGGTATGTCAAATTTGTTGTTAAAGAGTTGTGGGATGTGTGGGGGTCTAATCTTATCTTGCTTAATTGTTATTTAAAAGATACAATAACGAAAAACAAGTTAATGGTATGACAAGAATAAGGAGGAACAACCCACTAACATATTCAAATAACTTTGTATCTCCTCACCCAATTTGTCCCAATTGAACTAATCCAAATTAAGTTTGAACTCCTATACTAATGAAAAATTAAAAAAGGAGGATATTTCTTGTAACACCTTTTAAAATATTATTTGAAATGAAAAAAAATGGCGCAAACATAACATGTTTTAGCACACTAAATTAAAGCTTAAAACATTTAGTTTACAAAAAATACATTATTATTATCATCATCATTAAACTTTAGGAATATCATATTTTTAAATGCACTTTGTAGTGAAGGATTCATTAGGTTATTTCCCTTCAAGATTGAAGGCTTATCAATACATGTGCTTGAATTTTGAACATTATTGAAGATTCATGGTTGGAAATGGCTTCAATTTCAATTGACAAACTTGACCAAAATAGTTGTTGCATACTCTAAGCTCACCCATTTGCACTTGCTAATCCAATGGCAATAAGAAAGTGATACAAAATGTGAACTATATCCCTTTTGCAAGCAAACCCTAGAATGAAATAGTCACATAAGAGAGATTGTGGAAGACTCTAACCTAGGAAATAAACATGATTTATGCCAATTATAGCATGACTTGTCTCAAAGAGCCTAAGAGGTGAAGTAAACATTGAAATAAAGAAGACAAGTAAAGGTTTCAACAATTTAATGACACATTATCTTAACACAAGATTTGGACATTATGAAAAGTAGCTGCTAGAAGGTTGGCAAGGTGACGAGAAATTTTAATTTAAAAAAATATTCATTGACTAAAAGATCAGCACCTTAATATGTTGAAAACTATTAAACCATCCACATGAAAATATCATGCTTATTGTTAGTATCTTTGATGTTTACCATTGAGTTCAATTTTGATATAACATATTCAACTTAATGGCACCCAACTTCGTAAATCCATTAATATAGGCTAGTAAAATTGGCATGATACTAACCATTTGCACAAACATGAATTTTTCAAGGTCAAGAGTAACCTTACCTTAGGCTACCACATGGTTATTGGCACATCTACCTTACTTTAGACTCACAAAACCCAATTAGTGTTTTGTTTTCTGACAATTTTTTGGGGTCATTTTTAATGAAAAATTTGGGAAAATTTTGAAATTTTCTTTCCTCTTTGAAATTCGACTAATTTTTCTATTTATATAATAAATTCACCAAATGTTGGGTATCTCAAAATTTGACCCAAAAAAAAGAAAAGAAAACCCCTGATTCCAAAGTGATAAAAAGTTGACTTGTGTTTGTCTTCACTGCCCCCAAACAAAACAGGATTTTAACAAATCATGCCAAAAACTGCAAAGAAAAAAGGCATAGCAGCTGACATGAGCAGTCTCTGTTTTTTCAGGACAAATTTTGTGGTTTTTCTTACCAAAACAATGTGAGAAAATGTGGGAAAAGACTGTTTTTTTTTAAAAGTATAAATTTAACTATTTTTTCTCTTTTTCTTTTTTTTGGGGAAAAATTCTCCAAATTCTGGATATGACAAAATTGGAAAATGTTTTTAAAAACCATGAGTTAAAAATTAAAAATTGGACAATTTTTTTTTCTCTTTTTTTTCCCCATTTTTCTTCTTCTTCTTCTTCAATCCTGTCAGGTTCCCCTGTGGTTGATTAACACAAAGGAATCCAAATAAAAATTCATTTGGAAGAAGAAATGTGTGAAGAAATGTTGTGAAGAATGAATTTGTGAAGATTCACTGTGTGTGCAGCAGTTGTGATTTCTTCTTCCCATGTCATCAAAACCCAGTTTTGTCAGATTTTTGCAGAAGAAGAAGAACAACAAAATGTGTGTCCTTTGCAGTTGGCAGTGCAAGAGAAAATGTATAAAAATAATAAAAATCAACAACCAAAATGCAGCATGTAAGCAATCTGGCTCAAACCTTGTGATGCCCATGGAGAAATCTTACATGGACATATTCATGCAGCAGCAGCTGCAGAGCTCCCACTCCAGGTTTCTAACTTCTGATGGGTATGGGTGAAAAGATGGATCATCCTCTTGTGTGATGAGTGTGCAATGTTTGTTTGTGTAGTTGTGTTGTTTGTGTGCACAAAGTGTTGTGTGTGTGTGTGTGAAGTTTTGTTTTTGTTTTGTTTTTTTTTTTTTTTGCATAAGTAGTATTAAAGAGACTGTGCACTTTGCTTTGTCGTGCATTTCCTTTCATTAAATGTAAACCTACTTTGCAGTAAGTAAAGCTTTTAAGAGCTTTGCAGCTTTTCACAGAAGCTCATTAAGAAGAACACCCCCGCCCATCTGTGCTTCTTTCCCATGCAGCAGCTGGCATTCAAAGCTGCACAGCAAAGCTTTGCTCTACTCCCTTGGCCTTGCAGCCAGGTTTATATATACACAACCTTCCTCATGAAAAAATTGAGACCAAACTCACAATTTGCAGCAGCTAGTTGTCTCAAGATCTCCCATAAGCTTCTCTACTTTCTCCGAGCGCAATTCTGAGAGATTTGCAATTGAATTCCTGCATTGTGACTTCTTCTGTCTTGCAGAATTTGTTTTTGAGAAGGAACTGCTGTGAATCCCTCCCAAGAGAGTGGTTTTCTGTTTTTTTGTAGTGATCATGGGGAGATTTGAGCTGGTTTTGAAGGTCTTGGTCTGCTTGTATTTTACTGCTGCAGTTGCTGTTGTCGTTTCTGCAGACCAACAGCAGCATGAGGATTCCGTAGTTCATGCGGCAGCAAGCTCGACGACAAGCTCGGATGCGAAATTCTTGGGTGGTGGTCACGAGGATTGGTCTTACAGTTCTCCTGCACCTTACGGCGGCTCTAGTCCTCTCATCCCTGTCTATGGGCCGTCCTCAAGCGCCTCGCCGTCGTCTGGACCCGGCACTTGCGAGTGAGTTTTTGCCGCTGTCACAGACGTGATCATGCAGCCAAAGTCTTTTGCAAGGATTTGCATTCCGTAGTTGAGAAGCCTGTAGTATTTCAGGAACTTGAAGCAGGTCCAATTGTGGCGTTGTTGTTGGTGTTGTTTTTTTTTCCCCCCCTAATATGAATCTTTCTGCTTGCGTGGGTGTGCTTCTGATGTTGACAACAGTTTCTGGTCTTCGCACACCAGCAGCCTGCCAAGCTTCATGACCATCTTCGACACCATTGTGGATCTTTTCGGACTTTTGAGTAGTGGCACATTCGGTTCTTCCACCACTCTTCTACAGGCATTGACCAACACCAGGCCTGACGCGTATGGAGCTTTGCTGCGACAGGGCTCTGCTGCGCTCATCAACTCTTACAATTCTCCCTCTTTCGCTTACTCTCCTCAGCAAGTACGAGAAAGTTTCAATGCCGCTTTGTACTCGGAGCCTGCAGCTGCAGTTCAGGCCGTCCGCTTCGAGAACGCCAACCGAGGCTACGTTCTCAGAGCGCCGTGAGCTGCTGCTGCTCCTCGCTAGACAAAAGCTTGTGCAAATCTTAGCACATTGTGTTCCTTGAAGAAATGCAAGCAAAGGTTCACACTTGTTTTTGCGCATGAGAAAATGATCCATTGTTGCGTCATTGTTGCGTCGCAGCCGCTGAATTCCAGAAACTTTCTTCCGTAGTTATATTACTGCTCTGCTCAATTACTACTACCCTTAATCCCTTCCTCCTCCTCCAGCTCCTTCTCCTCACATGAACATTCTGCAAAACTGTAAAGGATCTATTTCTGTTTGAATCAATGCATAATTTTCAATTGCTGCAACATCTAAAAGGACCTGTAGAAAGGATATCCTTTCTTCTTCCATGCAAGAAAAAGAAGATTCTGCAGAACTGTAAAGCCCGGTCCTACAATGTTTCTGTTTGATTGAATGCATAATTTCTGACATGTGCAACAACAACCCATGATGATTATGTTTCTTATTCTTGCAGAACAATTGTTGTCGAAGAAGCTCATGTAAAATAAATGATACCCTTTCTTCTTGCATGAATTTTTTTCCCTGAAAGTAGTGAAAAATCTGCTCATTTCTGTTTGAATGAATGCATAGTTTCAGATTGTTGCAACAACATCAATGTTAATAGTATTGTCTTTGTTCCCGGAGAATAGACGTAGAAGAAGATTGTACAATAAATGAATAATAACAACTTACTCTTGAATTTCTTTTACTGTCAAATAAAATGACATAAATAAATAACAATATGCGAAATTATTCAAGTCTGCTGTATGAAGATATGATAAATCTACATCAAACAGACTGTGCACCATTGCAGCAGCTAGACAAAAAAGAAATTAAAATTTTGCAATCTGAGATTTTGTGATAGTTTCACACCCATCTGAAATAAATTCATTTCCTGGCAAACACTTATGGAAAATAGTATTGTGGTCTTTGCCACTTCCTCAAGTGGGAACAAGTCTTTGATCAAAAAGCACAATTGTGAAAAAAATTATGAAATAAATCAATTTCTAGTTACAACTTATTCATAATTCTGTACTTATGTTCACCTAGGAGTCTACTTATTATGAGATATTTAAAAAGAAATTAGGAAATTACACAAAAATTACCCAAACAATTATATGGATTACTTATGGGCTCACCTAAATATTGTATAAGATAGTGTTGAAGACTTTGCCTAAATTACAAGATCATAAAAACTACTTTCGCAACTACCTAAGGCTTACTTAGTGAATCTAAAAAATACGTCGAAATACTTACTACCTAAGACTTACCTAGTGAATCTAAAAAATACATCAAAATACTTACTTAGCTTTTGGGCTATCTAAGGGATTATGTATGGGTTATTTAAGGGTATAGGAACCAACATATGAGATTATATATGCTCTACTTAAAGGGCCATTTAAGGGTATAAGCATTGACATATGAGATTACATACACTCTACTTAAAGGGCCACTTAAGGAAACAACTCAAGGTCTACTTCGGTTATTGATACTTTAGGACTACTTAGGGGATTACTTAGTGTCTACCTAGAGAGCTACTTAGGAGAACACTCAAGGGCCTGCTTATGTTATGGATACCTAAAGGCTACTTAGGAGGTTACATAAAGCTTACTTGTGAAGCTAAGGATTTCTTACTTATGAATATAAGTAAGAGTTACCTAGGGTTAATTCATAGTGCAAAAGGGGGCTAGATAGGGTTTACATTAGGGGCTAACTACTTTTGATTCATAACCCCTATGTAAACCCGATCTAGCTCCTTACCTAACCCCTTAAAAAGCCTTTAAGTATCCCCTTAACTTAGGTAGATCCACGAGTAACCCTTATGTGGCATCATAAATGGTCCCTATGTAATTATCTTAAATAACCCACAATTTAGGTAGGGCCTTAGGTGGTCTTTAGGTAGTTTAGAAATAGCCTTGTAGATTATGTGGGTAGTCCTCCTTAAATAACACCTACTTATCCTCTACCCTTAAATGAATGCTTACATCTTCAAATGAAGAAATATTAAATAGAAATTTGACACATGGGTGCAATAGAACACAATACATGTAACTATTAAATGAACATCACAATTCTTGGCCCTTTAGTTATCAATTAACACATGCCATCACAAGAGAAGTTATAAAACCCAAAGATGCATTGTTGTGACCAATATAACAATGACAATTGACAACAACAACTAGTCCTTATTGCACAACTAGTAATCAATATTTGCATCTCTAAATGAATAAATATTAG
>Ga0209208_10012982_pt1 | contig 10468 bp, 11 predicted proteins | sample S1TSphfallax_3_FD_187694 | JGI IMG/M metagenome (GOLD analysis project Ga0209208, IMG submission 187694) | Host-associated microbial communities from peat moss isolated from Minnesota, USA - S1T2_Fd - Sphagnum fallax MG (SPAdes) (version 2) | ecosystem: Host-associated > Plants > Peat moss >... | reverse complement strand
AAAAACACCCATTGTATCATTGGTGTTTCCTTTTTTTCTCTCATAAAGTTAATTTGCACCCACACCCCCTTTTTATCTTCTCGTTAATTGCAAAAAAATACATCAAATGAAAAAGGATGTTAAATAAAAACAATGAAAAAAAAATAAGGAAAATGGTAGGTCGAAAGTTTAGGGAAAGTGGTAGGTAGCAAGTTGAAGTACTATTTGGTAAAAGGTGTAATGCAATTCAAAAGGCCCCTACATTTTTTTATTTTTTCCTTTTAATCCTTGTGAAATCCTATGGGACTTCTTTTTTAGCCTCCCCCTTGTGGCCAATTACGAGTCATACAAGGTCGATTTTATTTATTTATAATTGAACTTTTAAATCTTTCGTTAATGCACATTAAAATCCTTATTTCCATTTTTTCAAGGTGTGCATAATCATTCCAACCATTGTATTTGACTTTTATTTTATTTTCTTTCTTTCATCTCATTTATTTTATGCCTTAGTTGTCACACAAAGTTTAATGCATTCAATTTACAATTATTTATTTTTTGCTTATGTTTTTTTCGTTGTTTTCCACCTTAATTGCCCAAAGGAATGAATTGCCCAATGTTTTTCTACTACTTACAAACTTTGAGGTAAGTTTTTTTTATTTTGGTCTTTTACAATGTCATCTATTGTTATTGTCCAAAAAACCAATAAAATTGTTAATGTTGACGATTTAGATCATGGTGTCCATGATGTGGCTTTTGAAGGTAAAGTCCTCAATTGATATGACAACTTTGACCAAATAATTCATAAATTCATAAATGAACCAAGTTATGCTTGCCTTTATTGTGAAATCCTTAATCAAATAGGTTTGATTATGATCATTTTGTGAATTAAATCCCCACACATTCGTATGAATGACTAGTTGTTCCAAAAATGTTTATATGTCAAAATTGAAGATTTTATAATTGAGGCTAAATCACATAAAGGGTTTTTAAAAAGGGACATGTCAATCATTCCTACACTAGAATTTACCACCATTGTGTATTCCATTCCAACATTTCAACATATCTTGATTCTTATTTTTTCATTCTAATGTTTTCAAGGAATTCAAATTTAGGTCATTACAGTCCAAAATTTCTAATGCTACCATTTTTGTTATTGTTATAATAATAACAAAGGGTGGTGAAGACAATCGTGAAAGGCAGCTCATGATCACTAATGGTGAAGAGAAATTCAATTGAGATGTTTTCGCTTTTAGTGATCAATTTAGGATTAAATACAACTTGTTGCTAGAAGTCAAAAATGCCAATCAACGTGTTATGGTGTTAGTGAAAAATGTTACAACAATAACAAAAGGTGATCATTTTTCCAAACATAATCGTACACTATAGTTTCCAAAGTAGTTGATGAAAGGTTAAAAGCACAATTATTTCAATTATTATAGTACCTAAATGATTTCAACATAAATTAAATTATTTTGTATTTTTTAAATTTTTGAAAAAATATTTATTATTTGTGCTGACATTTTAATAAAATCAAAAGTTCAACTATCAAGTTTGAACCCCAGACCTTCAAAAACAAAGACTTAAAACTAAGATAATCTAAACACATTATATTATTCCACAACCTTGAAAAGAATAGGTTTATTATTTTTTATAACCATTACTTATTGAAAATTTCAAAATTAGAAAACCAAATGCCAAAGTTCTAATTTAAAATTTAATTAATTATTTGGCAATTTATTGTTGAAACCATTCAAGTACTATATTACACACCAAATTGACAAATAACCGACCTCCCATTAGAAATTTATTATTATTATTATTATTTCAATCCATTTTATAGATTGTATATTTGGTTGTATAATTCAATTGGTTAATAAATTTGGATTTTCTTTTAGGTTGTTGGAGTATTATTTATATTCAATCCAACAACCTTTCTATTTAAAAACTTATGTGCCAGATGTCATTTATAAAATATTGTTATTGTGGTTACAAATGACAATGTGCATTGTAATGTGTGTTGTGTGAAAATAACCATCAAGAAGTTTGCCTATTTACAAACTTCAATTACAACAATTGAAAATCTTGTTATTCTTCCCATTGAGGGAAAATGGTTGGAAGCCACAATGAGCATGTCAAAAGTTAATTTATTTGTTCAACCACATCCAAAATAGGTTCAAGACCTATTTTTGATCAAGATTAAATTGCATGGTAAATTTCAATTGATTTTTCAAGGTTTTGAAGAACATATTGAAACAATGTTATTTGGATAATTTGAATAACCTTTTTTTTGGAATTTATATAATTAAGTGTTGAATTTTTTGAAATTCATTAAGTTTTAGTTATTCAAAAGTGTTGTAAAGATATAAATGTAAGTGATACATGTACATTTTGGATTCACAATATATATTTAAAATTTTATGTTAAAAATGAAATATCTACAATATTTTGTTCTAGTTTTGCAAAATTGCAAAATTTATAAAATCTTTCGATATGATTTCCTCGAAAAAATTATTTAAAAACCTAACCCTAATCTTAATTTTATACCTTTAATATTAAACTTTTTAACCTTTAATTTTAAACCTTGATTCAAAAAATTTACCTTTTCCTTTACCTTTAACTTTTCTCTTAATATTAAACCCTACACCCCAAACCTTAACCCTTAATTTTAAATTGTATACCTTACACCATAATTTTTAACATTTAATCTTAAACCCTATCCCTAACCTTAACTTTAAACATTTTCATTATACCAAAATGTGATCTTCATCATTACAAAAATATGATTGTATTTGAATCGAACATGTTGTTTATGTCATTTTTATAAATGTTTGTGTCAAAATGACATAAACAATAGGTCTTGTTCAACTACGTAGTTGTCTCAATGTAATCATGAAAGTCATGTTTTGGCATATCGTTAACTTTAAACCTTACACCCTAATTTACAACCTTTAACCTTAAACCAAAACTATAAACCTTAAATATGTCGATATATAATATAAAAATGGTTGATATACAATATAATATTTTTGCATCATATAATAATATTTTGTATTTGTGCAACGTTCGTTTAGTTGCATATAATTATGAGGTTGATGATTATCTATTTGGTTCCATTTCTTATTTATTGAAGTATTTGTTGGCATCCCTCCAAATAAAACAAAATAATGTATAACATTTTTAAAAATGTTTAACATTACATACACAAAAAACACACAAGAATTTCATTTTCAAAAAATTGAACCCAAGTTTCTTATATGATTTATATCATCGTCAAATTTCCAGTGAGTACCAATACACTGAAAAAAATCTTAAAGTGCTACAATACAAGGCTTATCACAAATTTCATGGGTCACAATTTGCCATTAATAGTCTTACAAGGTTTGTATGAAATAGACATGGATGCCATTTAGTTACTTGTATTGTTTGAACATCGATGGCATGTGCATTATTTATGCACAAATGTCATATGCATGCTCGTATTGTTTAAACACGGATGTTGTGTCTCTTTGTGTTATTTACACGTGAAAGTTGTGCACACGATTTTCATGTTTGAATAATGCATGACATTCGTGTTTAAACAATAAAAACCCATGAAATAATAGATTTCGCACAAATTTGAAACAAACCTATGAAGCCTATAAATTTGTGATGACTATGGGGGAATTTTACAATAAGTCTTTCAACATTAGAATAGTTACAATAACCAATTTACGCTTGGAATAAAATTCAAATAGAATTATGTTTAGGTGTGGAATAGGTTACTAAACAAACCCTTTACATATTGATTATAATAATCAACATTTTGAACTAATTGAATATACGTGTGATGTTAAGAAAAAAATAATTCAAATTTAAATTTAAAAAATGATATCAACTATTAATTAAATTATTATTCAATTTTATCAAAACCGATGAAGCAAAAAATGCAAACATTTTCCAAAAATTTACATTTTCATTGGAATGATGACCTAAATTTTATTTTGATAAACCTTTTGGAAACATATTTAAATGCACCTTTATAATAAATTGTTCAATTGTTCAATTGATCATGTAATACCAATGTTACTAAAAATAAGTGCATAATTCTATTTAATATAAAGGGGGTACAACCAAAAAAAATTGTGTTAATTTTGCAAGTAAACAAATTACAAATCCAATGACAAATAACATCCCAATATCTTGGAAAACTTCAAATAGTTGGAAAAAGTCTTTCAATAATTGAAGAATTACCAATAGTTGGAAAACATTCAATGGTTAAAAAAATTAAAATACTTGAAAATGTTTAATGGTTGAAGAAATACCAATACTTGAAAATGTTTCGATGGTCAAAGAAATATCAATACCTTGAAATTTTCTAATGGTTAAAACAATACTAATACTTGAATTTTTCAAATAACTAAATAAATACTTAACTTCACATCATAAAAATATTGCCAAAAATATATTTATTTTCAATTGGACACATTATGATGACATTATTTTGAACATAAAACAAATCCATTTCAATTTGATATACTATGAAAACCCATGATTTGATTGGAAAAGAATTCACACATCAAATATTTAATTATTTTAAAATCATATAAAATATTCAAATCTAAAAAATCCACAAGTTTGTATTCCCTTTTTTTTTTTTAATCACCACATAGTGAATGAATTTTTTTAAAATATAAAAAATAAATGATACTAAAGATAATATTAAATCAAATGAAGACACATATGAATCAAAACATGTTAATATGTATATAATGAAACAATTCAAGATGTTCCAATAATTCCATTTTTTGTTGTGAAAGATTATGTTTACAAATAAATTTTTAAACAAAATTTACACATTTAAAAATTGAAAGGATACAAATTTTAAAATACATATCTATGTCTAATTAGTTTAAATAACATAAAAAGGAAACAAACCTCTATATTAAGGTTCAAATAACATATCAAAAAAAAAATGATATCATTTATAACAAAAATAACACATTTAGAAAAATGTCTTATTTTTCCACAACTAGTTTTTGCCCACACATAAAACTTCATGGTTATGGTAAATATATAATGAAAGGTAATATTATAATGTCCTAAAAAATATGAATCATACAAAATTAATATTACCATGTTTGCCATATGATGAAATAACAATAGGTGTATTTTTGAAAACAACAACTTGAATACAAATCATTTTACATGTTTGGAAATATTCATCCTATTTTAGTCATATTGGCATTAAAAGATTTAATTGAAACATCATTGTATACAAATTTAAATGTTACCATACACCTTCAATGGATTAGTTTGTTTGTTATGCATATAACCTTGTCCATTCAAATAGATGACAAATATATGTCATCATGTAATAAATTTGATTCAAAAAATGAAAAGCACATAGATTATGCACCAATGAATTCCATGGCACATAATTTAAATGCGTCCATAATTAATTAATATGAAAATGTTGTATATTCTATTACCCCAAGTCAAGTTTTTCATCCTTTAAGAGTGTTTTAAATATCAACATTCTAAAGAATTACAAATTTCAACATTATTTTATGGACATTCACGAGACCTAACTATTTTTTTAAAAATTCATATAAAAAATAACACCATGGGAATTACTTCACAAATCCAAATTTTTTTCAATTAATTATTTGTCAACCATTATTTAAAATTGATAAGCTTCTATCTAAAAAATACATGTTCTAAATGGGTAGGTATATGGAAAGGAAAGCTAAGTGGTAGATTATTAAACAATTTTGAAGTATGAAATAAACCAAATTTAAATAAGATTTTCAAATCATATTAAGGGTATGGTGATTTAGAAGGCATGTGTATTTCACTAGATTATTTTTAAAATTCACAAAATAATACAACTTGGCCTTTCAACATTATTTGTAATTGTAAAACAATTATGTGGTCCTTTCCAAAAATCTTATACACCTTAGATGCTAAAACTTTAAACCTTTTAGACAAAATAAAACACTTTCAATATGTTCATATAACATAATTGATATGCATTATTCCTATAACATGGGCAAGATATTATGATCATAAAACATTTTGTTTCCACACACTATTCAAAAAATACCCATTTGTTTTCTAACAAATTCACTATTTTTTTGTCATATAATTTCAAAACATGGTATAAACATGACCATTACGTGTTATGGATTTAAAATGAACCCATATATGAAATTAATACAAATGAAAAAATTGAAAATTTTGTCAGTAAGTACATTTCATGTGATGTTTCATTATTACCGATTACATTACAAAATGCACAACCTTCACACATTCAAACATGTAAGGAAAAAATCACGTTGTTTATAAATTCCATTATAAATTACATTTATTTGAATCAAAATAATATTTATCTTTTAGCAAAAAATACTTGTAACAAGAAACAACAATTTTTTTGAATTTTTGAAAAACTTCAAAACGAATGAAAGCATTACATTCCCAATTGTTTTGAAACGCTTAGATTTTGACCAAGATACATACATATTAAGCTTAAGGAATAAATTTATGAAACCACACAACTTTTTGTAATGAACATCATCGAATAATAAAACTTACGTATTTAACATACATGTTGTTCCTTTATGGTTTGCAAATAAAGATATCCAACTTATTTTAGATCCATATGCAACTACATCATATTGCACTTCATAAATGACTAAAATCGACAAATCTATAACATCATAATTGCATTCTATAATACAAAAATGTATTTTTGATGAAATTGATTTAACACTAGGATCCAAAAAATAAGCAATGTTATCTCAATCATGAACAAATGTTTGCCCAACTAGTTTTTTATTTTATTTTTTCAAATTTTCTATATCATTCATCATGAACATTTAAATTTGTCAATATTTTTTTATATCAGGAACATGCTTTTGTATTAAAATCATAAATTTCAGTAAATGCCAATTTTTTTGACAGAATGTGTTCATCAATTATAGAAAAAAAATTAAATTGAAAAAAATCTCATGGATTTTTATCATTGATTTTTTTAAAAATCCTATTACACTATAAAAAAAAAACTTTAAAATCAAAATGTCACAAATTAAATGTCATCAAATATGTGAATTACAATAAATATAAAAATATTGAAAATTGATGAAGAGAACAACTTCTCTTATATTCATCATTCAAATTTTTTGAAGATTCATGATTAAATACAAATGTTACATGACATGATGCATATTGTCAAAAGTAGAAGAAAAAAAATTCAAAATTAGATCCAAATTTAATTATAAAATGTAACATGTATATACAAATGAAGAAGATGATGTTAAAAATCAAAATCCTCGCATTCACAAAACATATGGAATTATGATATTGATAATGACATTGTTGACACAAGTCTTTTAATTCCCATTACAAATGCATAAAATGTTGAAAAATATGATTTGACAAATAATTTTTGCATTCAATCACATAATATATTAGATAAAAAAACAATCTTTTTTGAAATTTTGATGGTTTCAAAACATCACCAAATTTGATGATAATGAATTAATTTGAATATCAAATTTTGCTTATAAAATTAAATGATTTAAAAAAAATTCATGGAAAAAAATAAAAATCCTAATATTCCTATACATCTATTTTGATAAAAGGTGTTGGAATTGGTAAAATTTATACTTAAAAATAAATGTTTCAAGGACTTTATGATTATATAATAAAAACTTATCATTAGACTTAATAAGAATAAAAATATTATTCATGGCATCTACAAGTAAAGTTACATTTAATATTGATGATTAAACAATATGTTCAACTTTGAACATACTTATTTAACAAACATTAACAAACATATTGAATCTTCTATCATATTTTAAAGTAAACTCACATGTTGATATGAACAATTACAACTAAATATTATAGATGAATTATCTCTTGTAAGTGTTAGAATGTTTTATATTATAAATCATTGATTAAGAGCAATAAAACATATTCAAAACCAAATTTTTGGTGGTTTAAATGTCATCATGTCAAGTGAATTTCATTAAGCATTTCTGGCCAAAGATTATTGGATTTTTAAATCCCTTAATGATAGTATTAATGCATTAACACCAAACTTTTGGGAAAACAATGTTAAATGCTATAAATTGACTATAGTCATGTGGCAAATTGATACACAATTCATTATAAATAAATAAAAAAATTGCACATGCATGTAAGCTTTAAAAGACATTCAATATCTTAATTCAAATTGTTGTCAACAAATACTAAATGCACTAACTATACCACACTTATTTTATACAAGTATCTTAATGCAAAAAATAATAAAATTGCATTTAACAAAACAACTAGCCCAACATTCAATTTTGAGGCTACATTTATTCACTACCATTCATACCCAACATCATATAAACTTTGAAATGACCCAAGCAAAACTACAAGTTTGCATATTACAATTCATGTCAAACAAAATATGTGTTGGAAATTATGTAACATCTTATGGCCTTGTTAGTGGAGCTAATGGTATATTCAAAACATCAACATCATATCATAATAAAACCATAATTTGGATATCTTTCCCAAATCCAAAAATAGGAATGCTAACTAGAGAAAAATCAATTCACCTTTATACAAACAATATTCAACTAAATGAGACACCAATTGAACTAATTATCAAAGACATAGGAATTGGCAAAAATAAATCCTATATTGTAATAATAATTTAATTTCCAATTCAATTAACAACAACAAGAACCATTCATCCATCACACAAATTATCATTAAACAAATTAACTATTGATCCTATTATGTTTAAAAAATAGACTATCATACACAACTTTTTTTCACATTCAAACAAAAAAATAATTGTATTTATTAACTCCACTCCAACATCACAATTTTCACATTGATCAATGCATGGTTGAGGAGATGAAAATATTAAAAACATGTGCAAATTGGACACCTTTTGTTCATCAATTGATTTTATTTTTTTATCATTTACATGTTATCATACAAGCCTTCAATACATATTATTTATGACAACATTATCAAGATAACAATGACCGTAATCTACAAGTATCACACATTATGAGAAACAAAAACACAATTGTCAAATGTCATACAAAAATTCATAAATACATCAAAGTTTTTTTATATCTCAAGTTATGGTGGCCATGGTTTGATACTGATGTACAACATGCAAATCTCTTAAATTATTATATCACAACATGTAATGGATATGAATATATAGTAGTTATATTCAACATAAATTTTTAAAAAAAAATTCATACCATATGTGTTTATAAAGGTCATCCTTGTTTAATTTCTATATTCGTCAACGCCCTAGAAGCCTTGGTTAAAAAATCTCCATATGATTCCCCACTTGTTCTTTTAGAAAATTTCAATATTGACATATTAAATGACATTATTCATAAGAACAATAAAAAACAAGTAATAGATTCTATGAATATATTTAAATTAAAATCCCAATTGAAAAAACAACACAATAAAAGTTGGATTACAATTAGACCACATATGGACAAATACATTTAGGAATGAATGCAAATCATGTGTATCATAAGCATATTAACTACGTTATAGAACATTAAAATTACCAAACACACTTCCAATTTATAACAATAAGCCAATATTATCTCCATTCATCTAATGTTGTCTTTAGAATCAAATATATTTTATAAAAAATAAAACCTCTTGTGGCAAAGTTGCTTGTTCATTTTGTTTGCATATTGTTTGGGTTGTAGGTGGAACACAAATACATGTTTGATTTGTTTTGTTTAACTTGTGTGTTCCTTAACAAGTCTACATACCTTGGTTTTGGATTTGCTTAAGCTACTTACCCACCTATAAATTGAACTTATCTCCCTACCTACCTAGGTTACCTACTCACATACTTAGTGTACCTACCTACCTATGTAAGCTACTTACCCACCTATAAATTGAACTTATCTCCCTACCTACCTAGGTTACCTACTCACATACTTAGTGTACCTACCTACCTACCTATGTAAGCTACTTACCCAATTACTTAAGTTATAAACTTACCTATCTACCTACTCACCTTAGCTACCTACTCAACTACTTAGGTTATCAACTTACTCACATACAAATATACCTACCCAACCACTTAGGCTACCTACCTACTTCGGCTACCTACTTGCCTATCTACATACCCTCTTACCTAGGCTACCTATCTACTTAAGCTACCTACTTGCCCATCTACATACCCTCTTACCTAGGCTACCTACTTGCTCATCTACATACCCTCTTACCTAAGCTACCTACTTACTTAGGCTACCTACTTGCCCATCTACATTCCCTCTTACCTAAGCTACCTACCCACCTAGGCTAAGTACATATTTGGACTACCTAACTAGGTAATTCTTCACACAAGGTGAGAAACATGGATTGGGAACCAAACTAATTTGACCTCAAGTTTAGAAGGTTTTTTCAGGTCGATCCCTTATTGTTGGTCCATGATTTGGGGTCCTCTCACCATGTAGGTTCT
>Ga0209208_10012981_pt1 | contig 10468 bp, 1 predicted proteins | sample S1TSphfallax_3_FD_187694 | JGI IMG/M metagenome (GOLD analysis project Ga0209208, IMG submission 187694) | Host-associated microbial communities from peat moss isolated from Minnesota, USA - S1T2_Fd - Sphagnum fallax MG (SPAdes) (version 2) | ecosystem: Host-associated > Plants > Peat moss >... | reverse complement strand
TGCTAAGCGAATGGACTCAGATGCGGAGTCCATGTTTCCAACTGTTCCTGATGTCAGTTTTGGTGTTGTGCCCACCTATTAGGCTATTTCACTATGTATGGATCTGAGGGTGCTGAAACCCCAGGCCTACTGATATGAGGCTCTGGGACTATGTAAGACTAGAAAAAATAGCTTTTCTTTTGCTTTTTTGGGGATTTTGGAAAGGTGGAAGCAGGTTTTGACTTTATGGTTGTGTCAGCCATGGCAATGAAGATGGGCCCTGTATGATTGGTAGAGAGTTGCTGCACAGAGGCTGCCATATTTGTCCGGCCAAATTGACTGCAGCTTGAATTGGGCATGCAGAAGTTCTATTTATCATTTCATTGTTTTTTACTGGCTGTTTTTTTAACTTGTTTTCAAGAGCATCTCAGATGCCTCATTCATCTGTCCAAAGTTCTCCACTTTGTGATTTAGAGCTTTTCACTAGTTATGTGTGGGCTAGGCTGGAGATTCAAGAAATTTGAGTAACTTTTCATGACAAGTAGAACTTGCATTGCATGTGGATAAGCTGTCTATGGGTTGTCAATCCAGTAGTCCAGCTCATAATCTCATTTTCAGGTGCACCCCATGTATGTTTTCTAAGCTACCTTTCTAATGTACATTTTTTCAATGACCCTGTATATGTGAAGGACAATGTTTGTGATCTTTGCATGGAGATGTATAATTGAGTGTAGAACAATGGTGCATCTTTGGGTATTATCCCAACTTTTCTTGTGTATTATTTGAAGTTGTGCAATCCATGGGCTTTTTAACGTGCAGTTGGCTATGCTTCACAGATGTTTTGTTGACCATTTATGAAAAGAATTCTAGTAAACTGCAAATTGACTCAACCATGTTGTTCTGTGTAGTCAATGTGGATGTAGTTGTGTTCTGTGCTATTGACATGCCAGAATATTGTATGGTTTTCTCTTGTCTAATACAATAGTTGGCTTGTCTATGAAGCAGAATGTTTTTGTTGGTTTCTAGTGTTTATGTGCCATCTCTGGGTTATTTGTAGAGATTCATTCTAGCCTCTCTCTTTTTTTGTTTTTTCCAATAGTGCTTTGCCTGTTCTTAATGGCTCAAGTGTATAATCGAGGGGTCTTTTTCTCCCCTGCCTCATAGCCTTTATCCCTGCAGTACTGTTTTAGATTTTCACCCAGTTTTGCAGAAATGAATTGAGGACTTGATGTGCTGTGGCATCTGGAAGGAGCCATACTACGAACCATGATTGAAGTTCAATGAGGAAGGAAGATCCATGGTGTGAAGGTGAGCCAGCAAAGCTTCTGTCCATTTGATCAAAGCACACAGAAAGTATGTTTCATGGCTGCATTCATTACTAATTCCACTTGCTAGGTGGACTGCAGCTTGCTGGTTCATCCATTTGAAATGCAGTACATAGGAGCTAATGTGTATTGTCCGTATTGATTATGGATTTCTGTAGCTGTAATTTACACTCTTGTGCTGCCTATGAGCCCTGAAGGCATCCATGTTTTTGGTCTCGGTCAAGAGGAAATGGCTATTCTCCTTTCATGAGCAACACTGTCCTAGAATCTGGCATCTTTGTGAGTCTTCTATGCATTTTCTGGGGTAACTTGTGCAAGCAAGTGCAATATGTTTTCAACTACAAGTACTTCAGAGTTACCTTGATGTTGTGGAGAAGAGCAACAAGTAACAGCAGAGATATTGATGAAACCAAATTGCTTTGCACAGTGACCTTGGGGAAACCTTTGTGTTGAGGTCCAGGTGATTGAAACTTCTATTGCTGGATTCAGACACCATTGTCTTAACCAGTATACTGACACAGAACCAACACAGAATCAGGTCCTTGGATCATTGATCCACCAGGCATACATTATGTAGCACATGTGGTCTGGGATAGTCAGGGAATCTTTTGTGGTGAGCTAGGTGGAGATTTGACCAAGCAACACCCAGCCAATAATGCTGTCAACTGTGCTTGGAACCAGGGAATGGATTTGGGGATTAGGCAGTGCTACTGAACTTGTGAGAAATTGCATATTTGTTGCATATAAGACTGTTAGTTCATAGCAACCTGGCAGATTGTGGCAGCCAAAGATACCACAGATGCAGGACTGTGAAAGAGGAAATATCTACTCACCACAGGGCAGCAGTATGAAGCTTTGAGTTGCCTACCAATGATTGGCTGGGAGAGTGCAATTGCCAGTCCTTGGTTCTGTTGAGCCACCATGATTGGATCTGCAAGGAATATGGTAAGTACTCACCCCAGCCCAACCTTTCACATATGAACTAAAGAATAAAGCTCAGACCGTTTCCCATGTGCGCTATCAACATGGTGTCAATCTACCTGGTTGCAGCATGATTACATGATGTTATGTAAATGGATTGCAGTTGATTAACATTTGTGCTTATGATCAGGAGCTAGTAGTAGCTGGACCTCCTTGGCTCTTCAGGGAATCATTCAACTTCTGAATGCCTTAGATAAGTACATATGGCATATGTTTTGACTCTGAAGTCCAGGTCCTTCAATTGAGTGGTTCCTCTTTGTTGTGGTTTCACTGATCCTTGCAACTGAGACCAAAGCCATTCTTGTAGTATATCATATATGAATCCTCAAGACTAAGATTTACTACCCACTATTTGCACTTGCTCATCTGTCTTCTTTTCTTCTTCCCTCCCATTTGCTCTGAAATTAGAGTGTGTTGTTCCAGACATTCAGGAAGAAGCCAACAAGCGGTGATGGCATGGTCTTCTCAAAAATTTAATTTTAGTTCTCATCATTCTTGAGAATTATTTAGTGCCATACAACAATGACAGGTATGTTACTTGTCTTATTTTTCTTTGATTAGGTTATGTTTCTTCTTCATTGTATTTGTTTAGAGGTGATGACCAGTGTTGTCCAATTTCAATTTTGGCTGGTTTTGGTTTTGATTCTTGGGGCGGTTATTGGATACCCAAACTGTCAAATTTTGGAAAAAACACCAGGATTGGAACCAGCTCAAAATTGAAACTAGAACAAAAACCAGAATTGGGAATCAGGCTTTAGGCTAGAATTGGATCTGAAACCAGAAGCAGCCCCAAAACCTGTTTTATACAAGATTCAGTTCTTCATATTGTAAAAAATATTTAAAAACTTTAATGCTTAATTTTATGTATTTATTATGTTTTTGGCTGGAGTTAGGCATGTTGTTAGTTTGAGAAAAACTAATTCACTTATACATATTTTGAATAATAAATTTGGGGGTAAGGTGGGGTGTGGTGGGTGGCATAATGCATGTAGTTGTTACTTTTGGAACATGTGTTCAAGTATGCAAGGTCTTTTCTCTTCAATTTTGCTGTAATATGTTTCTGTTGTTTTTGTAACAACCTCAGAGAGAACTCTTAGTGTATTTATAGGGCAGATTACATATAGTAATCAAGCTTACAAAAAGAGCCCTAGGGCGGAGGGTGTGAGATTGTAAGATCCTGAGTGTGCAGGATTACAACGAGATATTCGGAAGGGAAACATTTTTTCCAAAAACCATTGATTACCTTGGTTGTTATGCAAGGTAAGGTCCTGCTATCAATTACTCTGTGGACCTCGAGCTCCACACAGTAATTCCTGGATAGCAGGGCCTTACCCTATACATTTTTGCTACTGAATGAAGTGGTGATGGCCTCATCTCTGTTTGTTGTTTGGTTTTTATTTCTCTTAGATTTTAATTCGATCCTTACAAGTCAATATCTTTCATTTTTATTTTGTAAGCCGTAATGTGGATTCATGAGTGTGTTCTTTATCTACTTTGTGAACTTGAGGAACATTCTACACTTCCAAACTCAATTGTTAATCTAGTGCCTATGCTTTTTTGTTTTTTTCTTCTGCTTTGATGTAGCTTTGAGTGATGACAATGTTTCTTACGACTTCTTTTTGTCTTTTATCATGTTTTTAAATTTTTATTTCTCATTTATGTTGGTTCTTTTGATTCATCTTTATTAGTGGCAGTTCTATATCTTGAAATAAAGTTGTTCAATTTGAACTTCAAATTCAAGATATTGATTCTTGAAGAACTTCATGCTAATGATGAGATTGACATTTTTTGTTGGGAAGAGTTTAATTCTAATGCTCACAATGTGGTTGGATTGTTATAGTCTTTAATTTTGGGCTCAAATTGGGAACTTTTGCCTATTGTTTGATCTTTGCCAATACATGAAAGGTTTTGCATAATATTTGGAGTTGGAGTTGATGAAAATTTAGAGTCTTTTGAATATTAACTTTAGGTTGACAATCGTAGAAGTCAAACACTCTGAAGCCTAGAGGTTGTACACAAAGATTGATACCTCAAAGTCGATTGATCTAAATTTTTTTGTTGATAACCTTTGTGACTTTATGCTTCAAGTTGCATAGATTAACAACAAATTGTCATTGCCAACATGCTTGTTTTCTTTCCATTGGTCTTTTCTTGTTTGTTGAACTTGGGAAAAGGATGGAAATAGATTTTTCATTGCATGAATATTAATTCAAGGTGTTTTTGAGGTTAATTCCACTTGTATATATTAGTTTTGTTTTTTTACCAAGTTTTGATTTTTTGTTGTGAAGTTCTTTTGTTATTTTTGTTGATGTGATTTCTTATTAGTTGTTTTTATAGATGTCATCTTTATTTTGTATGTGTTTTATATTTTATATTTTGTAAGGTGTTATTTTTCTTATCATGTTTTGTCTTATAGATTTTGTCCTTATCATTTTTTATTTAAGTGTTGCAATTTTATTTGTATTTATTTTAGGAGTGCTCACCATATTAACATGTGCTAAAGCAATTGGAATCTGCTTTCATTATTTTACAATATTAAAAAGGTTTTAAAATGACATATTTTGATTGAATTTTAATATAAGATTTTAATATAATAATACAATAAAATTTTAAATGTCAATTTTTAAAATAAAAAATTCAAAAATATTTCAAGAATATTTCACCCTAATCAATCACATAAGGGGCAATGTTGGATTCTTATTAACATGGGTGAACCAAGATCGATTTATTTTTATTTTGTTTTGCATTAGGCTTTGTTTAGTTGTGCTTTTCTTTTTAGTTTTCTTTGTTTACTTTAACATTTGTTTTGTAAATGTGTTTCAATTTTTTTTTATAAAGATGTTATACATGTTGATTTACCACATATTCACATTTTGGCACATGGTGTAAATACATGGTGGTATTTCAATAACATTGGAAACAAATGTGGTTTATTGTAATCTTTCACAATGGAAACACCTTCTTAATCAATAAAAGAAAAAACAAATCAAAGATTCTCAAATCTTGAATTTAACATCAAATATAACATGTTATGAACTTTATTTTCTTCATACTTCTTTAGGATTGAAAAAAAATCTAAAACCCACATTTTTAAAAAAAAAATGTTAAATGCAAACATCAATAACTTCAAAGTCACATCAAATTATCCTCCATTAAATTAACCATATAAGGTGCAATTTTAAAATATTTTTTAAAGTTCTTGTCATACTAATTGCTACATGTAAAACATTGTAAAACAACTAATGCTCACATGATTGGTTTAACACATAAAAATAATTACTTAAAAAGAGAACATCAACAATGATTTGAAATATGTGCCAAGTTAAAAGTGACGGAACACAACTAATAATCTTTGTTAATTTTTGTTGATTGTAATAATGTGATCTTACTTGCAAATTTGAAAAAAAAATCACTTATTATCAAAATAGCGATGTTGGATTTATCATTAAATAAACACAAAAGTTATTACAACAAAAGCATTAAGAACCATAGTGGATGAAAATAAAACTAACTTAATTTTCATTATAATGTTTTTTTTTTGGCCCCAAATCAACTTTAGTGTAAGCATTGTTCCATTTATGTTGACCTTTATTACAGTTTTTGGACAAGATGATGCATTTTGGTAAATATGCTTAATTTGTTTTTTAATAGAAACATATCTCAAGCCCTTACAAACTTTTTCATTAGTGGTGGCATATTAAGAAGTTTTGGGAAAAAATGCTCAGAACATCTCCCTTGAAAATTTTCTTTTAAGTTTAGAATTTCACATTTCACAACAAGTTTAAAAACATGTGTCATTGTGTTAAAATTTTAATTTTCATCTTTGACATATGTTATATTTTTATTCTTCGAATCCTATGAATCTAACAAATTGTCAATGCTTATTTTGTGATTTTAATGGCTCCAAATAAACCAAAAGTTACATGTTTTGAATTCTAATCATACCCCAAAAAGATTCATAAGAAGTGTAACAATATTATGAACACTCTTGAATATTCAAATATCAAAATTGATAATAGTAATAAAATAACATTATTTAAGGAGAACCCAAAAGAAATGTTTGTTTAATTTTCTCCATTAGTTTACATTATCATTAACACAAAAAATTAGCATAAGGCATTATTGTTATGTTATTTCCATTTTTTGATTTAAAAATGAAATAGTTCCAAAATTTGTTTAATTTTTCTTTCATTTTTTGGAACTTTGTTGCTTTTCACTCTTAAATTAAATTTTTTTTTAGTTTTTTCAATTACATCATTTAAGATTCAATATCATTCATTATTATTCCAAGTATTTCATTTTGAATTACTTTATTTTTAACTTTGTTGAACATTCATTTTTCACATGAATGGTCAATAAGGCCAAAAATGAAAAAAATTTAAACAAACAAATGTTTTGCAAAGTTAAATGAATATGGAATGTGTTGCTAGTGTGGAACTTTAAAAAACATTAATGTAAACATGTACAAACAGTTACATGGAAGAATATTTTTTTCACTCACTCTTCATTATAAGACAAAAACCATGTGCAAAATAATATTTTAATGTAAAATATTTTATTACAAATCTTTGAACATATGACTTCACACAAGATACAAAAATATATTTTAAAAAAAATTAATTGAACCAATCTAAGTCACCTTAAATATACTTGTAAGATGTATTTTGATTTGAGTTTATTGAATGTTCTTCCAACTTTTATATGTGTGATGCTTGTTATTTTACATCCAATTCACCATGAACTTTTGAATTCTTGAATGCAAGTTATAAGGACATTTGACATAAACAAATGTTAACGACCTTGTAGCTTATGTTTATTTTCAAAAGACGATTTGATGAAAACAAATAAGGGATTCAAGTATCAAATTTAATCAATAACAAATCAATATTCCACCAAATGATGGAATCTAGTTCATCTAAGAATGAAATTTCAAAAACATATTATTTACATGTAATTAAGGTTTGAAAATATTATATTAAAAATTTCAATAAATCTTTTCAAGTAGATTAATAAATGTAGTTTGAAATTATGTGTATTGATTCTTTGTGTCTTATGTGTGTAATGTGCACTTTGCGGCTTCAATGGAGGTGAAATAGAATTGGAAAATCTTTATAGATGTTTACATGTAGATATTATGCATCAACTTGATTGAGTTGGGGTTTTCAAAAGCTTAGTTGATATTTTATATGTATTGATAAGCCAAATAACACAAAATTTGGATGTTTACCCTTGTTGGACAAGCATTTTCTTTGTATAAAAAATATATTTCCTTATCAAAAAATTTGAATACCTAAAAGCAACAAAGATGGTTTCTTCTACTCAAATGCCAAACTTGTTGCATTTGAACATTGCATAATGATGCATGTATAACTTAATAAAGTTTCATATGTGGTATGATTAATGACCAATTTTTTAATTTAGTTGAATGAAATGTTCTTATTTATTGGTTTGAAACATATGTTGTTCATTTGCATGAACTTCATAACAACCAACATGTTAACAAATTAAGTGCTTGGGTTATCATAGGTTATTATTTTTTGCATGGTAGGATTGTTTGAACAGAAGTGCATGTACATTAATAAAAAATGTCATTTTACAACTACAATTTGTGATTAAAAAAATTACAATCAACTTTGCAATTAAAAAATCTTTTAATTGCATAAGTGATGTTGCAATAAACCTTTAATCACAAATGACGATTTAGCACCATGTCAACACATTTTTCATGAATGAAGTATACGTTCAATGTATACATTTCCATCCTTTGACTAGCATATAACATTTGCAACTATTAACCATTTTTTTGCAACTAATAAATAACTTTATCACTAATCGCCATTTGTCAACATAATATTCTTTTACAACATTACTCAATTTATGTAACATTGATACAAATGTTCAATTTCAAGTTTTTGGATGCATTAAGGCAATTTTTTGGTGACCACTTGTGGCCTTTGCATCCCATGATTTTTTTGTTCAAAACCTAATTTAGATAGCATGCAAATTACTTATTGGGGCTTCATTGCAAAAAAAGGTTGGCACTCGATAATGTAGTTATGAAGAAGTGGCTTTACGTTTTTGACAACCCAAAGGATGATGTATATGAAAAGCCCAAATTTGTGTATAACAAAGAAAACAACGCAATAGTGCCAGAGGTGGGGGATGAAACAAGTGATAAGGTAGTAAGGAATGCAAGTGATGCGGGGAATGCAAGTGAAGACGATGCAAGTGACGAAGAAGCATGAGTATTGAAAGACATGGGGACATGCACTACAAGAAAACACGACTTCTCAAAAGGTCATTTTGATTGAAGTGTTTTTATTGATCCAAGGGTATGCCCATTTTGACTAAAAATTTGGGCATGAAAAACACATGTTGCATTTGACCAGTACATTTGATTAAAGTGACTTTTTTTATCAACTGTCAAGCCAAAGATCTGGTCAAAATGGACAAATATCCATCAAAATGGCCATGGCTTAGTCAAATTGGCCATGTTGAATGGATAGGGTTTAATTAAATTAACCATCTTGATTTTACCCTTAATCAAATTAACCATTATGATTTGACCTTTAGTCAAATGAACCATATTCATTTAATGATTTAACCTAATTATTAAGCTTAAGTTACCTACCTAACTTAACATAACTAATAAATTAAATTAGGTTTAAACTACCTCTCTAGCCTAACATAAGTAATAGGTTAGTAGGCTATTTGTTAAATAATAACCTAACTAATAGCCTAAATAACATAGGCCATTTAAGCCTAGTAGGTAGGTAGCCTATCCTATTAGTTAAGTGAATAATTTAGGCCACCTAAACCTATTAGGTGTAAGGTAGTTTAACATAGGTGATCAAAGTTTACTTGGTAGTTACGTACATAGCACATGCCACTTAGGCCTATAAGGTAAGTAGTTTAACTTAAGCCACTTAAGCCTATTAAATACATATGTAACTTAGTTCAAGCCACCTAAGCCTACATGGTAGGTAACCTAACGTAGGCCCACTATGTAGGTATGTAGCTTAACTTAGGCTACTTAAATAAGTATGTAGCTTAACCTAGGCTACTTAAGTAGGTATGTAGCCTAACCTAGGCTACCTAAATAGATATGTAACCTAACCTAGGCTATTTAGGTAGGTACATAGCCTAACTTAAACTACCTAGGCCTATTAGGTAGGTATGTAACTTAACATATGTTAACCTAGGCTTAGTAGGTAGATATGTCGTATCCTAACTTAAATTACTTAAGTAGGTACATAGCTTAAGTAATATAGGTTAGGTTAACCTAGGCATATTAGGTAGGTATGTAGCCTAACTTACGCATATTTGGTATAGGTACATAGTTTAAATAGCTTAGGTTAGCCTAACCTAGGCCTATAGGTAGGTACATAACCCAATTTAAGCTACTTAAATAGGTACATATATAACTTAGGTAATTTAGGTTAGCTTAACATAAGACTACTAGGTAGGTACATAACCTAGGCCTATAGGTAGGTACATAACCCAATTTAAGCTACTTAAATAGGTACATATATAACTTAGGTAATTTAGGTTAGCTTAACCTAAGACTACTAGGTAGGTACATAACCTAACCTAGGTTACCTAGATACACTAGTAGAAATCAGCCAAAATGTAATCACTCCATTTATGACTACATGCGACTTGTAGTCATTTGCGATTAGATTTGAGAATATTTGCAACTATAAGACCAAATTTCAATTATTTCGGTCATTTTCACAACTATGATGTAATTATTAGAAATTTCATCCTATTGGTTAGATTGATTTTACATTTATTTTCATCCATTAATAGGTTGATATGTCTCATTAGTTGTAATAGTCACCAAATTAGTTGCATCCTAAAAGTATTCTACAATGACATAGGGGTGTATTTAAATGTATGTACTAAAATTATATATATAATATGCATACATATATATATTGTTCATATAATGAATCTCAAAATTAATATTTGAACTTTGAATTTTTTATTAAAATCTGAAAATTCATATTTCAATTCCAAATTATTATTTTGGATTCTCAAAATTAATACTTCTAGTTTGAAAATTATTAATTGGGTCTAAAAATGAACATTTCAATTTTGAATATTGTTATTTGAATTTGAAAATTGACATTTCAATTCTAGAAATTGTTATTTAAATTCAAAAAACTTATTTGATCTAAAAA
>Ga0209208_10012979_pt1 | contig 10470 bp, 6 predicted proteins | sample S1TSphfallax_3_FD_187694 | JGI IMG/M metagenome (GOLD analysis project Ga0209208, IMG submission 187694) | Host-associated microbial communities from peat moss isolated from Minnesota, USA - S1T2_Fd - Sphagnum fallax MG (SPAdes) (version 2) | ecosystem: Host-associated > Plants > Peat moss >... | reverse complement strand
GGCACCTTGAGTGCATGCTTGGGCCTTCCCATTGGCTGTATGAAATTTCTCTTCCCAAAAGACTTGGTCACCACTTTTGGCCTAGGCTAACACCCCTTGCAAAGAACACCCTACCTATTCAGTGTTGGGGCACATTTGATTTTTAAAAAAAAAACTGACTGGTTTTTCAAACATTTCAAATCCAGAGAACTGCCGGTTCTGGATAGACCAAAACCTTAAAAGAACTCCCAGGTTTCAAAGAAGAATGCATGATTATTTGACTAATTCAAATTCGGCTACAATACAACCAAAGTTGAAAGAATTAGGAATAGGCTTCTTAAGCTGGAAGCATCTACCCTCGTAATAATATACAAGGTAGATTCAAACTTTTCAAACCCATGGTCCCATGCCCAACCCACACATGCAGTACAAGGGCGTGGGACCAAGGATATCGTATGTGTGGGTGGCATACTTCCAAAATTTCCGTGCTTTGTCTCAGTCGTTGGATCCAACATTTTTGTACAGCAACTCAATTTTCCTTGTCCTAGATTTCCTCATCATTGCAACAAAAGACCATTAGGTACCTTACACATGATACCAGTGTAGGTGTTGGGATTACCACGGCCGCCCACCTGTGTATAACATATCTACCTCTCTACAGTAGACTTTTTTCCACTCTGGATTTATTTGCTATGACCATCCATGTAGCTTCCTTCTCCCTCAAACACTCAAGCTACTGTGATCATCATCACCCATGTATGATGTGACCAAGTAAAAGATGACTTGTGCAACATGATGGGCTAAATACAGACACTGCGTGAAATCAGCAAACAGGAAACGTGTGGATGTAAAACAAGAATCGTGGCAACCATGGAGCCTAGACTGAACCAATAAAACATGTCTAGCAATCAACCCTACATTGCCAGCTCTATCCTCAATTATGAGAGGGAAATCAACTACTTGTGTCCAAGAGAGAGATGAATGAATGGTTGAGTGGGCACGGAATCGGTAAACGTGTACTTGCCGTCAGTGGTGGCACAATCCTTCTAGGAAGTTCGAAGGCAGGAGAAAACAAATAAAAAAGATATGCAAAAGAAGAGTTTATGAAGAAACGGGAGGAAAAGAGTAAGAGAAGATTGTGGAAATTTCAGGGAGATCGTGAAGAGGAAAGGCATCAATATGTCCAGAGAGCTATAGGAAAGATCAGGTTCTGTGAATCTGTGTTGTGATGGAGACACTTTATAACATGTATGCTTTTGAGAGCGTAAAGGACTTCTAGCAGGTTTTAGGAGAGCAGAAAGGGAAGAGAAAACATATACCAGAGGAGTTAATGAATGGAATTTGAGTAGTGGGAGGTATGGGAAATTCATTCTCTTGCTGTAAGAGAAAAGATGTTGATGTTTCACAAGGGCCACCAAAAAAAAGAAAAGGAGATGTTATGCAGATCCATGGTTTGATCAACACACCTCCAGTCCTGGGTGAAAATGCTCCTTCAAGCTCTAGACAAGGCACCCCTGTGGTGCGTCCTCTTGATTTTATGATTGAACTTGTTTTGCACAACTCTTTTTCCTGGGTTTTCTGAAGTTACATGTTGAAATTTGATATTAGTTTGTGAGTTTCCTTGTTGAATACGAATAACTTTGCTTGCTTTTTCCTTGCATCATTTAAATCAACCGATATGAAATGAAGTGATATCAAAACAAACTCTTACGTTTGGGATTCATTTTGCTATAAGAAATAAAATTGGTGAGAGGAAAATTTGTTAATCGGCATTGACTATGTTCATATATAAAATTTGTAAGGATTGCAACTTTCAATGTAGATTGTGAATAACTCCAAAGTGGTTTAAATTCAACAACATAATTATTAAAGAATTTTCTTGGACATTATTCTTGTTATTGTGTTTCAATTCCTTAGAAATTACAACCCTTCGTGCCTAGAATCTGTAAAAAAATAGTGAAATGAAAATGAATCAAATTAGTTAAGTGGTTTTAATTAAAGAACCCATTGAAGATTCACATTTTTTAGTATAAGTTCTTAAATTTATTCGCTAATATTCCATCATACCATTATGTGATGATAGTCAATTATTGAATTATATTCTGAAACTTACTTTGCATGTAAATGATCTTCTTTTGTGATTCACTTGACTTTTTGAAAGAAAATTAACAAGCTTCAAATAATTGCAAATATGGGAATGGAATCAAAGTTTCAATTTCAATGATGTTGTAAGATGAATATGGTATTGTTTAATTTGTAGAATTTTTTTTTCCTACTTTATATTTTCAATTACCTATATGTATTTTGTCAAAAATTGTGATAATACATTTTAGGAATTTTGCATTTCTTTGATTTTATGTATAATCAAATTATTTTCAAGACTTATTTGATGAATTTTGTTGACATTTCTTTTTTTCTTTTGCAGAAATATTCAGTGCATGATTTAAATCCTGATTGCATTTCAAAAAACCCAAATTTGACCATAATTTTTTTCCATGGGATCATTAATGGGGTTGATGACGCTTGGAAGCAAACATGGACAACATGCCCCATTGATGGTAAAGAAGAATGTATATGTTGGCCACAAATGTGGATCCCAAAAGACTTGAATGACAATGTCAAAATTTTGTCACTATCATATGATTCGAATGGTGTGGCAAGTGTTCACAATGATGTGACTGAAATTGGCCAAAACCTCATTCAAAGCTTGGTTACAAATTCAAGGTGTGACAATTTCCTTACTTATGGGCATCTTATTTTTCATTGTGTGTTTCAATTAAAAATAGTTAAGTGCATTTTGACATCTTTGAACAAATGTAGATGTGGAGCATTACTATGGCATACACTAAATCTTAAACACTTTGGAACTTTCAAAACCATTGAAGAGAACATGAGATATGGCTTTGTATTCATTCTCATGTTGAGATGAATTATTAACAAAGTTTATGTCCACATTATCACGTTGTGGGAATCCAATTTGGTTGTAATGACAATTTGTGATGGGAGCTTTCTAAAGTTTCATCTTTGGCAGTCAAACTAAATTCAATTACCTATATGATATTTTGAAATTGAATCCACTTTGTACCTATATTAAATATCAAAACAAATATATTTTACTTTTAATTTCCTACATTCTATTATTTGTAAAAATTGTCAATGTAACACATAAAAATTTATCTATACATTAACACTTGGAAGTAAATGCCTACATGCTTTTGCATAATAACTTATTTACCACATCTGATTTGAACATTTTATACATAAACTTTTTTTTTAAACTAAAAAATGAAAAAAAACTTGCAAACAATATGTTATGGACTTATGGCTTAAGTTGTTGTGTTAATTAACAAATTGCACCAAATACAATATATGATGTTGTGGATGTTTGTACATATACATTACCATTAAAAATGTTGTTGATGCATTTTGAAATATTTTGTAGGTATGAAACTTTTTGGGACGGACCAGTGGCAATGGTTGCTTATAGTTTCGGAGGTCTTGTCCTCAAAAGCTTGGTGGTTGAAATGCACAAACATGTGTTTCAACAACAAACGAATAATTTGGATGTTAAAGTACAAAAGTGTTGTGAGAATTTTTTGAAAATTTTTAAAGGTGTGGTGTTTTATAGTGTACCACATGCCGGTGGTACTCAAGATCTATCCAACTATTTCAAGTGGCAACATCAACAAATCCCCAAGGATCCAACCCAATTAGGTATTTTGGGAAATATGGAATCTTTCAACCGAAAAATGGAGCAACTTTCCAAAGACTTTATAAATTCTACTCGCAAAGACATCAACATTTATGCATTTGTTGAAGGATTACCTATTAACAAGAAATGGGTAAGATTTTCATGTAAACATATCAACTATCCAACTAGGTTCCATAGTTGAACATTTTTTTATGTTATAGAAATTTTTGTTGGTTTAACTTTTGAAAGTACTAGTGTTAGCTATGAAACCGGTTTCAAGTTTTCCATTATTTGTTCACAAATCCATTGTAGCATGTATTCATAGTACAAATTGCAAATTTATCGTGAATATAATGTCAATTGAAAAAAACACCTTTGTATATAATTTGAACATAAACTTTAAGTTATTGTTCTAATCATCATTTGGTTATTACATTACATTTGACAATTGGAATATTAGGATAAATCTAATCATATCAAAGAATTTTAACTAAAATAACTTTTGCACATGTACAGGAAATTTTAGTGCCATGGGCTTCAGCTACTCGATTATCAAACAATAACAATTACAAAGTTGAAGATGCTAATCACTTGACAATTTGCAAGCCACCATCAAAGGACCATTTAAGTTATTCCAAACTATTGGAATGTTTGAAAATTTGTATGAAGGTAAATAACATTGGTTTTAATTTTTGGAATTATGTATGTTCTTGTAATTTGACTACAAGCAATACATCATTTCACTTAAATTGCATGCCATATTTTTTAGGGTATTATCCATTATTTGAATAAATTTTATTTTTTTGGTGAACTTTGACAGGAAAAAAATACACCAACTATGCCAGGTTTTCCACGTTATGAAGTGGCATTGGAAACTAAAGCAAATGCCATATATAATTTGTTACAAAATGAACCTATTGTTGCATTGGTTGGAATGGGTGGGATTGGGAAGACCACTTTGAGTAAGAAAGTGTATCATTTGTTCCACAACCAATATGAAGAATCTAGCTTCTTGGAGGATGTGAAATCAAAAGACATCAACGATATAAAAAAAAAACTTCTACGAGATTTATGTGGTAGAAAATTACACAAGCATGAAGATGTCGATGACTACCTTTATGAGATCAAACAATGCATGATATCAAAGAAAGTTTTGGTGGTTGTGGATGATGTTGGTATGACGGAAAACCTTGAAGCCTTGCAACTTCCTATTGACAAACATGTCACTAATGTAAATTACAAGAGCAAAATACTTGTAAATTGTCGAAATTGGCAAATATTGAAAAATCATGTCAAGGAATCTGCAAAAGTAGACATGGATTTCTTGGAGGAAGAACATGCAAGGAAACTTTTCATGTGCTATGCATTCAAACATGCAAATAATGTGACAAATGATTTCGAAAACATTTCTATGGAGATTATAAAATCTTGCGGGGGTCTCCCTTTAAGCCTTGAAATATTGGGTTGTTATTTGTGTGATATTCGTGATTTGGATATATGGAAAGGTGCATTGGGCAAATTGAAAGGTGGGCAAAATATAACAGGGGGTTCTGACAACGAAATGCTTTGGAAAACTTTGCAAATTTCTTATGACCACTTGTATGAAGAACATCAAAACATGTTTTTGGATATTGCTTGTTTTTTTGTCGGTTTCAAAAAAAGTACGTTTTGTCGAGTGTATTCAAATGGCAATGATTCATCAAGCCTTAAGCTTATGTTACAAAACTTGAAAGATAGATCTTTAATCAAATGGGCAGAAGATGGTAACTTATACATGCATGAACAATTACGAGACATGGGTCGAAATATCGCAACAAAAGTTACAATGAGTCGATTTATTTGGAAACCAAACGTATCCTTGCAAAATAATCAGGTTTGAGCAACACGTGTTAATTCAATCCTATGGTATATTTTTTGTCAAAATTCCAAATGAAACCATAAGTTTTCATTTTATTTAAGAAGATGTAATATTTTTCCATTAAAAACATGGCATTAGAATGAAAATTTATTTTTATTGATGTTGACCATTGTTTGTAATTTGTTTGATGTGACAGGTGGTGAAAAATTTAAAAGGCATTTCTTTTAAAGATTGTGAAGTTTTGCCTTCATTTTTCGAAAATGGCTCAAAAGAGTTTCACGACCTTAGGTTACTTGACCTAACAAAAGCCTCACCAAATATGGTGGAAAGTTTTGTCCAAGATCATGATTTGAATAACCTTCGATGGGTGTGTCTCCAAGAATGCATGATCCAAAAGTTGCCAAATAATTTGTTTAATTGTTGTCACCTACAAGTACTTCAATTAACAAAATGTGATTGTTTACAATTTCCTTTTGATACATTTATTGGCGATTTGAATGCACTCCTAGAACTTAATCTATCGGGGTGTTTGAGCTTGCAAGATTTACCTACATCTATTGGCCAATTGCATGCACTTCAAGAGTTTAATCTATCGGAATGTTTAAGTTTACAAGAATTACCTGAATCTATTGGGCAATTGAGTGCACTCCAAAACCTTCATTTGGACTATTGCCGGAGCTTGCAACAATTGCCTAAATCCATTGGGCAATTGAGTGCACTCCAAAACCTTCATTTGGAGTATTGTTCTAGCTTACAAGAATTACCTAAATCTATTGGGCAATTGAGTGCACTCCAAAACCTTCATTTGAAGGATTGTTTAAGGTTGCAAGAATTACCTAAATCTATTGGGCAATTGAGTGCACTTCAAAACCTTCATTTGCGGAGTTGTTTGAACTTGCAAGAATTACCTGAATCTATTGGGCAATTGAGTGCACTCCAAAACCTTCATTTGGAGGATTGTTTGAGCTTACAAAAATTACCTGAATCTATTGGGCAATTGACTGCACTCCAAAACCTTCATTCATGGGGTTGTTCAAGCTTGCAAAAATTACCGACATCTATTGGCCAATTGAGTGCACTCCAAAACCTTCATTTGGACCATTGTTCAAGCTTGCAAGAATTACCTATATCTATTGGGCAATTGAGTGCACTCCAAAACCTTCATTTGGATTATTGTTCAAGGTTACAAGAATTACCTGAATCTATTGGGCAATTGACTACACTCCAAAACCTTCATTTGCGGGGTTGTTCAAGCTTGCGAAAATTACCAACATCTATTGGCCAATTGAGTGCATTCCAAAGCCTTCATTTGGACCATTGTTCGAGCTTGCAAGAATTACCTGAAACTATTGGGCAATTGACTGCACTCCAAAACCTTCATTCATGGGGTTGTTCAAACTTGCAAAAATTACCGACATCTATTGGCCAATTGAGTGCACTCCAAAACCTTCATTTGCAGGGTTGTTCGAACTTGCAAGAATTACCTGAATCTGGCAATTGAGTGCACTCCAAAACCTTAATTTGAATGATTGTTCGAGCGTGCAAGAATTACCTACATCTATTGGGCAATTGAGTGCACTCCAAAACCTTCATTTGAACAAATGTTCGAGCTTGCAAGAATTACCTACATCTATTGGGCAATTGAGTGCACTCCAAAACCTTCATTTGAATGATTGTTCGAGCGTGCAAGAATTACCTACATCTATTGGGCAATTGAGTGCACTCCAAAACCTTCATTTGAACAAATGTTCGAGCTTGCAAGAATTACCTACATCTATTGGGCAATTGAATGCACTTCAAAACCTTCATTTGAACAAATGTTCGAGCTTGCAAAAATTACCTACATCTATTGGGCAATTGAGTGCACTCCAAAACCTTCATTTGAACAAATGTTCGAGCTTGCAAGAATTACCTACATCTATTGGCCAATTGAATGCACTCCAAAACCTTCATTTGAACAAATGTTTGAGCTTGCAAGAATTACCTACATCTATTGGGCAATTGAATGCACTCCAAAACCTTGATTTGTGCAAATGTTCGAGGTTGCAATAATTACCTACATCTATTGGGCAATTGAGTGCACTCCAAAACCTTCATTTGCAGGGTTGTTCGAGCTTGCAAGCATTACCTGAATCTATTGGGCAATTGAGTGCACTCCAAAACCTTCATTTGCACTATTGTTCAAGGTTACAAGAATTACTTGAATCTATTGGGCAATTGACTACACTCCAAAACCTTCATTTGGATAATTGTTTCAGCTTACAAGTATTACCTAAATCTATTGGGCAATTGACTACACTCCAAAACCTTCATTTGCGAGGTTGTTCAAGCTTGCAAAAATTACCGACATCTATTGGGCGATTGAGTGCGCTCCAAAACCTTCATTTGCGGGGTTGTTGGAGGTTCCAAGAATTACCTGAATCTATTGGGCGATTGAGTGCACTCCAAAACCTTCATTCATGGGGTTGTTCGAACTTACAAGAATTACCTAAATCTATTGGGCAATTGAGTGCACTCCAAAACCTTCATTTGGACCATTGCTCGAGCTTGCAAGAATTACCTCCATCTATTGGCCAATTGAGTGCACTCCAAAACCTTCATTTGGATTATTGTTCCAGCTTACAAGAATTACCTGAATCTATTGGGCAATTGAGTGCACTCCAAAACCTTCATTTGAAAGATTGTTTAAGGTTGCAAGAATTACCTAAATCTATTGGCCAATTGAGTGCACTCCAAAACCTTCATTTGCGGAGTTGTTTGAACTTGCAAGAATTACCTGAATCTATTGGGCAATTGAGTGCACTCCAAAACCTTCATTTGCGGAGTTGTTTGAACTTGCAAGAATTACCTGAATCTATTGGGCAATTGAGTGGACTCCAAAACCTTCATTTGCAGGGTTGTTCGAGCTTGCAAGCATTACCTACATCTATTGGCCAATTGAATGCACTCCAAAACCTTTATTTGTGGGGTTGTTCAAGCTTACAAGCATTGCCTACATCTATTGGCCAATTGAGTGCACTCCAAAACCTTGATTTGTCAAGTTGTTCGAGCTTGCAAAAATTACCGACATCTATTGGCCAATTGAGTGCATTCCAAAGAGCTTGCAAGAATTACCTCCATCTATTGACTAATTGAGTGCACTCCAAAACCTTCATTTATGGGGTTGTTCAAGCTTGCAACAATTACCTGAATCTATTAGGCAATTGAGTGCACTCCAAAGCCTTCATTTGGACAATTATTCGAGCTTGCAAGAATTACCTACATCTATTAGCCAATTAAGTGCACTCCAAAACCTTCATTTGTAGGGTTGTTCAAGCTTGCAAAAATTACCTAAATTTATTGGGCAATTGAGTGCACTCCAAAACCTTCATTTGCACTATTGTTCAAGGTTACAAGAATTACCTGAATCTATTGGGCAATTGAGTGGACTCTAAAACCTTCATTTGCAGGGTTGTTCAAGGTTGCAAAAATTACCGACATCTATTGGCCAATTAAGTGCATTCCAAAGCCTTCATTTGGACCATTGCTCGAGCTTATAAGAATTACCTCCATCTATTGGCCAATTGAGTGCACTTCAAAACCTTCATTTGGATGATTGTTCCAGCTTGCAACAATTACCTACATGAATTGAGCAATTGAATGCATTCCAAAACCTTCATTTGTAGGGTTGTTCGAGCTTGTAATAATTACTTACATTTATTGAACAATTGAGTGCATTCCAAAACCTTCATTTGTAGGGTTGTTCGAGCTTGTAAGAATTACTTACATTTATTGAACAATTGAGTGCATTCCAAAACCTTCATTTGTAGGGTTGTTCGAGCTTGTAAGAATTACCTACATCTATTGGCCAATTGAGTGCATTCCAAAATTTTAATTTGAATAATTGTTTGAGCTTGGAAGAATTACCTACATTGATTGACTAATTGAATGGATTCCAAAACCTTTAGTTGTGAAGGTGTTGGAGCTTACAAGAATTACCTACATTGATTGACCAATTGAATGGACTCTAAAACCTTTAGTTGTGAAGGTGTTCAAGCTTACAAGAATTACCTACATTTATTGGGCAATTGAATGCATTCTAAAACCTTCATTTGAATGATTCTTCAAGCTTGCAAGAATTACCTACATCTATTGGGCAATTGAATGCACTCCAAAACCTTCATTTGTGAAGTTGTTTGAGATTGCAAAAATTGCTTGCATCTATTGGCCAATTGAATAGACTCCAAAACCTTGATTTGTTGGGGTGTTCGAACTTGCAACAATTACCTACATCTATTGGGCAATTGAATGCACTCCAAACCTTCATTTTAATGATTGTTTGAGCTTGCAATAATTACTTACATTTATCGGCCATTAGAATGCACTACAAAACCTTGATTTTAATGATTGTTCAAGCTTACAAGAATTACCTACATCTATTGGCCAATTGAATGCAGTCCAAAACCTTCATTTGGGGTGTTGTTGGAGGTTGCAAAAACTACCTACATCTATTGGGCAATTGAGTGCACTCCAAAACCTTCATTTGAATGATTGTTTGAAATTAAAACAATTACCTACATCTATTAGCAAATTGAATGCATTTCGAAACCTTCATTTCCACGATTGTTGGAGCTTGCAAACCTACATTTATTGACCAATTGAGTGCATTCCAAAACCTTCATTTCCAGGATGGTTGAAGCTTGCAAGAATTACCTACATCTATTAGCCAATTGAATGCACTTCAAAACTTTCATTTGAACGATTGTTCAAGCTTGCAAGAATTACTTACATTTATTGGCCAAGTGAGTGCACTCCAAAACCTTTTTTTGTGGGGGTGTTTGAACTTGCAAGAATTGCTTATATCTATTGGCCAATTGAGTCCACTCCAAAACCTTCATTTGAATGATTGTTTGAGCTTGCAACAATTACTTACATCTATTGGGTAATTGAATGCAATCTAAAC
>Ga0209208_10012978_pt1 | contig 10471 bp, 9 predicted proteins | sample S1TSphfallax_3_FD_187694 | JGI IMG/M metagenome (GOLD analysis project Ga0209208, IMG submission 187694) | Host-associated microbial communities from peat moss isolated from Minnesota, USA - S1T2_Fd - Sphagnum fallax MG (SPAdes) (version 2) | ecosystem: Host-associated > Plants > Peat moss >... | reverse complement strand
CTTGTTCAACAAGTTCCCAACCTTTGACTGCTTCAACTTGAGTGTCATCCTTCCTTGTTTGATCTGAGGTCTTAACATCCCGAGTACTTTCTTGCAGCTCCCCTACCTCGAGGTCTGAACTCTCTGTTGCTCTTTTCTCATTATGTTTACTGACACCATCATTGTTGTTGATTTTCAACATACCTTTGGCAGGCTCTTGTGTGATGGTTTCCTTCTTCCTTCCATCTCTAAATGAGCTATTTTGAGCCACACTGTCATTGCATGTCCGAGCAGCCATGTCAATATCTTTCGTTGGTTTCCCCCGTACATCTGTCTTTTTGAGGGATTCATTTTGTTGTGGTACTGCAGGTTCAAGGCTTTGCCTTCGGGCCTGCTTTGGGTCCCTCCCAGGCCTAACTACAAGCCCTTGCTCCTTGTAACTATTTGTACCTTGAGAGTCCATATCTCTCTTCAGCTGGCGGTTCCCAAGGTCCTTGCCTGGTCTTCCAAGCAGCCCTGCATCTGGATTGTTTTGTAAATTTAAGTCTCTTGGAACCCTCTTTGTGCTTTCAGGCTCCTTTGAGGATTGTGTAAAAGCTGCATCTGTCTTCCTCCCAGCTACTGCAACAGGTTCTGCTTCTCTCAATATGGTGGAGCTCACATCTGTGTTTCTAGATGCAACATTGTGTTGTGGCATCTCAATTGGCTGCTTGGACAATGGATTAGGTTTCTCTGCCCCCTTTCCTGCCCTCTGCAAAGGTTTATTCAATGCCCCAACAATCTTCTCTCCAACATTCTTGTCTGCCACAGCCTTTTCACTGAGTGTTCTTTCTCCAAGCTCATCTGTTTCCCAGTCCACCACAGTCTTCACTGCTGCTCCAGCATCCTTCGGAAATGTCTTGAGAAATTCAGGATTTGCATGTCTCTTGGCCATGCTTTCTTTGCCTGGTTGACAACTAGTATCCACAACATCATTGTTCACAGCCGGAGATCCAAGACTTGATTTTGAAGGCATATCAGATCTAAATGGTGAGGCATTGTGTACAGGAGACTCCTTTGTTGCTGCCAATCTGTTATTGTGAATCTCAATTCCACCACGGCCTCTCAAGTTGGCTGCTTTATCCTTCTCTTTTTCCACAGATTTGGCAAACCTGCTGTCCATGTCTGCCCGTTGTGTCTTTCCACCCTTCACTAACTGTTTGCTTGACTCAATGTCATCCTTCTTCTTCTCCAACCCTTGTATATTATTTTGTTTTGTCACCAGAGCACCCAAGCTTTGATCAGAATCAGCACTACTCTTATCAATAATAGGTACCAATTTCACCTTTGATTTGGCATCTTCTGAGCCTCCAATCCCATTCACACTTTCTTGCTGTCTTTGCAACCCTGGTGGAGAGAGAGAACCCCACTCCTGTGGGGACCCAATGCCACCATCCACTGATAGTACGTCCACATCAACTTCCATGTTGTCTAAAACTTCAACCGCCACAATAGCCTTTTCTGCTGAGTCAGTGCCAATGTGGCCCATTGCCTCATCACCAACTATGTCCACTTCTTCTGAGTCACGAGATATGGGAATCTTGTCTGAAACCTTGAATTTCAGCTGCTTCTCCTTGGCTTGACGTGATACCTGTTAATCACTCAGGGACGTCACATGTTACTAAAGGCTGCCATATATTTTGTCCACTGGAGAACCATTTGACTACACAGATATCAAGCAGCTTCATGTCACAACAGTTTGTCTACAAGTGGTCATTTTGTCATCAATCCCCCAAGAATTAGTTTGTTCAGTATTCCACTGTAGCAGTATCTTTGTTCTCTTTGAGCAAAAATGACTCCCACAAATGTTCTCTCACAACCAATAGCTCTCCAATTAATTGTGAGAATAAAAAAACATCTCCATATTCACAATGAATGCAACCAGGACCAGGTGAAGAACCTTTTCATTTTAAGTGAAAGAAAAAATTCCCAGAAGAACCAGGAAGACGAAAAACACAGAAGGGAAGAACTAGAATGAAAAGAACTAGCAGTATGAACAGCAGTGACAGTCTCTCACTTGTTCAGGGACCATCAACTGTAACATGTATAATAGTGACTTCACTATCACAACTTAACCACTTTGATCAGTTCCCTACAATGGGTACAGGCCAGGGTAAATCACTAGCCTGTGTACTGTGTCTCTGTCGCAAGTCAGAAATCGGCAGAAAGACTCAGCAATGCTATCAGAACCAAAAACATACAGAAAATTGAGAGGGAGAAAAACAGAAAACAGAAGAGGATGCACATTAGGAAGAAAGAACAGAATATAACAGACCAAAGGGAGAAGACAAAATGATGACCAAGTGGGCTTTAACTCCCCACTTACAAGACTACATAAATCATGTGGAAGACTCCAAATGCTGAAATTTCAAAAGAAAATTTCTCTTATTGAGCAAACCTCTAGTCTTCTTTTAAGAGAATCTTTAGAGGGTAACCTTTTATTCTTGAGAAGGACACTATGACTGACCACCCAGAAATGAAAAAACCTTTAGAACTTCAAAGCCTCAAGTACTCTTGCAACCAAGGAGATGTCACATAGCATATGTTTAAAAGGAATTGCGAAAAGTAAAATATAAATCACCTGTTTCTTGTCTTTGGTCTTGGGTTTGAGGTGTGGGGAATCTTCTGACACAGGAGTTCCATTCTCCTCATCCTCACTCACAATCTCTACATCTTCATCCATGTTTTCATCTTCATTGCCACTGGAGCTGCTGCCATCACTGTCACTGTCACTTCCACTTCCGCTCCGACTGACATTTTTAAATGCAAAAGCACACCTAAATTAGAAAATCCATAGTTATGAAGCTCAGTTCACTGTTCACATAAGTCAGCACAGATATATCTGATCCATGAAGGCAAAAAAGGACAAAATGGAGCTTATGGTGGTTGGGCAACTTCCAGGAGACTCAAACATTGTGAAATCAAAGACTCAACTTATGTACCTTGTACCACTGTGACTCTCACTTCCACTGTGGCTGTCAGAGTCAGTATCACTTCCACTATCGCTAGAGCTGCTGCTGTCACTACCACCACTATTGGCCATCTTCTCCTCCCCCTCTGGAGAATCCATGGCCAACTCCTCCCCCTGCTTTGACTTCCCAAGCAGAGCACCCTCAGTCTCCATCATGTCTTGTTCGGGGCTCTCATCCCCTCTGATGCTGATTAGCTCTGCATCATGTGAATATGGTGATGGTTCCTTCAAGCTGACAGACTCAGGATTGTGAGAAATCATGCTCTCAACAATGGACTGCTGAGATCTCTCAGCATTGACACGCAGCTTCTCATCAGCTTTTCTGATAGCACGGCTCACCCGATCCCCACTGCACCTCTGCATTGTGAAAGAGGAGAGTCGACCTGGTCCAGCACCTAAGGGGGCCCCAGGTCTCTCTCCAAGCAGGCCCAATTCTCCAGGTGCAATTCGTTCTTTCAATGGTTCTGGAACTACATCAGGTACCAATTCTGCATTTGCAGGAGAGTCCACTAAAGGTGGAGTCTCAGCAGCTGGAATTTCTGGAGAGCTGATAACACAGGGCAACAGAGCCAATTACAGAAAACAGAATACCTTGATCTACCAACTTACACCAGTGCCAATGATTCCTCGAAGCACACAATAATTGACCTAACAATATGTAGAATACTCTCGAACTCATTACCACACAGTTTTCCTCAATTCTCCAATTTCAAGAAACCCTTACATTTCAAGAACATTTATCAGACTTCACAAGAGGCCAACAAGCAGCAGGAAAGGCAGCAGCTACAAAATGCTTTCACAGAAATGTGACACACCTCCCACCACCAGGAGAAGGTTTGGCAAAGCTCACTCCCTCCCTCAACATATACTTGCCAGGTGCATGATATGAAGCAATCTGTAACCATAATCACCAACTATAGACATTTTAGTGACACGCAGTGCATAGGATGACATAGACCCAAAAACCAAATGAACAGTCGGAATAATTCTTTCCCACATATTGCTCGTTCTTCTTCCATGCTTTCTCTTGAAGGGACACTGCTAAAATCAAAGAAAGTTTCCAAAGAAAACCCACTCAGAACATTAAGAATCTAACAATTCCATGACCATACCGCTTTGATGGCTTTCTCTATGGTTTTCCTTTCTGGCTTCACATGAGGCATTGATTCTCCAAATGCCTTTTCAACTGCCTGTAAGTGGCAAGGACAACACATTAGCAAAGCAGAGCCATTTTGCAACATTCCTTCCCCAGCTTAAACAACCTAAGTCATCTTTGTCTCTGAGGAACTAAGCCCTACATACTTTACACTGGCCCTACCCACATCGGAACTGTAAAGGGTGGTCAGGTCTGCACCAGTCGACACTCACATTGTAGCACAGGTGAAGTCCTAGCTCAAGTTTCAGATCCAAGATATCATCTAAAATTCCAGCAGTGAAAAAGCTAATCATCAGTCATTGACCCTGAAAGAGATGAGAACTAACCTTTATCGTCAACCCTTTTGGATTATCAGTAAGCAGAGTGATGAGACTATTTCGGAGCTCAATGGGGCTGATTACACCCCCAGCCTTTGTAGCCACAGCTGTATCAGATGTGGTTGTCACTGGGCTGGGTGTGTTAATGTTCTGAACCACAATGCTAGCCTTCATGGGGGCAGGTATGGAATCCCTCTCTTCAACGACTGGTTGTCCTTTGGGTGGCAGTATTATTGCAGTTTGTGGCTGAATTGGAGGTGGAAGCTCAGGGGAGGTAACAGAAGCTGCTTTTGCCACCCTTGCAGCCCCCAATAAGGATGCTGTTGTCATCACTGGCTTAGGTTTTGTAACACAGACAACTGTAAGTGAAGGAAAACAGGCAAAGACAAGAAACAAGGAAGCCTGTTAGGATCAACCTGAAAAAGTATTGGGCATCCAAAATGAAACATGGAACTACCAAGAATCACAAGAAACCAACTGAAATGAAACAGAGGAAGTCATTTGTGTTCAGTCCACAGTTGCTAGTAGAGCATGACTCATCGGCCTTTGACGCACTACTGAGAACAAAGAAGTGCTTACTGATATGTGTCATAACATCATGCCAACCACAGAACAAATTGCATCTCATGGTATCAATTCCAATCCACAGAAAAACCCACAGTACTGCTCCATCACCACCATATGCACTCAGGCACCAAATGTTCTAAAATTCTTAGGTTAGGTGCTCAAACCAGACATAAAAGTATTAGCAGAAAACAAGTTCACTGCATGGAGTTACCAGGGCTGCTTGTTGGTGCCTTCTGCATCTTTTTGGGCAGCTCCTTCTTGGGCTTCACTGGCACTCTCCGTCCATTTACTGATCAAAACCACAAGCCACCATGTTAGACAACCATTGTGTAAGTTTGACAAAGCACTTGAGCATGCATGTCAAACTGTTGCAGCCAACCCTGCAGTTAGGTTTCATATCCCATGGTTGCCACCCCTTGAAAACTCTCTTGAAGCAAAGACTCACCATCCCCAGAGGCTCCACCTTGGTTTTTGACAAGAGAGTGTGTTGGATCCAGAATGATTGCCCTGCCAATCCAGACAAATGCACCACATGTTGAACTGAGCAATTTGAGGGTTTTTACCCTTCCAAATTGGGAAAGTTTAGAAACCTTCAATTTACGTAGGTAGTTCAATACTCCACGTGAAAGCAAAGAGCAAGTAAAAGCACAATCAGCCTCACAGAGAGAAAGAAAAACAGGAGGAAGATAAGACAGGCATGACAAAGACCCATGAGAGACAAATACATAAGTTTAGTGCCAGAGCAACATAGATGGCTAGTAGAATGTGCAGCATGATTCCACTTCCACTAGCTAGACATTAGCCCAATGTTGAGACTCCACTCAGACTTCACAGTTTCTCAACGATGCATACTTGTACAACATTTCTGTTACTTTACAAGTAGTGAACAGCAACAACAAGACAGTCTGGAAGAAATGTTGAACACATGCAGTAAGACACTGAGAGGAAGAATTACAGCAAGAATAAGGCAACAACCAAACTGAAACAACTCTGCAAAGACTGTTGGAGTTAACAAATGATCATTTTGACTCAACATTGGGAATTTAAGGGACTGAAATTGAGAAGACATACTTCCGAGACTTCTGCTGGCGCTCAGCCTCCTTGGAGCGGTTCTTCACACGATCCTTCTCACTTGCATTCAAAATTCGAAGAACTGAAAGCTTGCGCCACACTGACCCTGCCTCCTTTAGCACACCATTACCATCTTCACCATGCTGCTGTTCCTCATAAATGTCACACAAATCTCCTGGTTCTGGAGCTGAAGAGAACTTATACTCCTCACTCCCAACCTTAATCACCTGGTCAAAAGAACAACAAACATTAGCAACTTTGTCACAAGGGAAAACACACAACCAATAGTCTGCTAATTACATTTACTCATCATGACAAGGACATGCAAATAGACTGAAAATAGTACAATGCCTGGAGTATCTCCAGTGGTGCTCAGTATGTGACCCTGCAAAAATATTTCTCAAGTCCAAGTTTAGTTATTTACTTTTTTGCAACCTCAACCATAAAACTAAAACTGGGGCTGCAAATAGGTGGGAGACTACTAATAGCAAACCACCTGGATGAATCATTATAATTGGCCAATCAGAAACAGGGAGCAAAGGTTAGATCATATTTATTTCACTCTTCTCTCACAGGTGCCAAGCTTTGTTGTGCCTTTTACCAGCCTCAGCAAACTGTGCAAAATTGTTGGGCCAAAAACCTATTCTGCTGAGCCAAACCAACATGTTTTGACTTTTCTTCCTCCAATTTTAATGTTCAGGGTCACACACTGAGCACTGCTGGGGATGCTCTTAGACCCCTTTCAATCTAAGTTGAACCCAATGCCTTGTGCATGAATTCAGGCCACTGTGAGGTTCTAGTGAGAAACCCTACTTGAAAGCCAGGCTTTTCAGACCTTAAAGAAACGCATCTACAAAGACTTTGCAACCATAAAATCTCTACAGAGAAGGTACTTTGACTGACCAGGACAACAAAGAGGGGAAATTCAGCATGGAAGTTGAACAAAAACAAACAAATGGAAGCAACAAGATTGCCAAAGTACATGTGAGGAGAATAAACCAAGCTGAGCAAGCAAAAAGATGTGATGTAAAGACCTGCTGAAAACCAGGAGTTGAGTTTGAACTCTGAAGCAAGCATCTTTGGGAATTCAAGTAAATTTGTTGGAATCTATGAACCAAAGCTAATGCCATTGCAAAAACACATTGAAAAGAATGTGTCTGGTGCAGCCAATTGTGCATCCACGAACAATGCAAAGCTCAACCACAGTTGAGGGGATAAGACAGGGAGAGGATGAGTGAGGGGACGAGGAAATAATGCAACTGTCGATCGTTCTTGTCGGCCATAACACCCTGCAATCCAAAAAAATCGCACACTCTGAGACGACAAAGGGCATCGAAAAGGAGAGTCTTACGTGACCAGAAGGAGTGATGCCGAATTTCATTTCACATTTCACATCTTCAGCTTCCGCACGCTTCAGATCTTCGAAAACCTCAGGAGTGAGCCTGATCGCCATCGCGAACGGTGCTCTACCTTGGTCCAAAGACAGAACCTGGAAGCTCTCCTCTTGAGAAGGTGCCACAACAGCAAGTCCACTTCCTCCCGCACTCCCCAACCTCCCCTTCCCCATCCCTGTCCCCTTCTGCTTGGGACCCATCACCTGCCTCCTCATAGGCATCGCCATCCCCCTTCCCAACGGAGGTGGTGGGGCGACCACCATCCTTCCCGTCCCCCGCCCTCCTCCCTTCCCCAGCTTGCTCCCCGACATTGCGCTCAGGAACTAGGCCATCTACGGCCGTGTGTGTCTGTACCCTAAACAAATCAAGTCCCAAATCCCTGCCCCTTCTTTTTCATCTTCAGCTCCTTCTTCCTCTCTCTTTCTCCATCGCCGTTCCTTACGTCCTTGGGAATTTCACCAGGCATCGAACCCTGAAAAACGCAGACAAAGCCAAAATCCAAGAAAACCGATTCCCTCCTATTCTTCTCCTCTTGCACTTGGAAAAAATTCCCTTATTTTTAAAATTTCCTCAGCGACCAAGGAATCCAGAATGTCCTCTGAAATGGCGGGCAGAATGTTATGTAACACAGGTTAGCATTGCCTGCAAGGGGCGACAGTACGTGCGAAACACCAAACCCTAAAAAACGGGAGCGAATTACAAAGGAATAGGAAGCGCAAGTGAGCGCCAAACCCTAATCCAGTCATCGTTACGCGTGAGAGAAGGTAAGTCCGTTGGGATGAAGTTACGGAATATTTTATTTCATCCATCAATTGCTTAGGCTTTCAGCATTCAGACAAATAGATAACGGATAAGGACAGTTTTTTTTTAATTTCCATTTTACAATAATTTTATTTAAAAAAATTTTGCAATATAATTTCCATTTGTGTGTTTGTTTGGAAGGCAGTAATTATTATTTAATCTTTCTGTTCTCTTTTTCATTCATCATTATGGGGGGGAAAAAAAAATTCAAAAATACACGCTACTGAAAACATATCTCTGGTGGAGTCTGAATACTTTTTTTAAAAAATTCATCCATCCATCCATCCATCCATATTGTTGCATATGTTTTCCCCACTCCCACCACTCACTTAGTTATGAACCTTTTTTTTTTTCTTTTTTTTTCTTTTTCATTTCCATTGCTTTTCTCATTCTTGTTTAAGGCTACATATGTCTCACATGGTAGAAAGAGTGTGTCACATTGTGGCCTTGCCATTTACATTAAAAATTTGTCTTAATGCCAAAGATGAGTTACGGAAACTCAAATATTTCACCATACAAAAATATAATCTTCAAAAATATAATCCTCTAAAAGAAACCAAATTAAATCCTTCAAGATATTTTTTACAACTCTCGAACTAATCTCAAGTATCAACAACACAAGCCAAAATATCGTCTTTCAAAAATCCTCATATAAAAAAATAGAGACCTATTATTATTATTACCTAGGGGCCAAAATCCATTAAGCTACTAGTAGTTATTATACTCTATAATGAATCTAAACACAATATCGTGTTGCCTTGGTAGGCAAGGCCAATAAATATTTATCGAGCTTTTTTGGAGTGATGTTTTTTGAACGTCATCCATTTCAACTTTGAAATCTTTCAATACAATTTATAGAGAGAGAACTTTGAAGTCCAAATACTGCTTTTGTTGTTGTTGTGGTGGTCAAATGGGTCACAAGTGCAGTGGTCAAATGGGTCTCAAGTGCACTAGTCAAATGGGTCCCAAGTCCGCACTTGCTGCACGACATCTCTGGGGCATATGCTCCTCCTATTCTTGTTGTTGTTGTTGTGGTGGTCAAATGGTCCCATGGTGTCGGCACTCCCTCCTCCATGCTCCAACAATTATTACCCAATTTTTTTTAATTTTGATATTGACAACCTATATATGGTCTGAAAAAATTAAATAATAGCTTAACTCGTGGTTATTAATGAAAGCAATATAACTAGCCAACACTGGTTGCAACCTTACTACAGATTTCTTGTTTTAAAATAATTTTGTGATGTTGAGGAGGTAATAATAATCCATAGGCCTATTTAGCCAAATTTTTCTTTTAACAGAATATGAAAGGAAAAAAATTTAAATATCCTTGTATAGTTTTGGCTACCTACTTGAAAAAAAGTATGGAAATGTGGTGATAATTTTCAAATTTTTGAATTATTTTTTGTATTTTGGTTATTTTAATTCTCAAAAAATCATTGAATTTGCACCCCCCCCAAATTCCAAAATTTTTGCACCAAAAAGAAGGCTACATGCTCACAAAATACCTTTAAATTCTTTTTAAAAAGTTCAATTTAATTAAAAATTAACACCTAATTAATTAAACATGTAATTTTAAAACAACTTTAAATTACAAGTTCGAGTGGTCAACGGTGAATGCTACCAGGTCAAACGGGCCAAAAGAAGAGGCGGAGGTTGAAATATCGGATGCTGCCCAATGAAAGATGGACACCTGGATGATGGCCAAAATGGAAGTGGTGGAAGAAGGAGTGGTGTGTGAAAGGGAATTTTAAAAAGCGAGGAATTTGATGGGACCGAGATGAGACAGGTTTCAGGACTCGATTGGTCGAAGAAATTTCTTAAGTCAATGTAAGCAATTTGCTACCACCTATCAGCCTTTTGTTTGAGTGCAAATTTTCATATTTTTTTTGAAAAAACAATTGCCAAAAATCATCACAAGTGCCTACAATATGAAAATGTGTTTTAAAAAATAATTATTTTAATATTTTGAATATTGCCAAATTTGGCTAAATATTCTTATGAACGATTGCCGCTTGAGCAACATCACAAATTTGGGCTAAAAAAAACATTGCTACATCACACACACACACATTTTTGGAGATTCTAAAACCAATTTATTTTTTCGGAAATTCATTTTCCTTGTATCATTATTTTTGAGTGCCTATAAGGGAGGGGGGGTGGGGGGGGGGGGCAA
>Ga0209208_10012977_pt1 | contig 10471 bp, 8 predicted proteins | sample S1TSphfallax_3_FD_187694 | JGI IMG/M metagenome (GOLD analysis project Ga0209208, IMG submission 187694) | Host-associated microbial communities from peat moss isolated from Minnesota, USA - S1T2_Fd - Sphagnum fallax MG (SPAdes) (version 2) | ecosystem: Host-associated > Plants > Peat moss >... | reverse complement strand
CCAACACTTTTACCATGACAATGTTAGAAGTTTTTATGGAGTTGGGGGGACAAATTCCTGAAGGTATTTGTTGATGATTTCAATGTACACAATGAGAGTTGGGAGGAACATCTCAACATTTGGATGCTGTGTTTTTCAAACTCAAAGAAATGAACCTAAAATTGAACCCAAATAAGTGTTGTTTTGTTGCAAAAAGTATCACATTTTTGGGCCATGTGGCTAGTAATGAAGGCACCAAACTAGATCCTAGTAAAATTAATGTAGTTATGCATTTCCCGGAACTAAGGATGGTCAGCAACATCATGTCTTTCTTGGGCCTAACTAGGTATTACCAAAATTATGTTTGGGGTCATTCACAATTGGTTGTTTCGTTGTTTGAATTGAAAAAAAAGTGTCGCAACCCTAGCATTTGGCTTGCGACCAAGGCAAGGAGGTTGCGAGGTTGCGGGCCTAGAAGTAGACCCAGGAGTCACATCACATGCTCCCGGGAGTGCAAAGAGTCCAGAGAGTGTGAGGGAATGAACCCTCACACTCCCAAGTGAACTCCCATGTTGGGAGTTGGTGAGAGTTGGAGTCCCAAAAGGACTCCCAAAACTTCAGAGAGCGTTTTGAGGGGTCAAAACTCCATGGCTGGTTGCGCTCCTTATATCAATGGAAAGCTCTTGAAGTGTAGATGTCTAAAATGGGCTCGCATTGCTCATTTGGACATCTGAAACACAAGTTATGGCCAAAAGAAGGCCCGGGAGTCGAACTCCCGGGAGTCCGCCAGTTTTGACTCCCGACCACTAAAAGTCGGGAATCGACCCGAAATACTTGGCTGCAGAAAACGTGCGACATACCGGTCGAAAGGTCTCGACGAGACCTACAACTTTGCTTCAGACGGCAAATCAATCTGAGCTCTGCTCCGAAAGTTATAAGGCTTCAAAGTCGCGGGAGTCCCGCTGGGCGGGATTTCGGGACTCCCGCGCGGGAGTCCCGGGAGTCCCGGGACAAAATGTCCATTTGGATGCCACCCCCGCGACGTGTCACAGAGTATACTATAGGGAGTAAGGTGGTGGCTTACTCCCAAGCCCGGGGTGTGGTGTGTCAAAGTGAGTCCGAGTTCACCCGTGGCTGTCCCAACACCAAAAGGACCCAGAATGAGTTCTAACCACTTTGTGTGGTTTCATGCAGGCCCGTGTGAGTGAGTAAAGCTTGTCCACTCTTCCTAGTCTTTCCCGGGACTTCTAGCACGCCCCTTTTACCCCCCTCTAGTGCTGGAAGTCGGGATCGTGCCCCAAGTTCCAACCGCTTCCGCATTGCCGCATACTTGGACCCTCAAGTGGGTCTACAAGGAACTTGGGGGGCGCGACAAAAAGGATGTTGATTTTGTGTGGAATTTGGGTTGTTAACAAGCATTTGAGGCTTTGAAAAGAACACTTGTTGATGCACCTATGCCTGTACGACTTGATTTCAAAAAACAATTTTGTCTTAATGTTGACTTGTCACCAAAAGGTGTTGGAGCCATCTTGCCACAAAGAGAGGGCAAGCTTGAGAAGGTGGTGGCTTATGCCAGCAAGAGTTTAATAACAACACATAACAAGTTCCACCCTATGGAAGGGGAATGCTACGCACTATTATGTGGCATTATGCATTTCATATAGTACCTGCATAGGAACCATTTCATTTAAAAAATAGATCACAAGTTGCTTGAATGGTTAGCGACAATGTCAAATGCACATGGTAGGAGAGGTAGGTCAATTAATATGTTGTAGGATTTTATTTTCAAGATATTACACCGACCAAAATTGAAACATACAAATGTTGATGCCTTGAACAAAAATCCAATGGGTTTAGCCATGGATGACAACGATTTCAGTGAGGAGATCCAAGATATTGAGAATGTACAAGTTGACAAACTTGAAGCAAAAGATAAGATATTATTTATTCAAACTACTAAGGGTTTAGAGTGGTTTGGTTTTAGGAGACACGTAATAAAACTTACACAACATCATAAATGTTATTTTGGCATCAACCATTGGCGTTGTTTAGGGGATCATCAACTCTATATGCTTGATGTTGTAACGAAGGTAAATCATGATAAGGAACCTGACTCGCTTATGGAGGAAATTGGAGTAACAGACATTGAAAAAAATGAAATTCTAAGGACCATTGATGGTAAACAAGCACTAAAAAGGAAGTTACTTCAATATCATGATAAATAATAGCAACTAGAATTGGTGTTGGCCGCTCAAAAATTATTTGAATTTGGTGACCATGATTTGGGTCGCATAGACTCTGATGAAGAGGAAAAATGTTGGACAGACACAAAGGACATTAACATCTAGAAGGACACAACTTACATGGAGTTGTTGAGTGAAGGCGTATTGCTAAACACAATTGATCTTAAGGAGAACAAGAGAGCAAGGAAAATAATAATAAATTATCATTGGTAGGATCAAAGGCTCTACTTCAAAAGGTTGTTTGTACCTAAACCAAAGGAAAAAATGACATTGATAATCCAAATGCATGAAGATTTATGGCATTTTGGAGAACAAAGGACTTTGGCTGAAATTTGCCGGAAATACTTATGGCATAGTAGGACAAAGGATGTCAAAACAGTTGTGAGAAGGTGTTAGTAGTGCCAAATGGTGAAAAAAGTGGGTAGCATTTGCTCTGAGGATGAAGAGTCAAAGAACATACCTAATTGTGAACATTCTATAGGGTTGCTCTGGATATTACAAGACCATTACCTCAAATTGAATCAAGAAACAAATAAATTTTGGTTGCCATTGATCATTACTCAAAGTGGTGCAAGGCAAAAGCTGTAGCTGACCATGGTGTTAAGACAACAACCAAATTTTTGGAGGATGATGTAATATGTAGATATGAAGTTCCCAAGTTTGTGCTAACTAATAATGGAAGGGAATGGGCAGCAAAATTTGATGTTATGTGTAAGGACTATAATATCCACCATCAACACACAACACCCCAATGGCCTTAGTGGGTCTAGGGTTTAGGATGGCGGAATGTTTGATCAAAACTATTAAACATGGCATCACCATGCTTTCTACAACAACAGAAAATTGGGATTTTTGGGATGAGCAACTGGCCAAGGTCATGTTTGGATATATATGCGAGATTCATGCCAACATTAAGTTTTTTCCCTTCATGATAATGACTGGGTGCACACCACATCTTACAGCTGACAATTACTTACATTCCTTGACTACTGTGATTGATGACATTGTTGATGTAGAAATTGTTACAACACAATTTCTCCAAAAGATGAAGCTAATAGCAAACATCCATGAAAATGTTATGTTCAATGTAGAGCAAGCATAAAAGAAGCAAAATTAGACCTATGTTACTAGAAAAAGGAAGAGTAGCATAACTTTAAGCAAGGTGAAATGATTAAGGTGGGGTGAACCTATTTCACTTTTAAGGTCACATAATGATTTAGTTGATGAATTGCACTTCATTTTTAAACTAATGATGTTTTAAAAACTTGTGTCAACCATGTCTTTTAAAAATTTCCATTGATCAAGTTTTTAAATCATGTTTTTTAGAAACTTCTCTGAATCATTCTAAAAACATTCAATTAAAAAGAATATTAAAGATATTTTTAGAAATTGTTTTTATGTTCAATGTCTACAACATAGGGTACCAAAACTTGAATTATGAAAATATAACTATAATATTTCAGAATTTATTTTCATAATTTTGTATTAATACATAACATTAAAAAACACACTATTTATTTCACATGTTTCATAGAACATACAAAAACTAACCTCCCCAACATTTGATGACATTGCTTGAATAAAGAAAAGAACATTTATCAATTTTTAACAAGCTTGATATGTATTCCCTTGTATTACTTTCATGTTGATATGCTCAAATTTTTATAGTTTTATAGTTACAAATTGGTGTAAGGCAATAATGTCATGTGTAGGTTTTGATGCAAGTTTTGAAATTGATATTGGCAACTATGTGAGAATTGAAGTCCAAATTGCTTCATATTGTGTGGTCTCAATAACAAAGGATCATACAAATGGTCAAATAAAGAATGTCATTGTGTTTGACACATTGGTGGAACCAAAATAAGAAATATGTAGAGAATTAAAAATTGATGTTCTGAATGATCAACAAATGGGTGAGCCCTTCTATGGATTAAATAAGGTGTTGGAGGAACGTGTACAAACAATAGGACAACTAGAGTGAAAGAGTCCAATGAAAGCAAAAATTTGTATGCTTTTCAAAAACATTGCCATATTCTATATGAAATCCAAATAACCAAAATTATAGAAGGATGTCTAAATATTCTTAAATTCATATTTTGTTCACAACTAAATTTGGTTAAATCTTATCATAGATGATGTATCATTACATGGGATCATTAGTTACAAAACTAGACATTAATTAAATTACACAAACAAATTTGGTTGGTCTAAAAGTTTGCAATTGGAAATGGCAATTTCAACATATTGTTAGATGCATGGTACTTGTAATTGATCATATTGGCAAAATAAATCTATTGGAGAAACTTTTGCCAACATTGATGAAACTTGACTCCACATGTAAAGTTCACAATATGGATGAAATTCCAATTATGATAGTAATAATAGAGTTGTTATAGGGGAAATAACTATAGGGTCCAATAGGTTTTGTCCTATCAAAATAAATGTTGCTCTAGAATTTCTTCTCAATGGAGTGGAAATGTGTCTATTTGGAATTGTGGTTTTTTCAACATCATACTTATAAATGATGAAAATGATGAGTAGATTTTCAATATCTTCTACACCAATTTGCATCTCAATTTAATTAATTGAATTGAATTGAATTTAATCCAATCCAATTCAATTGAATATGAATCAAATGAAATTTGAATTTTGTTCAATTGAATTTGTATCAATTCAATCTCCATGCAATGTCATTCAATATTTCCATTTTAATGGAACTTAATTTTCACAAAATTAACTCATTTAAAGAAAACCCATTTCATCCATTCAATATTTTCATTTGTATGGAACTTAATTTTCACAAAATTAAATCATTTAAAGAAAACCCATTTCATCCATTCAATATTTCCATTTTAATGGAACTTAATTTCCACAAAATTAACTCATTAAAAAAAATTCCATTTTATCCATTCAATATTTTCATTTGAATGGAGCTTAATTTTCACAAAATCAACTCATTTTAAAAATCATTTCATACATTCAATATTTTCATTGGAATGGAGCTTAATTTTCACAAAATCAACTCATTTTAAAAATCATTTCATACATTCAATATTTTCATTGGAATGGAGCTTAATTTTCACAAAATCACCTCACTTAAAAAAAACCATTTCATCATCACTACTAGTAATGCACAACAGTTAGAAGCCCCAATTGATAATAATGAACCATACCACATGGATGAATTTCAGTTTATGAAATTTATCACATGGATGAATGTTTGTTCATGAAATTTATCACATGATTGAAAGTGATCACACGAAAATTTCTCAAATGAATGAAAATTACCACATGAAAATGTATCACATGAATGTTCAAGTTAAAGTGCACGGATGAAAGTTATGACATGAAAATTTATGACATGAATGAAAGTTAATGTATCACATGAATGAAAGTTATGACATGAAAATGTATGACATGAAAATTTATGACATGAATGAAAGTTTCCACATGAAAATAAAAGTATCACATGAATGAAAGTTATGACATGAAAATTGATGACATGGATGAAAGTTTCCACATGAAAATAAATGTATCACATGAATGAAAGTTATGACATGAAAGTGAAATTGACAAGATGGCTGACAAAAGGTCCAAATGGATGAAAATTCACAACATGAATCAAGTAGATGAGATAATAAAATCACATCCATGGATCATAATAAAAAACCATACTTACTTAATTAATTAATTAATTAATTACCTAATTTTGTCTAGGACATACATCTATCTACCTAGGACATAAACCCTAAACCCTACTTACTTTCTGAAGGAAGAAGTTGAAATAATTCCACTAGCAAATTCTTGCCGATTATTGTGGCTCCAAAATCCTTCGATGATTTTGCCCGTTGAAATCTTTTCTCTTGATATCGAGTTTTGTTTCTTGCATGGCGCAGATTTCGCTGCAGACAGCGGCGCGGCCAAAAGACAGATGGAGGGAGAGAGAAAGGAGAGAGGGAGAGAGAAAGGAGAGAGGGAGAGAGAGAGAGACACACACGGACGCGAGGGAAAGCGAGGAGTTTTTGCTCCAATTGTGTGAGAAAGAGTGCAGAATGTGTGCAGAATTTTTGCTTGTGGAACTGTTCTGTAGTCTTGTAGCACGGAGAATTTTTTCGCAGTGGGCAGTCAAGGAAGGAGCGAGGGAGGGCGGAAGGGAAGGGGAAGGGTGTGTTGTTGTGTCAGAGATTTGAGAGTACGAAAGATGAAACTTGGGAGCTGGGTTACAATCGTCATTGTCAGGGTGCAGATCGGTGTGTTTTCTTCAACTCTTGATCAATGCCTGTGGATTCTGTTGTTGTTGTTTTGCTAGTTGATGCGTGGCATTCTTCCGGGACGTTTGTGAAGCACATGTCATTTGTGGACTTGTTTGGGTGAAGCGATCAATGGCTTGCTTTATGGGATGAGATCAAGAAGATGTCGGGAGTGAAGTGTGTCTACTTTGTGGGTTTCTGAGAATCGGTGGAAGCGGTTCATAGCTTGACGAGAAGGTGTAGCTGTTGGATTTGGAAATGGGAACCATCGCGTGGACACGAGTCTCCGCTGCTGATGAGTCTGCAGAGACTCGTCGTGAGAGGACGCAGCGGACGCAAATAGCTGCAAGAAATCCTCTCGCGGACGTTACAAACACGGTGACAGCGGCGGTGGCGAGGACGAGCCGTGGAAGGCCTCCTCCTAGTGTAGCAGTCGCGAATCCAAGTGCAGGTGAAAAAGGAGGAGGAGACGATGATGTAGAAAGGAATGTAGGAGGAGGTGTGCTGCTAAAATCAGAGGATAAAAGCACTGGGAGTAGTGGTTCTGCGATAAGGAAAAGAGGAGAGGTCCAAGTGTTGCCGAAGCTAGGAAGTTTAGGAGGGGAGAAGAATTCTTTGATGAGCTCAAGGTCGCGAGGTAGGACGTCGAACGATCTCCTGACCGAGACACCGAAGCTCGAAGTCACAAATGATGCGAGAACGGAAGAAAGAGTGGAGAAAACGGTCACTGAATTGACGGGGAAGACGGACCCTGTTCAAAAGATTTGCGGACGACAGAAAGCTTCGCCTAAAAGGAAGTGGGGTGAAACCCTAGCGATGGACGAGCGGGAAGAGCATGGTTATGAAGTGTTGGCGAGGTCGATGAAGTTGGCGAGGTCGATAAACAAGTCGAGTAAAGCTCTCAAGAGACCAGCAGTGCAGGATTCACACAAGGAGAAGTCGATCCCAGTCTGCAGGAAACAGGAGGGGAAGAAAGTCAAATCACTTTCAGAGAGGAATACAGATTTGGAGGAGGAGACTGCAAGCCAGATAAACCTGGTCTGTCCTTCAAGGCTAAGGGAGCTGCTGGAAAATCTACATCTGCCACTGACATGTGCACAAAGAAATGGTTCCAAAGCTGCAAAGAAAGTGACCAATGCATCAATGTCTACAGAAGACATTGATGCATCAATTGCAAAGCTAACCAGAGTTAGCAGCACATTGAGCACACCATGTGTGACACTTGCAGAGGAAAGAGATGAACAAGAGGCAAGAAAGAAAGCCAGCAATGCTGCTGGAGTTCACAAAGCTTCAAGTCAGGGTGGTGAAGGAGATCATGACAGCAGGAATGAAAATGCTGGTAAATCTCTGAAGCATCCAAAGCAAAAAGTCTCAAAGAGCAGCAGTGATGCTGATGACATACTTCTGACTGCCAAGCAACAGCATGCAGTGAATATGATTGGGAAAGTTCACACCGAAAGTTGTGGATTGACAAATTTAGATGGAGATTGCTCTCTACTTCCGGTGGGAAATCCTGGCATTGAGATCCTCACTATCCAGAAGTATGGAGAAATGTTACTACAAGCTGATTCCACCACCAGTGGAAGTGGGGTGATGCTCAATGCCATGAAGACACTGCCAAATGACAAGATGAATATGAAGAAGATACTTGCAAGTTCAAGAAAGCAGGCCATTGTTTCAGAATGTCTGGTTGGTAGTATTTCAGAGCCTCCAAGTCTGAGCTCTGATCACATTTCGAGTGCAGAGCTTGATTTTGGTGTGCAGCTTGAGCACAATGAGCCAACATCAGGAGGAAGATGGGAAGGGAGAAATGTATCTAGGTGCACTAGTCTAGGAAAGAGATGGGTTTGTGAAGTTGTTTTGGACAGGGGCCCACTGGAATTGGGACCACACCCCTTATCTCATTCAACATTCTCTTCTGAGTTCCTGCCAGGGGCTGATGGGAGCTCTGAGGAGAGAGCAGAGGATGTGGATCATGTATCATCTATTGAGGGAGATGTTTCAGGGTGTGAAGGGGAGGAGTCTGCTCTTCAGCCACCAAAATCATTTGAGGATGCAGAGATTCCAGTGAAGATGCTGGATTGCAACACAAAAATTGGGAGGCCAACACCACTGCAGGCTCATGTTTTGGCTGTTTTCCTCAAGGGCTGTGATTTTGGCATTGCTCATCAAGGTGCTGATACGTTTTGTGTCTCCATTCCCAACTTCTGTTTTAAGATTGTACAAAATCATAGGTTTTTGGTCTAATCACTCAGAGTTGTGCAGGGCAAGCATTGGTGTATGGAGTGCCTGCACTTGTGCATACCTCGAAGAAGAGGAAGAGCTATGTATGCAAATGCCCATCACCTTTGTGTTTTATGCTCTCTTCATCTGCAGATCTTGTGCTGCAGGTAAGATATTTGTCTCAATTGACCTTTTGATCTTGACACTTAAGTCAAAACTCAAAACCATAGTTTAGTGCAATATGCACTCCAAAGCTAGATGTTAATTTCAGTAATTGTTTTGAACTATTTTTTCTGAAAAGATCATGCTTCTAAGTTCTCCTTTGTTGTGTCTCTCTTCTTTTTTTCTTTCTCTTTTCATTTCCAATTTTTCTTCTTATTGTGCTCCTCTTTCTTCTCAGTTTCTTTACTCTCCTTCTCTTTTATGTCTTGTTGAGGTAGCCAGCATCATGACTGAGTTTTCCAATTAGTGCTGGTTTGGTGATAGAAACTCAGTATGTTGGTTGATGCATGATGTTGACCTTGATCCACTGCCAGGAGCTGATGAAATCAGTGATGATGTTATGGAAGCTTGTCAATACCATGCATTTCCTGCTGAAGTCCATGATGCAAAGTCCATGCTAGAGATTGAAGCTTGCGTCACAATTAGGAAGGAATTTTTAATTATTTTTGCCATGCAGATGCAAGCTCAGGAGCTGGTTGAGATTTTGACAGAAGAAGAGCAGGTTATGCCCAATGAGTTGCTGAAGATGATCAGTCCTTCCAACAAAAAGGCAAAAATTGGGAATTGAAGAAAATTCCTACACAGCCATCTCACATTGTTGACCTGTTCTGATTTTGACTCTTTCTGTGCCCCGATCTCAAAAGGAATGAATGTGAGTTCAGAATGCCATGCAGAGTTGCAGTATTTATTGTGCCTCATCAAGAAGATGGCATTGCTGGAGGGAGAGGGAGAGGGGAAAGATATGGGAAGAAGGATAAGAAGCCTGGTCTGAAATTTTGTACTGCATACAAAGTCCATGAAATCTTAGTGTTAGGACAAAGTATGAGATTTCACAGATTCCTAAAAGTCCATAAAATGTTTTTGGTTCCCATACTGTGGTTGTTTGTTATTCAATGACTGCAATTAAAACTTCTCTATTGTGGACTCTGTCCTGCACTGGGGAGGAAAGCGTTGCTGCACAGAATGCCTGTAAACTTTTAGGTTTCTGTGCTTAGTGTTATCTCTGGTGCCAGAGAACCAACCCATGGGTCTATTCATTGATGGCTCAGTTAAGAGATTTTTGTTCAAGTGGAGAACCAGGCAACATTCATACTGAAGTGCCACTTGAAGTCAATGCTTATTTTTTCTCTGTGACTGCTGAATCAGTGAACAGTGTAAGGCTCAAATCCAGTGTTGTGCACTTTTTCATGTACTCATGCAATCTGTTCACAAGTTGAATATAACTCCCATTTTTAACACTGACAGTCCTGTCAGAACTGCCTTTGATCTGAAACTGTAGGAGACTTGTTTTCCACAATGCAGAGTTTCACATTTGAAGTATGTACTCCAAACTATGAACTCTGCTCTAGTCCAATCACGTATAGGTTGTTTCTCTCTCTCAGGTAGGCTACGAGAAATGTCCTTGGGCTAGCAATAAGAAGAGTGCTCAAGGATAGGGTTATTTAGCCTACATCACAAGCTTTCCATCCAACAATTTGGTAATGGAAATGAAATTCGTTCTTGACATGTTCATAGCTTTTTAGCTTTTTTGCACATGGATGTCACGTGTCTAAA
>Ga0209208_10012976_pt1 | contig 10472 bp, 7 predicted proteins | sample S1TSphfallax_3_FD_187694 | JGI IMG/M metagenome (GOLD analysis project Ga0209208, IMG submission 187694) | Host-associated microbial communities from peat moss isolated from Minnesota, USA - S1T2_Fd - Sphagnum fallax MG (SPAdes) (version 2) | ecosystem: Host-associated > Plants > Peat moss >... | reverse complement strand
TACACACATAACAATAGTTATGAAGTTTTAAAAACCTTTTTAAAGCTAATTCTTAAATGATTAAAGTTAATTATAAAAACATGATAAAATATGTGCACATAAAATAGTGTCTTCACTTAAATCTTGTAATGTTCATATATAAAAGCATTATAGTGACATCAACATGGGTGGAAATATGGTTAAAAAACCATTCATGCTTTCTATTAAGCTTATAAGAATTTACATTTAAAAAACTAGAAACATATGATAAATAAATAATATATCCAAAAATTGATGTAAATATGTGTTCAAATCTAATTCAACACAAAATACTCCATGAAATATTATATAATAAGGAGGATATAAAGATCATTGTATACTCAAAAGGCATCATCAAATGAATATTCTCATTTTCATTTGTTAAATCATGCTTAACACATACTTTATAAGAGTCCATGCTACAAATAGATTTCACAATGACTTGCATCATTTCTTTTCAAAGGCTTAAATAAATTCTTCATTTTTTCATTTAAAGTTTCAAGCAAAGATCAAAATGTATAGCAAAAAAGTTCAAATGGAAAAGAAAATTGTGATCAAATGTGGATATATGTGACAATTGATTTGTTGAATCTTAGCTTTTCTTGGGCATCAACATCTCCATTGTTGGGCTCCAATCGCAATAAAATGAATAATGAGAAGGAAACAAATGATACAAAATTTCATCCCACTTTCTCATTCAAATATGGATGTCAATCTTTTTCAATACCCCTCACTACACAATGCACATTCAGGGGAATTGAACTCTAGCATTTATGGACATTTCCCTTTGCAATGTGTGTGTCTACCCAAAAGCTACAAGTTGCAATTCATGTCAATGGCCACCCACCCAAAGTTCAAACACATTAGAGCTATCTTTGAAGTGGTCTTAAGTTTGGACCTTTAATTTCACCTTCAATCTTCAAATTCATCCTCAATTGTTGGGTATCCTTTAAGTGAGTAATTTTAGTGAAGATCATTATGAAATATTGAAAATGAATCCAAATAACAATTGTTACACAAGAAAAAAAATTATGAGTAGATAATAGCAATAATGAAAGTTGTTCCAAGAAAATTAAGGATATAAGATGAAACTCTAAATACTACCAATTTTGGTGGTAAAAGGAGTTTGACCCACAGTTTTGTAGCAATTTATTTATTTAATAAAAAATTAATATTTTTCTTCACATCCTTAATTTTGACCAAATTGAAGGTATTAATTTTCAATTTGCTTGCCTTTGCAAATAATTTTATTGACATGAACAAAAAAACCTAACAACAAAAATTGCAACCACCCACCCACCTAGCTCCCAACCTTGCTCATTACAATTATCAATATTTTTTAATGTTCATTGTAAGATTCAAGTCCAAAGTGTGAATGGCACATTTAGGGAAATTGAACCCCATCCTTTATGGACATTGCCTTTACAATGGGTGTGTACTTGCCCCACAACCCATGCCACATGCCCAACACACATGTTAATGCGCAAAAACAAACTTGTAAACTAGAGTTGCACCCTCCCACTCACATAGGTGACATATCACAACTTTATTCCTTTGTAAAACACAAATGCCATGGAGTTTGAACAAAAATTTTAATTGTAATAGCCAACCTTTTGCCTTGAAACTTGATGCAAGTATGTGTTACACATGTCAATTACAATCACAAAAATCTTTAAAACACAAAAAAGAAAAGCTTCAAGTGCATTTTTTTTGTAAAAACTAATCATCACATTGAAATAAACACCATCATTCATGTAGAATGGCCTTCTTCTAAGTAGAAATGGTTCTATTGTAAGCAAAACTTTTTAGTGCAAAAAACGTTTCAGCAAACATGTGCATTATTAAATTTAGGTGATCAATTAGAATATTGCATAACTTACTTTCGTCAAGGTTAATATAGAAAAGTACCTTTTGTTTTTCACATTTCTAAATCACAAATTAGTTGGAACCCCCTAATTGTAGGGGGTTCAGCCCTATCACTCTTAACCATCAAGTCTAAGATCAAACAAATTATGTGCAAATGTGGTCTTATCAGTCTAATCCAATAAAACAAATTGTGGGCAATGTGGTGCCACAGTAGATAGATCTAACTTCATCCAACAAATTGTGCGCAAATTTGGATGTTATCCATATAATCGGATGGGAGATGATTTTACAAGAACAAATAACACTAACTCCTGGATTGGATGGATGGGACGTGAAAGATGGCAAAACATGCTTCTATTTTGGGAAGGGAAGCATATTTAGGCTCCCATGTTCCAAAAATATTAGTGATAGGTGAATCAAATTGCTCCTTCCGAAACACCCCCCAAGAAAAAATTAAAAAATAAAATTTATATGCGCATGCCCTCACTAATTAAGGGACAAATGAATACATAAGTACCCTAAGTTTATAATGGGGGTATTAGCCCAGGCCAAAAATGGTGACGAACTATTTTGGAAATAAAAATTTCATGCAACCAATGGCAAGGCTTAGCATGCACTCAAAATGCCTTGATTTTTTTTCTTTTTAAGTTTTGGACAAGGGGGGGGTGATTCTTTTTTCTTTTTTCCTTTGTTCCTAGCATGTTCCCTTCAAGTTCCCATTGGGTTCCCAATATGTTCCCTAAGTTCCAAGGGTGTTCCCAATAGCACCTTGCTTTAATCCCATATGTTTTGCCCAAAGTCTTCCCCTTCTCACCTATATAGGTGGGCCAAAAGGGGAGGCACTCCATCTTTCCATATAATTTTCTATTTTGGGGAGCCTCCATGTTTCAATTTCTTTTAGTAATGTACAAGGCAAATGAGAATACAAGTAGACACAACCAAAGAAAAAACAAAAACGAACAATCAACAAAAATTAAGTAAAGAACCTATGCAAAGAGGACTCATGGCTACAAAATGACAATCAATGATAACAAAGAAGACCTAAAATCAAGGAGTTGCCATCTACCACAAATCAACTAGTGATAGATGTGCTCTAGTTATGATGTGTGGAAAAGATAAGGAATCTTAACCAAATGCACTAGCTCACTGAAGAATTGCTATGGTTTACACATGCTAGAAGGTTATGAACACATGATGTCGATAGTAAGAAATAAGCATCAAGGGGACTAAAGAAGATCGTTAATGATGTGTGATAATGGTTTGTGCAGAAGTGGTCAAAAATGAATCAAATTGAAAATGAAGACACCCATACATCTCAATAATAAAGGGAATGGAGTCATCGCCTAGTGCTTGTTTAGCATATGATTGTGTTTTTTCCTAAGCAACCATTATTGTTGCATGTGTTATTATTGATGTTTGTTGGATCATATTTGTGTGAATCAAGTTAGTAATGACAACATCCATCAAGGTGTGAAAATTGTCTCTAGCGATAAGGATATCAATTCATTATTGAATGTGGTAAAGGAAAAGGTGGGAGACTTCCTTTTTAACATGTGTTCCACTTTCCAAAACAATAGCTACAATAGTACTTCAAAATGTATCATGGGTTGCTATACATTCATTCCTTTAGGGCATCGAAACAAATGGGTACCTAGATTGTCAATGGTATGATTACATTAACACCGTGAAAGATGGGAAACTATAGGATGTGGTACGCTAGGATGGGTATGTAATGTTGTAAGGAAATGGGCTAGGGATAAATGAAATGTCGATGTGGTAAGACGAATTAATAACCAAGCATTTGCACTTGAACCCACACATGAACGGAAATGTGTTCGCATGATATCTAAAGGAATGTCTATTAGAAGCAAGGCAAACTCTTGCTTGTGTAGGTGATCTACCAAAAAAACTTGCAATTGGGGGATAAGATTAGACCATTAAACTTTCAAAGGGTGAGACTTGAAAGCATAAAACCTACAATAAGAAGGCTTTTATCAAGGACATGCAAAACCACAAAAACAGAGGTTAAAGGAAAAGTCTAAGTCTAATTTATAAACAAGGAACAAGACAAGATTATGTGATTCAAAAACAAGAACACAAGAATTAAGAATAAGAACATGAGATGTGCAAAACAAACATGAAAACGGATTTTTATTATGTTAACATATGTAAACATGAACATGAAAAGAACATGACAAGGTTATGGTGCAAAATCGTGCCTAAGACTAATGTTGAATAAATTGAAAGAAATGAGGGGTCTTATTGTTATTTATATCCTTTTGGGGATGTAGCTCAAGGAAGCTTCCAAAGAGGCTTCTATGTGTGCATCAAGTAAAAAAACTTTTTGAGAAACTTCTTAATTAAGAATCGACTATGAGTTAACTTGGACTTAACTAAAAATCAACTAGAAGTTAGTTAGACTTAAGTAGGACTTGACTAAAACTTAACTAAGCCCAAACTACAAATTAATTAAACTTAGTTGGGGTTTAACTAGGAGTTAATTACAAGTTAATTAAAATTTATCTAAGACTTAACTGAAAATTAATTAAAAGTTAACTAAAAGTTAATTAAGACTTAACTAGGATTTATAAATGGACATTATGGATGAATTCCATCTATTGTAAGATGGTGTCTGATGTTTGCATTTGTCATAGCTTTGGCATCTTGTAATGTTATTTAGAACAAGGAAATGTAAGTTTCAACATGTGTTACTGCATCCAAAAGAATAGGGTGATCATCTTGTTGGAAACAAATAAAAAGTGCAAGAATGATCAAAACCCAACATCCCAAGAATGCAAGGATAATAGTTTGAACTACAAAAAGGAAGCCAAGGTCACCCAAAGAAACAAAAAGAGTGGCCTGACAACAAGCTAAGTGTCCATTATAACCATCAAAAGATCTCACACCAAGTAACTTTTCCAATGTAGTTAAGGTACGAATATTGAACTTAGCATAATGTTGCAAAATACTTGGAGATGGAAACATTGTATGAAGCCAATAGCAAGGGTGTTGGGCATAACATAATGAGAGCATCGCAAAAGTCACCTAAGGATTTGCAAGCATAGGGAAACTAGATGTTGTTCTAAAATTTTCGTGAAGGCCTTTAAGCATAAACAATTCAACGAAAATTTCGATCTCACTAGTGTGCCCAAAATACAAAAAACCTAAGTCAAGAGTAAAAAAGCCAAGAGGAAGTGATATAGAATGGTCCAACCCCTATGGAAACCAAGTTACACACTTTGTCGGTTGCACTAAAAATCATGATGCTGAAAACTCCTCCTGTAATCATTAAAAGGTAGGAATCACATTTGATATAGGACCTATTATATGCGTATCATTCATCAACAAAAAAAAACACAAGTAGGGTGGGCTACTTGTGTGGGGCGAAAAACGCCAAGGTGAACCAAATTAAATTGGAAGCATCTCATTTAATTAATAGTAGAGGTGAATAAAAAAAGGTGAAATACACCACGATTTCATGGCCTAGGTGAAGATAGATTTGACGATCATTCATTAATGCATTGGCCCCAATAGCCATGGCAATTGCTGTCCTTCCTTCGTGAACCAATGAAGGCATCCTTTCACAACACTACCCAAATTTGTATTTGTATTACAAATAAATTTGAGCTCCACATTGCTGCACACTATCAACGACGGTCAACTATTTTATTTTATTTTACTTTTATGTGTTCATATGGTTTTCAATCATTCATCAATATTTATGTCAACATCAATTTTAATTTTAATTTTAATCAATATACATTTCATGAACATGAAAAGACACATGTTTTTAAAAAAATAATAGAGAAAAAGAGTGAGATAGTTATAAAATGGAGGTAGTTAGTTATTACGAAAGGTGGGAGATAGTTATTAAGAAAGTTAATAAAAAAAATGAAGTAGTTAGGCTTGAAAATGAAATAGTTATTTCTGAAATTGTCATTGGAATAGTGCATGGACAACCATACAAAGGATTCCAAAAAAATCCCCCCATATACCAGATCCGATTACTTGTCACTGGAATAAATAGAATCATGTGGGAGGTCAAATGAAGCATAGCAAAATAAAAAGGGTGGCAAAAGGAAGCTGGTTTGCACCACCCTGGATGTGTCCCCGGGGTGAAAAAAAGGCAAAAGAAAAGTTCCCATGGTTGTGAGTGAAAGGGTGCCTTGGCTATTGGGGGAGGAACTGCAGCTACCATGGCTATTGTGGTCCGCACATTAAAACATGATCATTAAAAACTATGCCATTTAGCCTAGGCCAAAAATTGCAAAGAACACATGTAAGCAAAACACAATTCTTGCTGCCAATGAGGTGATGCAACATGCACCCCATGTTTGTTTTCCTTTTGTGAGGGGAAGGTTGTGATGTTCAATTTTTTTTGTTCCCAATTTGTTCTCACTGTATTCCCATCAAGTTCCCAATGGGTTCCTTAACATGTTCCCAAAAGCTCCTCACTTTGTCTCACATCCTTTGCCCTAAAGTTCTCACTTGTAGTCTATATATCCAAGCCCACAAGCAGAGATTCCAACAAATCTATTTTGGGACTGTTCTAAGGCTTTGATTAATTTTGTTTTTTGTGATGGGCCAATCAAAAAAGATGCCCATCACAATAGATACAAAGTGCACAAATGTTGTGCTAGAACCTTGTCTGTAAATAGCACTTACTTAAAAAAATAATTTCAAGCAACCAAATCCAGCAACCCCATTGGCCTGGGAAAAAAAAATAAAAAATCAGGCCTACACACTACCCTATTATTCTGAACATTGAAAAAAAATAAATCCTATTCTAGCATTTCCATTGGTCCTTTAAAATTCTCACAAACCTACCAAAACCCTATTACACATTTAATTGTTAATTCACACAAGATAAATTTAAAAAAAAGAAATTCAGACCACCAAATCCAGCAATTTCATTGGTCATAACTGTTTTTCTGCACACTTACACACAAGCCTATTCAAGACCCTATGTGTATATTATGGTGCATTCACACTTGGTGTAAGGGACTCTAGTGTGGAGTCCCTTAACACCATACTAGTAGTCATTCAAGACTTAAACTTATTGTCAAGATTTTAGGTTAAACTAACGTTCAATTTAACAGTAAGCTATCACCCATTTAACAATTGGTGCCACCTAGGATGCCACCTAGGATTTCATTTAACAATGATTTAAACATCAGGTGTGAATGCACTATTAGTAAAACTAATATACAAATAACCCTTGTCTGTATTACAGACAGAGTTTTAAAAAATTCAAAAATATGGGGTTTCCCTTCCACAACTAATTAATATGAAACTATACACTCTTGGGTCCAAGTGTAGAGTGTACATAGTAGATAATGGTGTGGAGTGCAGACCTCCACATGCTCTACACCAGTTTGGGCAAAGGGATGATGGGCCCTAAAGGCTAGTTGTAGTTTCTTTGCAATCAAGGCAACACATGTTTACACTTTTTAACTTGGAAGTTTCATCACACTTCTGAACATAAAACCTGGGGGATGTCAGTAACAACAAGTAGTGTCAGTAGTAAATAGGAAGTACTTTGCAGGGACTTTATTGAAAATTGAATTAGTTGCATGCAACAACTTCTGTACCCAGCAGCCCTCATCAATTGTCCTCCTTCTAACATAGCAACTGCCAAAAACAAAACCCACAAAAAATAATTAATATTCTACATTTGCACTTACACAGAGTGTAAGTCCTAAACCATTTCTTTACAGGCACAACACTGGTACTTACTTACCAACCCTCCATCATCTTCATTCATTCATTCATTCATTCATTGTGGTCAGATAAAATGGGACTTGGGAGGGTGTTCCCAAATTCCTTTCCATCATCTCTTTCTAAACTTCATCACAACTACACACAAACAAGAATTTAAATTATTATTGCTTTCTGTCACCTGCCAATTCAAAACAAAGAACAGTCAGAACATTTTGTAAGATTTCTTCTATGGCAACAACATTTATTGTGTTTCCTGTAAGGGATTTATGAAAAGCATAAAGCCTTACCTCCCTCCCCTCCCTCCGTGATTTTTCATGAAGCTCTACACTCCCAAAATAACTTATATGTCGGAGTTCTCTCTCCCACCCAGCTGGGACGTCTGTGGTTACTATCCCCAAGGTCGGTTTCGTCCATGATTTCGTGGCGATTTCCTGAACCCACTTCGTAAAACCCTTTTAACTTTGTTCCATAAAGTCTGGAAAGAAGAGTCTTTACGGAAACTGTGTGGAAATTTGCAGTTTTCGTGGTCTCTAAGTCATGCATTTCTGCAGCAATTTCTTGTCAAGTTTTGTGATCAAAACATTCTAGTTGTAAATACATTTGGGAATTCTGAACTTTCAAAACCCACAGAAAGAAGAGCAGCAAAGAGGATGTGATCTGCAGCATCCGAGGATCAACAATTGTTGGGGGCGGAAGGAGATTTTCATTCTTTCTTTCTGTACTTTGATGTGTATAGTTGGCTGAGGGAAATGGTTTAGAGCTGGACAACTTCATGGTCGGCATGCTTGGCCTGTCTCTCTTGCACCTCTCTCTCAGCCAACCATACTCGTCAACATCAGAATTACAATATAACCATGATGTTACATAAATTCTGTTGGAGTTGCAGCTTCTTCATGAGGGGAAGTCGAGTACATAACCCTTCTTTCTTTCTTTTTTGGGTTTAAATTCTTAGGATGCTATTATAGAGTACCAGCTGATTATACACGACGCGCAGTTTACAATTTGTGGCTAAGAGCTTTTGTACTATAAGCAGTTCCTCTTTGCTGATCGTCTATGATGAGCTTAATATTGTCATGATTTTGAGATTTGGCTACATGGTGGGTTCAGCTGCTGGGTCTTTTGTGTATTGGTTGGGTATCGCATGTGCTAAAGGTCCGTCTCTGCATTAGGTTGCTCTCAACACAATACACACAGCATGTGCTTGTTGTGATCAGAGCAACTTAATCGAAAGCCATTGACATAGGGCCTTGTTTCTTGGAGTTACAGGGACAGTCACTTTTGATTGGAAAGCATTTGTATAATGAGTCATAGTTTGACTATCAACTCTCACAGCTCTCGTAATTGGTCAATATTTAGTCGATAAAACTCTGGAAATTGGTCAATATTTAGTCGATAAAACTCTCGCAATTGATCAATATTTAGTCGATAAAACTCTCGCAATTGATCAATATTTAGTCGATAAAACTCTCGCAATTGGTCAATATTTAGTCGATAAAACTGTGAGATGATTGTGAACATAGCTAATTCAAAAAACTTAATGGGTTTAGGTACTCTGATCACAAAATCTATGATCTTAGCAGCCTAATGGAAACATGTCCTATTGATACTATTATAAACAGATTTACTTGGTTTTATAGTTATATGTGAGATGACTGTGAACACAACTAATTGAAAAAACTTAATGGATTTAGTTGGGTTGTGATCATAGAATCTATTATCAAACCAACCTAATGGAAAGATGTCCTCATAATAGTGTTAGAAACAGATGTAGGTGGCTCTTATATTTAGGAGTGAGATGACTTTGAGCACAGCTAATTAATAAATAAATCTCAGTGCTCGTGACATGTTTCAATTTCAGACTTGCAATTCATGCAACAAGGGTGAAAGTTACAAAAACTGGCGGTTCAAACAAACTTCAACAAAATTGAGGCGAGCTGCTAGTCTAGTTTTGCTGCGGCTAGAGCTAATTCACAAAACAATCAAGTGTAGAGATGAATTGCACTTCCAAGGTACAAGTCAAATAGTTCAAAGACTGGCAGATTGATCATTGATCAAACCTCCAAATTAGCTGAGATGTGAGTCTAAACTTGTCCAACTTCACGTAAAAACAAATCCACATGTTACAGAGATCACATGCAGAGCTTGCAACACTAATTGGGCCAGTACCACCAAGTACAAAAACTGGTTTGATCATGATTCAAACCTCAAAGCTGCAGCCAACACTTTGTCTAGAGATCACACCAGCATGCACAGCACTTAGGGTACCAAGTAAAACCTAGTGATGCAAACCTCAAAGCTACTCATGAGCTAATACTTAAAAAGCTACTTACCCATGAGCTTCATGAAAAAACAAACACATCCATGAGACTTTTGCACTTGGAGATTAAAGATTCACTGCAAGTGATTCAACAAACCTCATTAAAGCTTGAGCTAGATAGGAGCTAGTAAAAAAATTCCAGGGAGCTGCCAGGGAGCAAAAGACAAAAAGCTAGCTCCCTTGCTCCTTGCAATACTCATAGTATGTACATGCACAAGGTTATATGCAAGAACCCTGTCTGTACAAAATAGCTATTATAACATTGAACTCAAGACTAGTTTTGACACTCAAGAGAATTAAGAAAACAAAATTCAGACCAGCAAATCCAGCAATCCCATTGGCCTGAAAACAAATTATATATCTTACAGACCTACACACAAGCTTATTCTACACCCTTAGGACCTCTAGAGTCTATATACTAGTACACTAATACTACTATATATATATATAACTCTAATTGTCTGTATACAGAGAGGTTTAAAAATGATGAATGAATCTTCCAGTGCTGATCAGCCCATGTTGAAATAGTTTATATTTGTAGTACTCTTCT
>Ga0209208_10012975_pt1 | contig 10472 bp, 12 predicted proteins | sample S1TSphfallax_3_FD_187694 | JGI IMG/M metagenome (GOLD analysis project Ga0209208, IMG submission 187694) | Host-associated microbial communities from peat moss isolated from Minnesota, USA - S1T2_Fd - Sphagnum fallax MG (SPAdes) (version 2) | ecosystem: Host-associated > Plants > Peat moss >... | reverse complement strand
GTTCTGTTCTGGTGTGTGCTGCCATGGCCCATAAATATAATATACATATATCCTTCGGTGCTTAAGCTTTACCCCCCATGTACGTAGAAGAGTTAGTGTTGGAGCTTTTGTGTTTTGATCAGATTGCTACTTTAGGGTTAGACAATCTTGCTGTGTCACACCCTTCTCTGAAAAACACAGGAAGAAAAAAGCCTGGTGACAGTGAAGCCCAGGTCCTGATGTAACATTTGAGTTCCTGTAGAAGATCCAGTGTTTATTTTTGTTGTTGTTGCTAAGCAGTACTTTGATCCTTGAACAGTGAAGAAAGTATTTCTCAGTCTGAAACTATAATGCGAAAGCTGAACCCACCCCCACCCTTTTCCCCTTCTTTCCTTGTAAACAAATGTAGCAATATTGCTTATAAATCATCATCTGATGATTACATTTATGTACAAGAAAGCCTTCAAGAACTTGCATGCAAGATGCAAAGCTTGAAAATTCACTGGGCACACAATGTGTTGAGCTAGAGGAATGTCTGCCACTTTAAGTGGTACACTCTTAGCTCAGACCTTGTCCCCATCATGCCCCACTGGTGAAATCTGAGCTGTTTTTGGCAGTGGCAATCTGAACTGTTTTTGTCAATGGCAATCCTCAGACTGTCTGCCTGAAGATTCAGAGCTGTTATTGATTGTGCCAAGGTTCCATCAGATTGTGCAATGTTTACATCCCTAACTCAGCAACCTCATGATCAGCAGCTAAATGGAGGATCCCTTTCTTGGCTTTGGGTACTGATTTACAATGCAGGTAGTTTGATGTAGCATTGTAATATATTAGTGATTTAAAGGATGTCTGATGGTGTTGGAGGGATAACAGAAATGACTGGAAGGAAGCCACTGATTGAGCATGAGCTAATTATGTTGAGATTCCATGGCTCCCTCCCTGTTGTCTTGGAACCACTGCTTTTATGATCTGGAAAAAATATGCAACATAATAATATTGCAAAAAGTGGAAATGTTGAGAAATTTCACAGCATGTTGTGGTGGGCTCAGGTAAATCCAAAGACTTGGCTTTTAGTTGGTGATGCCATGATGAGCAGCAGATTGAGACTAATCAGAACAGAAACTGAAGTTCAATCTGAAAAAGGTCTTGCAACCTCCTCTGTGACCCTTCAGCAATCCCCAGCCTTGTTTGATATTACATATTATGATTGTGAAAGTACTTGGGCTTTGCTGCAAAGACTTCTTTCTTGATTGTCACAAGCCATGACTGTGACATGATGGCTGTTTGCATTAGGTGTTATGGAATATGATGCATATCTTCCAATACTTCTGATACTTCTTATTTTCTTTGCATCTATTTGGTAGATCATAGAAAATCCAAGATGTATGTGGGATATGTCAGATTTGACTAAAGACTGCATGGAGTTATGTGCATTCTGTAACACCTAAGAAAGAATTGCTGGTTTCTTTGCTGATGTGCCCTATAAGGTTTGAATTTCTGATGGCTTAAAAACCATGCATGAAAAAATTGTAATGTTTGTGATTCCTTGGAGTTGAAACCTCTACTCTAGCCAATTAATGGGAATTGAAAAGAGTAAAAGTGTTTGAGAGCATACAAGGGCAAGTTGGGTTATGAAAGAAATTTCATACTTGAAGCCAATGAGGCCTTGAAAATTTCCTAAAAGGTGGTGAGGAGCTGGTTTTGCAGATGGGTACTAGAGAAAGACAATGAAGAATCTTCCAAAGTGCTCAGCTTAAAACCTCCCAGCACTTTTTAAATTCAATTTCATAATATGAAAGGCAAAGCATTGAAAGGACAAGATGAAGTGCTTTTGTAAAAAAAAGCACTATATTCCAAGGCTTTGAAGTTTAGAGCCCAAGAATACAAGAGCACAGTTTTTGAAGAAAAAATGCCCATGGACATACTTAGAATATGAAATGTGGGTAGGAGAAGTGCAAGAAGAAAACTTTGACAAAAGAAAACGGGTTTGTGGTAATGGTCAAGGATCATAGTAACAGAAAAAAAATCAAAATGTGAGAATTCTTCAGAGCAGCAAGACTTGAAACATTCTGCTCACAAGATTGTTAGATCATCTTGAGTGGGGATCAGTGTGTGTCCATGGATTGTTACTCTTGGATGAGGTGCAAAGGGCCCTGAAAAAATACAAATCATCCAGGGCCCTGGAAGCGTGTAAATAAAATAGAGTCAGAGTATTGTATATATTGATGCTCCCTGTTTTCGTTTGGCTAGATAGTTTGATTGGTCTAAGTGGGTTGCTATAGGAAAATGTTAAATTGGCGAAGGTTCTTAAATGTAGCCACTACTGAAAGTACTCATGTGCTTTTTTTTAGCTGGTTTGTCCTTTGCCTCTTGATTTTTTCCCCTTGTCATCCCTTAGACATGTTTTGGGTTCATGTTATGCTCGTTTTGGACTTGTTACGGGCTTCAGGGGGTATGAAACATGCTACTTGGCATGCTATGTTTGGTGAGGTTATGAGTATAAAACATGGTAGATTACATGCTACTTGGCATGTTATGTTTGGTGAGGTTATAAGTGTAAAACAAGGTAGATTACATGCTACTTGGCACGTTATGTTTGGCGAGGTTATAAGTGTAAAACATGGTAGATTACGAGCGAAACATGTGCCTCCTGAGTATCAGGAAAGATGTCTAAACATCACAAGATGAAAAAGATTAGGGGCAAAGGGTAGACTGGGGGAAAAAATCTCAGCAATACTTTGAGTACTTTTGGTACTGGATACATTTAAGAGCCTTGATCGATTTAAGATTTTCTATTAGTAGTACCCAAACTGTTTGCAATCCCAATTTTAGTTTTATGGGTGAGGTTGGAAAAAAGTGAATAACTAAAAACTTGGCTAACAGAAATATTTTTGCAGGGTCATCATATCGTGAGCACAGCTGGAGATGCTCTACTTACATTCTGCTGAAAAAATTCAAAATTTTGATTGTTGTTTGTGAAAGATTGTCATGAAACTTGCACCAGGTTTTCTGTGTGCCCAATTTGCTGCTACTGTAGCCTACCACAAACTAGAATGATCTCTATAGTTTGGAGTTTGTGAGGAAATTGGACTTTCTGTTTTTGTAGGGGGGAAAAGTAGGAGAGGAGGGGAGATGTGAAACGGTGTTGTTTTGTTGTTGCCTTGCTCTTTGCTCTCTAAGTAAACTGTAAAGAAGAGAAAGAGAGAGAGAGAGAAGAGGTTGTTGTACATCTACTCTTTGTCTTATCAAACCCTAGAAAAGGGTGTAGAAGAAGAAGGCTTTTGTTTGAGAAGTCACACTACTCTTGTATCAAACCCTACAAGGGTGTACAAGGAAGGAGGATTTTTGTTGGAGGAATCACTTGTGGCATCCTCGTCTTGCCGCTGCTGCTGTTGCTGCTGCTCACATAGAAGAGCAGGAAAGGAAGCAAGGAAAGGTGGGTGCTTTTACGATGTTGTCGGAAAGGACACCACTGCAGTCCACAGCTCAAGCAGACATCGATGAGATTGAGAGCTTGTTCAGCATCAGTGTTCAGCCTGCAAGGTTGGAGGTTCCGGCTGCAGCAGTTGTTCCCGAGAGAAAGCCATCTGTGGCAGTAGCTCCTGAGAGGAAACAACAACAACAACATCAACAACAATATGTGAACAAATCTTCTTCTTCTCCTCCACAACAAGGACCGTCAATTCCAGTCTCTTATGTACCTCCTCGGCCAACTCCAGACTATGGCTCTTCTTCTTCTTCTTCTTACTTCACAGGAGCAGGAGCAGGAGGAGGAGGACCTGCTGCCGCTGTAGGGTTCGGCAGTGGGCCAGTGTACAACACACTCACGGAACCTGTGTGGGAGACTTTGAAGAGAGATGTGATGCGAGTGGTGAACAATCTAAGAAATGTTGTATTTCCAAATCCGTATCGGGAGGATCCTGGCAAACCCTTGAGGGATTGGGATCTATGGGGTCCTTTCTTCTTCATCATCTTCATGGCATTAGCACTCTCTTACTCTGCCACAACTGACAGATCCAAAGTGTTTGCTGTTGTTTTTGCAACACTGTCGGTTGGTGCCATTGTGCTGACACTCAATGTCCAACTGCTTGGTGGCACCATCATCTTCCTCCAGAGCTTGAGCTTGCTGGGGTACTGTCTCTTTCCTTTGGATGTTGGTGCCATTGTGTGCTTGGCTAACAGCAGCAAGCTTTACCGCAGTCTGGTGGTCCTTCTCTCGCTCGCATGGAGCTCGTGGGCTGCTTACCCCTTTGTCAGCACTGCAGTTCCTTCAAGCCGGAAAGCACTTGCAATCTATCCAGTCCTTCTGCTCTATATTGCTGTTGGGTTTCTTGTTCTTGCAAATAACTGATTAGTGAACCAACTCTGATGATGAGCCCACCACTCAGAAGCTCCTACTTTCTAGGGTTTACAGATTGCAATGACTACCTATGTGAGTGATGAACTGCTAGCTTCTCTAGATCATGGTGGCAGTACTCCCCCCACAGTGTCTGTCTGCAGTCTTTTGTCAAGTATGGGTTTTTCTTTTTTTTTCCAGTTCTGGGATACATTTGGCTCTCTTAGTTGATCATGCATTTTGCTCAAGCATGTTGTGGAGATTTGGACCACTTGAGCTTTGTATAAACTTGCACAGAATATTCAAGATGCATATATATTGTTTTGCTATGTCTATGGAAGCATTGTTTTTGAAGCACATATTTTGGTAATTTGGTCATTTTAGTGGTGTGCATATCATATGGTGCACATGGAGTTGAGCTTCTTGCTCTTTGTTTTTTGTTGCCACTGTTTGAAAGATCGCTAGACTTTCTCATATGCAGTGCCATGTGTAAAACTCTCATGGGTATGGAGAACCCATTGTTTCAGTGGTTTTATAAAGTCTTGATGACTGGCTTCCCAGTTGGTGTATAAAAACATGAAGAACTTGAAGGATTTGGTGGTGAGGCTCATGGTCAAGGCCTGGACTTACCAAGATTATGCTTAATCAAAGGTGTGGAGACCTGGCCATAAGAATTGTGTTGTGAGGTTCAACACTTGTCTGATCGTGTCTGTGATTGGAGCATACACACATGGGATGTTGTTGCAGATCACTAGTGGAGCTGCTGTTTGGAGACTTTGCACAGTTGCCCAATTTTGCGGATTTTGTACTGTTGTCAACTCTCCTGACATTTCTGGTATCTGTTAATTTGGCATCTTCACTTCTGGGGTACCAATTCGCAATTCCCAAGTGTTTGGACTTGTTGCTAGAGAGGAAATATAAATCTTGAAACATTTTGGATCTGATTTTCTCACTCAGGCTTCTGCTTCTCCAGCTTGAGCTTGAGCATTCCTTGCTGGAAGAAATGCGTTGATTAGTAGAGCTTTGGGATTCAGTATCACGGTGAGCAATGAAGATTTCTTTCAGAGAAATGTGTCAGTGACGTTGTTTGCAGACATTTCTACAATCAGATTAAAAATAGGGTTTCTTCTGTCCTTTTTTCCTCTCCTGCAAGCTCTTGCCTGACTTCCAGCTTCTGATTATGTTGAGGGTTGCTGGATCTGAAAGGCTGCACTGGTGAAAACACAAGACTTGCAGGGTATGTGGTTTTAGTATGATTTAAGACTTAAGAGAAGGAGACTCTGCTTGAAACTTTCACTGTGAGGAATTTGGAGCTTTGTTCCATAGCATCCATTCCTCTGGGCAACCTGCTGTTTCCTTTCAAAAGGTCTGTTTTTTGAAAAAAGAGGGTCTGAGGAGTCCTCAGTATGCATGTTGCATCAGAATCAGTTGAGATTATTGTTCATAATAGGTTTGAAAGGAAAACCCTAACCTTTACGTGTGATGATGGTGGTAAAGCTGACAGTGATTTTGATAAGCATGTTGGTTCATTCCTTCAGCTTTGACGTTTGTCAACTTGTTTTTTTGCACAACAAATTGCAGACTGGGCTCTTCTGTTGCTGGCTTTTTGTGCGATTGGGTACTAGGTCCCTTTTGATATACAGATTGAGCCACACAGATGAACTGGACACATTGAGTCAGATTTAGTTGTGCAGATACTGGGTGGTTTATGCAAACTTGCATATATGTGAGTTGTTTGTTTTTTGTTTTGGAAAGATCATATGCTCTGCTATGGCACAAACTTGATGACATACCCAACTTGAATTCATTCTTTCTGACAAAACTCACAGAATTACTCTTTCTGTCTGGTAATTGGATTTGTTTCAGTTGTTCGAAAGTTAAATGGGTGAATAATTGGATGCTGAAATTCTCATGTTAGAACGGGAATTGTATATTGTTGTATCTTTGTTTCTTGTTGAATTGCAGATTGTATAGCTTCTATAGCTCAGCAAACCAAATCTCATGGTCTTTGATTGACTCCTGAGAAAGCTATTCAATATCTGGACTCTACATGCTATTATTTATACCCTCATGCATTGTACTCTAGCCTCAGTGGAATTGACAAGTGCCAATGGAACAGTTACTTTGGTGAAGGTACTGTGATTCTACACATTCATAAGTTGTTATTTTTGTTCTGATGCAAATTGTACATTTTTAATAATACCCATGTCTCATCCAGCAAGTAGTTTTTCAACCCAATGTGAAAACTAGGAGGGATCTAGGCTAACTTTGATGTAACTAACTGTGAAAATTGGAGATATAGGGTGCACAGTTGCAGAGTGGGGAGAGATTGATGTACAGTTATGATCTGCTTTGGGGCTGGCTCAGATTTTGTATGCATGCTTACAGGGTAACAAGTTAGTTAAGGTAGGTGCCTGCAGGCATCTCTCTCTCTCTCTCTCTCTCTCTCTCCAGTTCTCCTCAAACATATTTCTTGTTCCCCTAATTTCCATTTCCCAACTCTCTGCTACTTCTTTGCAAGGGACAATAGATTTCTGTGGAGTGTGTGCATTTATGTATGTGTGCAGTGTGTTGCATGGGTGAGTTACACCAATCTTTTGCAACGTTCTTCTTCATACAATGCTCATGTATAAACCCACCATCATCATCCTAGTTCATCCTGCAAAGGCTGTGTAAGCGTTGCAAAACCAACACAAAAGGGTCTTGGGCTTGTTGCTTGAGAGTCAGAGAATTGTACTCTGTAAGCAGATGCTCTTGGGAGTATCTACTTTCTGTCTTTGTAGCTCCATCCTCCTCCAAGTCCCAATTGTTGTGCAATTTTTAGGTGCTTTACCTGTTCAGAAAACAGGATTAGGAGTAATCAAGCACCCAGATACTTGATGTGCTGAAGCATCTCACATGACAGACTTTTGTTGATACAACTTTTGAGTCATGAGTTCCTTGGTGATCTATGACCCACAGAAATAGAAATCACTTGTCACAGCAGAGATTGGTGATCAGAATTCCTTTGTGGTCTGTGGATCATTGATATACAGTGCTCACATAGTCTTCAAGCAACAAGCTTAATATGTGTTGCTTGATGAGCTATGGCAGGTTAGTCATGTTCAGAGAAGAGGGAGGGGAAGGAGGAAGTAAATACAGTGATTGAACATTGCTCAAAGAGGGTTGAATCACCTCCTTCTGCTGGAGAGCACAAGTGTTTGTGGAAATGGTGATTGGAGATGATTCGATGCATGACATCTCTTCACCAGGGAGTTGCAGTGCTTGTCAGGTGGAGATAGTAGAGCCAGGCATGTTTGAGGCCAGCGAACACTTCTATCCGCGAGTACTGAATGCCCAAATCCATCCTCTGGTACGCTCCTTTCTGTGCCTGGGCAATGACCGCATCATCAAGCGCTACTGCCATTTGCATCCCGAGGTCAGCAGTGCTGGTGTCACCAAAGTCCTCAAATCCGCAACAAGGTAAATAATCAAATGATTCCACTCCAGAGTCCAAAAAGCTTCTGCAGAAACAAATAACATCATAACCAGGTTCCAGAAGCTCATGCATGGTTCTGTAGACTTTGCAGCAAATGACATGGAAGAAAGACTGGTGTAGGTACTTTCAATGGGGTGGTGCTGATTTGTTTTCAACAACAACAGACCTGGGCCTTAAGAGGTTTGTAGTAGTGGAGACAAATTCATGCCCATCAGGCCAGAAATCCATGCCGACAGCAAATGAGGATATGGAACATGCAGGATATCGCACTCTTTTGGAGAAGGCAGTTATGCCTGCTCTCAGAGCTGGAAGGTTCAATGGCCATGACCTTCCACCAGGGAAGCTTGCAGTACTGTATGACAAAAATAAGATGGAAGCCTCTGGTTATGCTGCAACTCTTGCTGACCTTGCAGGAGAGAATGTGTACCTGACTCCTTGTCATGCAGATGACCCAGATCCTGCCGTGAGATGCAAAGAGGATGGGGTTCTTGAGATCTGCACATCTCGAGCTATCTGTAAAAGCTCTGGTAAAAGTGCAAATGGCACTCCTTGTCATTCAAAGGTGAAAGAGAGGGGAAGAGTTGATGAAGTCTGGGAGCCTGTAAGAGCTGCTCTGAGATATGTCACTCAGAGACCGTGGTCTCGCATCCCTCCTCTGACTCGAACTCTGATCTTCAACCCCGTGCTTGCATGTCTGGCTGGAGGTCGCAACAAAATGCTTGCTGCTAAAGCCTATGATCTGTACAATGCTGAGATTGCTCACACAGGTTTGGCTATCCATACTCCTGAAACTATCTGGGATGTGGCAAAGCCTGAAGTGCCTTTGTGGGTGCGACGCATGGGTGGGCTTGCTGTGGTCAAAGTACCATATGCTAATGCAGGTCAGGGTGTGTGGACCATTACCAATCCTGGTGAGCTCAAACAGTTCATGGACATTGAACACAGATATGATCGCTTCATTGTGCAAGTATATTCTCTCTCTCTCTCTCTCTCTCTCTCTCTCTCTCTCTCTGTGCTTCATGCAAGAGTAGAAGGCTAGAACCAAACAATCCATGAGCTATTTGTTCACATCTAAGACCAGTGCTGTCAAAGCAGATTCGAAGAGAGATTGGTCAGAGACTGTGCAGGCACTAATAGGTAACAATGGCTGGAGTTCACTGAGCCAAGCTGGAAGGCTGTATCATGTGGGCACTATTCCAAATCTGAAAGGCAACATTTATGCAGCTGATGTGAGACTGATGATTGGGTCGTCACCAGAAGGCTTCTTTCCGGTTGCAATTTATGCACGCCGGGCTCGCCTGCCCTTGGCAGAAGAGTTGGATGCCGGAACACAGTCATGGGACATGCTGGGGACGAACCTCTCTTTCAAGGTAAGAGAGACAATTTGAAGACTTTCCTCCCAGTGACTCATAAAACCCAGCAAGAAACATTTTGTGGGATGCATTGCTGCTGGTAAGGAATTGTAGCTATTTGGCATACCCACAATCCCTCTTGCATTGCAGCAAGCAGATGGATCTTGGGGAACAGAAACAGAGCGCCTTCTTCTCATGGATAGCCGAGACTTCAACCGTGTTGGAGTTGGAGTCGATGACTTAATTGAGGCATACATGCAGGTGATTCAACAACCCATTGAACTGCATGCTTTGGTTGGTAAAATTGGCACAACCAAGCACAGACATAAGCTTGTTTCAAATATTGATCAGCTTGTTGTTGACTTCAGAACTTTGAAAGTAAAAACACCTAGTGTCTTTTGTTTGTTACAGACAGTCCTTGCGGTTACTGCCATTGATGGACTGGCTTGCAAGCTGATCACGCCAAAGGTACTTGCCCATTAAGCACACCTCATTGCTGCGACAGGTCTTGAATCGCCAACCCTCTATCTCTTTCAACTCCATTTGGATGTGATGTTGTTTTAGGGTATGTGGGCCTTGATGTATGATTTCACCCAAAATGGCAGGGCCAGTTTGGTTCAAGGTTATTCCAGGCTCTGAATCCAGACCCCAAGCTGCTTGCTGAGCTGTATCCAACCCAGTTACAACCACCTCTGCTCCCCCCCGAACCGCCATTGGATAATGGAATATGTGTGAAAGTGGAGATAACTAGTGGAGCCATACAGATGCTTACAGAGACTGAGGAGGAGAAATTGGCCAAAGAATTGGAGCAGAAAGTAGAGAAGGCACAACCTCTGGTTTGTTTTTCTGATGCCCTAATTTTTTTCTCTCCTTCCCATCCTGTCCTGTCCTGCTGCTGACAATTATAGTCTGAAATGACAATGCCCAAAATATGATTTCTGTCCAACTTCTAGAGTGGGTTGCATTTGCAATTTATCTGCACACGTAAATCAACCTGCTTGAATTCTGCATAATAATTACTAGTAGATCTTGAAGTACTAAACCCATTCTTTCAGCCACTGAAACATCTGCCACACCACCCACAGGGGAAGCGAAAGCTGCCACCTCTGGATCTTTCTTGAGGCCTTCAGAAATGGGCAACAGTAGTGGATGCAGACCCAAAGGCTTGACATCCCGAGAGCATTTTATATCAATCAAACTCCATCTGCCATTAGAGAAGAGGGAGAATGCTATGAACCGGATGTTACCTTGATGGCATTTGGCTTGTAAAGTTGAGAGAGGAGGAGATGTCATAACAGGAAACATGCCATCGACCAGATGTTGTTAC
>Ga0209208_10012974_pt1 | contig 10472 bp, 6 predicted proteins | sample S1TSphfallax_3_FD_187694 | JGI IMG/M metagenome (GOLD analysis project Ga0209208, IMG submission 187694) | Host-associated microbial communities from peat moss isolated from Minnesota, USA - S1T2_Fd - Sphagnum fallax MG (SPAdes) (version 2) | ecosystem: Host-associated > Plants > Peat moss >... | reverse complement strand
GGGGGGGGGGCGGGGGGGCAGGGGGCAGGGCACAGCGGGCAGGGCAGGGGCACCCACAGGGGACTTCACAGTGGCCTTCGGCCACGGGCACCCACTAGTATTTTCTAAAGCCAAGAATCAACCATTGGTTCAAAGGGCGAGGAAAAAACTAAACCCTAAACCTACTTTGGGGAAGAGTAACCAGAAACAATACTGAATGTTGGACCTGTTGTGATTCCTACAATGTCATAGCATGAGCTTGCCAAGCCAGGGAATGAGGTGCCTACAAAAGTTGAACCAGGAGACCACCTAGGAAACATTTACTTACAAATGAACCTAAAAAAAAAAAACCCAAAACAGGTTAGGATAATTTAGGGCCACCTTAATAGGTATGGATTTTTTCAGCCAAAGTGAACCAGCACCCACCCTGGTACCTCTTCACCTCTTTTATTGAGACCTCTTAGTGGCCATATTTAGCCCCAAAAAATGTTAGAATTGATCGAAGAGACCTTGATTTAGTCTAAGTATGGGGTATTTGTAATATTTAGAAATAATTGTCCAATAATGTCCACTGTTGGGTGTCCATCAATTGGGCCACAGTGAGCCAGCACCCACCAGCACATCATCCACTGGATGTCCGTTATTACTCAGTTATGGATGAATCTCAACTGAGTTCATATTTGGTTTCATCTTGATAACCAATTCTGTAGGAAATAGGTCTCATATATAGGCAGATAGGTAGGAAAATAGACAACTTCTAGGTAAGTAGATGGTTTACACATAACTAAGGGCTGTTTTTATTACCTACCGACTAACAACCCGCTTGTGGGTTGTTAGTAGGTAGGTAGAAAAAAAAGTAACTGAGTTAACCACCATGGTTAGCTAGGGAACTGGAACCCAACAGAAAACTGTTTCCTGGTCAATTACCATTCATCCTTCGTGGTGTGCTGGTGGGTGCTGGTTCACTGTGGCCCATCGACTGGGTCACAAAAGCCCTGTTATAATCCTGTATTTATCACCTGCATAAAAGTAAAGATGATAATGGGATGGAACGTCTCCACTTGTCAAAGGCAAAAACACACATCCAAAGAAAGCTGGCAATTTGGCAAATTGAATGGTGTGGGTGCAATTAAACTAAAACATTGAGATTGATTCTTAAATGAAATGTTTCCAATTGGCGAGTTCAGCCTTTTTGCACTAGAATTGTGGTTTTGCTGAAGTGAAAGAAGGGACACGAGGCGTTAGCAGAGTGCCTGGGACCTGAAATTCTGGGAACATCTTCTGTGAAGAATTGGACAAGGTGTTTCTGATGTATGGTAAAGCCCCCAGGTGTGGGGTTCCAAAAATAAGCAGCCTATGACAAGGTGATAGGTATAGGGAAATGCCCTGCTATCAGAGAATTACTGTGTGAGCACCGAGGGCAGAAACTTTAGGGAACACCTACAATGAAGAATTGGATAAATCGGCCTTCATGTGGGGGGGGGGGGCATTCCAAAAAATGAAGGGCCTCTTTCCATTAGGATGTTGTGATCAAAATTCCATTCAGTGTGTTGTGAGAGCATCTCCATTGTTCACCCACTTTGCAACACAATACATTAAATCTAGTGACTAGTTTGATGTGCAAAGTTGCTGGACTGCAATCATGGCTTAATTCATATCCCATCCACATAGCTTTTGACCACCACTCTTGCCCCCCATCATTGTCTCTCTCCCCTCTTGCACACAACCATACCTCACCTTCTTACACCTTCATGTGCCTCCAATCATTCTCTTATTGCTTTTTTCATCTTGATCATACCCACATTTAATGCAAGCTTCCAATCACCTAGCACACCCATATAGATCATTTTGTCTTTGTTTGTGAAGTTGCAAATTTGTAGAACAATGAAACAATGGTGAGGTGAGCTTCTAGTTTGACTATAAGTTGAATTGAGGGATGTTTTTGTTCATTTATATTTTGCATTTGTTTTCACAAATCTAAAAAATATTTTTCATGCATGTATTTAGTGATTGTTTCTAGGTGGTTCTTCAAAAGCATCATCATGGTGTTTACTTGGTTGTCTATGTGAACATGGAGAGACCATGTTCAATTCCACAATCCTTGATGTTCCATGTGAGGGGCCAACATTCAACTTCATTCAAAAAATTTGTAACCTTTCTATCCTATGAAGCTTGAAGTATTCATGCGCTTCTTCAAAGGTCAATTGCGCATCAAAAATCATGAACAAAGCGATCATGCTTTTCAAGAATTGAAGCTTTCTTCAACATGGTGGCAACCAAGTTTAACATTGTTGTTGCTTGAACGTGAAAGACACTTTTCTTTCATTTTACCAATTCGATTTGATTCCTTCATTGCTTTTGAACCACGTGATTGAATTGTTAGACTTATTGGGGAGTTCTCATTGAACATTTCCACCTTCTTAGTGTTAGTTGTTTCAATTGATAGTGTGGAATGATTGTGGTTTGTTAAAGTAAATTTGTGTGTGATGCTTGACATTTCACCCCAATGAAAAACTTCACGTGACAACTTACAATGTAAAAAAATAAATTTAGTGTCATGTGCTTGGATTTGTAAAATTGTAAAGCTTTTTGTATTTTGTCACTAGTTGATGTTTTAGATTGTTACAAAGCTTGGACATCATTATGATTGCTAGTATATTTAACAATATCATGTTTGATAATGCCCCATTTTGACTTCAATGACTATGAATTTCCTAGCCAATGTAACTAAATAACTTTGATTATAATGTTTAATGATTTAATCCCAAAATGCATTATTTGTTTAACCATTGTGATCATAGCCACATAAAGGAAATATGTCCTAAAGGGCTTTGAATGTGGCAAGTTGACCTTTTATTTTGGGAATGTTCCCCAGCTTCAAACATTACCCATCATAAAGCATGACATGAACAATATCATGAACCCAAACATATTCAAATAAAGAGGTGCAAGAGGGAGAGGCTCCACTTGCTACTTCAAGTTGGTGTTATTTAAGATTTTATTTAAAGAAGTAAGATCCTTTCCACTTTTAAAGAATAATTGTAAAAGTTTTCATTTTTTCTAAGAAAGATATTTATTTGAAAAGCCACCTTCCAAACCTTTTTTTTTTTTTGCAAACTTTCTACAAAATATATAAGCATTAAGAGGAGGCACCTTATAAACCAAATACCCAAAATATAGAACCTTGGGTGTGAAAAACTATCCTTGTGTCTAGAATGTTAATTCTGTGCAATTAAGTGTGTTTTAGCCCGAAATTAGTTAAAGTGAGAATTAAGTCAGAGATATTTTGTATGAGGGATATAATCCCAAGTTGTGTATTCTCGTGATTTGAGATTCAAGAACACACAATGTTTGTTGTTGGAAACATTTTGTGTTTTTATGAAAGTTTTGTTTATGCACTTTGTTTATGTGTTTTGAGCTTGGATTCTTGTGGGTTTTACAAGTGAGTAGATCTTTTGAATCACCAAAATTTTGATGTAATTGTATTGTGCTACAACTATATTTAGTTTATTTAGGCATTGGTTTTTGTTTTGGTTGTGTTTTCTATATGATCGTGTTAACGGAAATTGTAATGTAGTTGTGTTTTGTGAAATGTGTATTCTTGTTTATTTTTGAGTTTGTAGTTGGTAGGAATTACAAGGGGCACTTTTTCATCTATTTTCTTAATGATTTTAATAGTTGTTTTTGACTTTGAGAATCATTTAAAACTCCTTTGGGAATTGAACCTAGAAAAGGCCTAGGTACCCTAGAGTTTGAGTTTTGAAAACAAAAATACAAAAATGAAAGGCCCTATTCCTCTCATAGAAGCCCCCCATTTTTTCTTTATTTCTTTTTCTTTGTCTTTTTCCCTTTTTAAAATTTTTATGTTATGTGTTTGGATTTGGACTTAGGCTTGTTTTTTCATTGTTCATCTTCATGATTCTTATGACCATGAACATAAGGCCAAATGGTTCAAGTGAGAAAGTAGTTCCTTCTTACGAATGTCGACAAATAGACAAATGTGGATACTAGTTTGCTTAAAACAATGTGAAGGCCTTGTATGGCATGCACATGATGAGTTGGTTCATTTTGGAGTTTAACAAACTTACATCTTATTATAAACACAATATTGGTGGCAAGGGATACAATTATAAGTTCAACAATTTTTTTCTTGATGTGTGGTATGTGATTAAATGCAAGTGACATTGAATGCACTTACATTTCATTCATAACCATTGCTCATCATGAAGCTTGGTTATTAATGAAGTTTGAATTTTGTCAACCAATTGAATTTGAAAGTGTGACATAACTTATATGTTTTTGTTATGATCAAACATTTTTCAAAGTGACTAAAATTGGTGCCATTGCTAAATTGTAACAATGAAAGAACTATCTATGTATTTTTGGATAAAATGTTCAACCAATTTGGTGTTCTAATTGAAGAATTCATTGATCAAGGAATGAAATTTTGTGGGGAGTTCCAAAAGTGGTGTCAAAAAACATTGATCAATCATCATATGACTTCATAAAACCATCTTAAAGTAGATGGGTTAATTGAATGGATGGTGTAGACAATGAAGTGAAGTTTGCATAAGCATGGACTTCAAAAGGGCCATACTAAAGATTAGGATGTATATCTACCATAATTAGCTATGGAGTATAAATTCAATTAATAAATCCTTTTGCGTTGTTTTTGTCATATTTTTTATTGTTTAATCATGAATCTAAACTACACGCTTCAATTTGACAAGATGTAATAATAATAATCAATTTGAATGACCCAAATGTATAGGTTCAATTAATATTGTGTGAGCAATGAATAATTTTGTTTCAACATGTAATGCTAATGGCTATGAAAAATCTAACAATTATTCAACATTGATATATCTTGTGTTATACCATTATTTGAAGAGGTGGTTATTGATCTCAAATTTGTAGAATTGCCAAAGGACTACATGTACTATAAACAACACCAATTACATTGGATGTGTCATTTTGCATGTGTGCATGGAAGGTGCTACCTTTTGGAGTGTGACTCTTGGAAGGTTGAAATGGTCAAACATGGAAAGACCACATGCATCATTGCACATCACGTCATTATCCTAATGTGGATAACCAAATTGACCCATCTTTGGTTATGGTCCCTACCAACCTAAAATATATGTTTCGTGGGCAATATTGAAGGGTAACCACTATGTTGATTTGTGATCAATGCTTTAAGGGTTGGCATATGGGATGTTTTACATTACCATTGGAAGAAGTACTAATTGAAAACTAGTTTTGCTTGTGGTGCATTATGTAGACCTAGGTACATACTCATATAATTAGATAGTAGGAATATCCTAGGTTTTTCCCCATGACGATTCACATTTGGTTAAGGATTTGGTGGGATTGTACTCAGGCAACTAATAATGGGCTTCACATTTGCACCTAGCCTATTGGTCTTCTCACCTTATAACTGAAATATTCATTCTTGGTGGATTTACAAAAAGAATTTCCTATGTTGGTAAGGGGGACCTTAACACATAAGGGGGTGGTTTGAAGGTGATTTTATGTTGTTTGGTTTATGTGTGTGTGATTAGTGATAATTGCAGGCATTGATATGGTAATGCATGACAATTGTTAAGAGTGTTAATATAGTTGCAACATGGGGCATGCATTAAATAAGGGTAATGAATTAAATGTAATAGACACTACTAAAAATATTGTCCTTTGCAACCAGTTACTATGCAATTGGCATGAAATTAGTTGTCATTTGCAACTATCTTGGTCATGTTTGCAACTATAAATTTGGTATTGTATAAATTTTTAATCATATGTTTATGTGTGCAACTAACGTGCAATTAAATGTGTACAACATGGACATGTGTCATAAAAATAATGGCTTAAACTTATACATACTTAAATTATTATACTTAATATATCTACATAGGCTATGTATAATAATATCATGTACCTCTAGTACTAAGGTTAACCCCATGTTAACTTAGGCTAGCCTAAATTAACCTAGGTTAAATAAACTAAAAAATAAACTAACCACGACTAAATAAAATTAGGTTAAACTAATTATGGCTAATTTAAATTAAGCTAAATTAAATCAAGTTAAACTAACCATGGTTAAATTAAGTTAAACTAAATGAATTATGGCTAAAATAAAATAAAATAAGCTAAATTAACCATAATTAAATTAAGTTAAGCTAAAATAATTATGGATATATTAAATTAGGCTAATAGTAACCATGGCTAAACTTATTAGGCTAAAATAATTATGGTTAAATTAAATTAAGTTAAATTAAATTATGCTAAATTAAACTAGGCCAAAATAATTGTGGCTAAATTAAGTTAGGTTAAACTATTTATGGCTAAACTAAAATAGACTATATTTATTATGGCTAAATTAAACTAAGATAAATCAAATTAGGGTAAATTAAATTAGGCCAAACCAATTATGGTTAAATTAAGTTAGGTTAAAATATTTATGGTTAAACTAGATTAGGCTAAAACTAACAATGGTTAAATTAAATTAGGATAAAATAATTATGGCTAAACTAAATTTATGTTAAATTAAGTTAAATTGAACTTAAAGTTTTTAAAATTTTATTTGTCAAATATATTTAAATATTTGGCAAGTATAATTATTTTATTTCATTTTATTTGGAATTTTTTTCAGAAAATGTAAAATTGATTAAACAAAAACATTATTCAAAATCAATTAATATGATAATATTAAAATTTATTATAAATATTCATAATTATTAATTACAAATTTATTTTAAAATAATGATAATCATTTATTTATATATATATAATCACTAGGTATTATATATTTAAATTTTATTATTTATGTTAAAATATTAATGTAAATAGGCTACACAAATTAACCTGCAAGTACACAAACATCCTAAGTTAATTACTAATTTAAACTAGATGATAATATTAAAATCATATTAATTAAAAATATCATGTATTCATCTTTGAAGTGCAAAAATAAGGGAGTAATGATACATTAACAAGAAGAAAAATAAGAAAAATAAGCTTTCTAAGTTACAAAACGTTTTTGTTTTTGTTTTTTTTTTTTTTTTTTTTTTTTTTTTTGGGACCCCTCCTACTTTCAAACCTCATAAGTTTCTTATTTCTTATTCATTTTAAACGATTTAAAGTGTTATAAGAGTGCCACCTGAAGTTCTACAAATCATGTTGGAACTTTAATAACAAAAAAAGAAGTAAAAGGAACATTTTGAATGTTTAAGAACTAGCCTTTGTAATGTTTAATGGATTGTTTTTTTGAGTTTTTGGCCCCCTTTACTTGGGGGGGGAGGGGGGTGTTTGGGGGCATAACTTTCTCATTTCTAATCCATTTTCAACGATTCTTTGTGTGTTAGATGTGCCAAGAGGAGGGTTTCAAGTTTTGTTTATACACCAAAAGCAAAAAAATCTCCCCTGACTGTTATACTATAATACAATACTTGCATCTAATGTGTAACTAAATTAGTTCATGAAGTTTGGAATGAATTTTTTTATCATATATCCTTTGGTTTCTAATTCTATTTGGTTCAGTATATAAGTAGGAGTAATAACTATGTGATACCCAAGTATCAAATGCCATTGGGGATGAGGGAATAAAAAAAAATTGACCATTATGAAATGTTTGACTCGAAAAATAAAATTGGATTACTTTAATCCTACTTATATAGCCTAAGCCTAGTTACTTTCATCCTACTTATATACTTAAGTAAACATATTTACCTACTTAATAGGGTTTAATAATTACCTACTTACTTAGGCAACACATGTCAACATTTTATTAGCCATAAATTGGACAACTTAGATTTCATTAATTAATATTTGAAAATTTAAAAATAAGTGGGCTTTAATTGCCATGTGTCACCATATAATTGGTATTTTAAAAATGGATATGTGTCAACATCTTAATGGTAAGAACTTTAATGATTGAGATTAATCCAATGGACTTTTAATTTTGAAAACAAAAAAAAATTTAATAGTGACACTTGTCCACAAGCTAGTTGTCCAAGTTTTAAATATGTGTCATATTTTTATTAGTTGCATTGTAATTGCAAGGAGAGTTGCACATAAGGTGCAACTACATTTGGATTGGTATGTATGGATGAACATGTATATTAGCACCATAGATATACATGTTGCATACATAGTGTCGCATGTAATTGAATGTCATGTGCAACTTGTTTTTAGGAAACTACACAAATTTGCAATTGCATGTGTCACATGCAATTGAATTTTAGTTGTAAACGATAATTGCAAAACCCAAAATTTCTAATAGTGGAATAACCTATTAATGGTTATCAATCTATTATTTGTTTTGCAAGGAAATGAGGCACGAAAGAAGGTTGTGGAGATTCATTTCCTTTTGGGTGAGTTTTGTTGAGGCCTCAACTTAAAAATTATAATTTTGATCATCTAGATTGCTTGCATGTTTTAAAATGTCATTTGTCATAATATGGCTATGAGCATTTCCAAATAGTACCAATGTTCAAGTTCCTCCTAGTAATAATCAATGGTTGATTTTATAATTTTAATCTTATTATGTTAAGTGACTTTATAGCTACATATACCTTTTCTTGTTTGTTGTGACACAAGTAGGGGGAGTGTGCTTCAGGGCCATTAGAGGTATGCCTTTTTCTTTCTTATACAAAAACCAAAAAATCAAAAAGTTTGTCAAAGTTGGATAGATCCTTCATTTATTGCTAATATGTGAGATCCAAAGATCATATTGTTTAGGGTTAATTGCTTGAAGGTTTAATAACTTTTAAGCAACTTTTTGCATTGGAACTGACCAAAAATTTTCACATTAATTTGTTGTGGCATGCCTTGTTAAATGTGTCTTGTCTTGAGATTTTTCCTAAACCCTATACCCCAATTGTGCAATTTTATGTGTAAGGATTTTTCCTTATAAAACTAGTCCAAACAAACCCCATAAGTGAATGCTTCTTTTGCCCTTGCCCCTATTATTTTTTTGAAAATTGTACATAAAAACCCCTACAACCAAACAATTGCCATTCCTTTTGGTCAAGTATTTACTGTTAATTGGGCAACAATGGTCTTATAACCAGATGTTCACTTTGCCAAATGGTCTAGGGATTTTCAAGATTGAACCTAAAACACCCTATAACCAAATGTTACCATTACGTTTGGTCAAAGAATATTTTTTAATTGAACATTGTCTTCATCTTGAACTTGAATCTTTTTTCACAAATCAGCAGAAAACATCCTATAACCAAACATGAGCATACTCTCAAGGGCTGTTCCTCTGTACAGAATGTGTGTTCCATTATATGGAGATGTTTGGTTATGGGGGTGCTTACCCTACCTATTGGAAATATGTGCACCGTCCAAAGGGCCCATCATGATGTTTTCTACCCCTGCTTTTCATACACACAAACATAAAGAAAGTTCTCTTGTGCTTGCCACATGACACAAGTGTTTGGTTGCCTGTTTTTTCCATTTACCCTGGGCTTAGATCCTGGTCATAAGTCATAACCAGTGTCGGCCAATCTCAGGTGACTCAAGCTTGCAGGAGCAGTTGTTTCACGAGGTTGAACCTTGAAGGGGACCCTGATAGGGCTGAATTTGGAGTTGAAGGCCACAACTCAACCCTTGCTAAAACTAGACCTGAATCAAAACCAAAAAAAATCAAAAATTAAACTAAGATCTAGTTTTGTAAACACTGAAATGAATATGTGTTTTGAGAACGTAACCAGAGGATGTACCTTTATACTTTTGTCACCAACAACCTTCAATACAACAGAATTATGATACAATTAATGACATTAGCTATGTGTAAAGTGGGCGTGGAACACAATCCATTCCAAAGTTGAAGCACATTGGAAATTGTTCAAAATCTATGGAACCAAAACAAGAGGTTCATTGGCTTTCAAACCTCTCACATTGTTGTTATAATCGCACGAAAAGTTCCAACTAAAACTAGTACAGATGGAATGGAACAGTCAGTCTCTTTAAAGTTTAGAACCAAGGACCAACGAACACTGGTTATAACATATAACCAAAGTGTTCCAACTTGCCCGGAATACCAATAAACCTTGGTTTTAACACAAAGGAAAAATTTCAAAAGTTACTTTTAACTTCTGAACCCCATTAAAGAATTAAATAAAAATTGAGGCCCTTTCTTCCAACAGCTGCCATGCAATCATTCACCCGCATGGCAGTAGGTGCGAGGTGCTAAATACCCCCCAATTGAGCTCTGTTTGGTGTGATGAGCAAATGACAATGTGACACCTCTGCAATTTTATGTGGGCTTTGACTTATGTTCTCCTGGAAAAACATAAAGTAAATAGGAAAACTCTCCAGTAGCAACAACTGGAAAGTAGGTTAAGCTGATAACAGAACATAAAAATAAATGTTTGTTTTGGAGGGTGGGTGGGAACACAAACTGTGCAGAACAAATAGAACCACGCAGTGCTCCAAAAGTAGGGTGGACATTTTATCCGACAGAGCTCAATTGCTCAATTGAAAGGGTT
>Ga0209208_10012973_pt1 | contig 10474 bp, 9 predicted proteins | sample S1TSphfallax_3_FD_187694 | JGI IMG/M metagenome (GOLD analysis project Ga0209208, IMG submission 187694) | Host-associated microbial communities from peat moss isolated from Minnesota, USA - S1T2_Fd - Sphagnum fallax MG (SPAdes) (version 2) | ecosystem: Host-associated > Plants > Peat moss >... | reverse complement strand
TCATGAGGTTTAGGAAAGGGAAGGTTCATATGCTTACTCCTTAAGAGTGGGAAGGACATTATGCCAATAAGTAGGATCCTTGGACTGGTGGGGAATAAGAATATGTCCCTCCTCTTTTCTAAGGGGGACATTGATGAATATAATGTGCCTTCCAAGTGCACTAAGATATTCCTTTGAATGTTTTACACATGAAGGGTTGTTTGTCTTATAAGGTCCATATTGGGGACCTTGCAACAAAACTTAATTTCCAACCATCAGCCAATACTTATCATCACATCCATCTTTACAGTGGAAAGGTCCCAAGTGAACAAAAAGCCATTACACAGTCCCACAACACAAATTATTGACAATCAAACCTCTAGTCATTTCTTGCATTAATTGATATATGGGAACAATTTGGAACACTGACCTGGAACCATGACTTCGTGTAATGCTTCTTTGAGGTTGTCGTCGTCTTTTCCCTTTAGGATCAGAATCAGAGGTAGACTTTTCATCAAATATTGTCTGCAACTTGATCTCTTCCAAAGTAGTTTCAGGTGAGGCACATGTTTTTGATTGTGAAGCATGCTGAGGAATTTTAATGTTCATAGCACCTTCTTCAGCGTTTGGACCTTCTTCCAATTGCAAAGTACCATTCATTTCATTGATTAGATCACTCATTCTTGGTTGATCCCATATTGGTTGTATACAAAAATCTGCTATCCTTATAGTTTTCATGATGCTTTCTTCTCGGAAATTGAAACCAAGGGTGGGGTCAATGATTCCCTCGTTGTGAAAATCCTCCACCTATCCATGAGTCCACACAAGTCATTTTATTCTTTGTAACAATGAAGGAGAAAGGTTTGCATATTGATTTTAGTTCGGGAACATGTCATCAAATTTTTGCTTTGATGTAATTAGACATTTCACATTGTATGTTCACTTCTTGGATGACATACATGAACAACATATGGGTTTTGTACTGGCCTTCTTTTGCTCAACTAAATTCTTCTCTTATTTTTCCTTGTTGTTATTACAAGTTTGTACATTAGTTTGTGTATAAAAAATGGTCTCCTTCATAACTTGACTTTCATTGGCATCTGGGGAGGAAGTTTCTATCCTGATGAATTGATCTAAATTATTTGCAAATGAAGCATACTAGTAAAAATTTTAAACTTTTTGATTTACTAATTATTGTTGTCAATGTTCATTAGTCAATCTTTTTTTCTTGTAATATAGATGCCCAAAATGGATCTAGTGGAACTATAATTCCTCAATGCATTAGATGGCTAATAGTTGGACAATTATTTGTGCAAAAAAAGATGCATTGTAGATTCAAGGAATAATACCAAACTCAATCCTTCTTTGGGTTTGCATTGGTGCTGTCCAGAAATTAGCTCCCATAAAAGACGTCCAAATTCGTAAACAAGAGAGTTTTCCCTGAGAACCGTAATCAAATGGTTAGAAGCTTTATCATGGAATCAATGTAGTGCCTAAAATTATGACCATGGCTTTAGATTCCATGCTGTTTCACCAAATGTGGCCATTGAAATCAACAATTTAGGGCTTCAATTTGAATACACCTAATGAATGAAAGTAAATTTTACGAGGATATTATGAAAACATGACCTAAATTAGTAGTTTAGTGATGCCTATATTTTTACTTTGCAATGATTTTGACCCCCAAGTGTTATATCTTTAAGAAATTTAGTGCATGTTTTTCTTGTAACTAATAATGGTGAAATAAGGGCCATCCAGGTCCATGGATGACTTTTACAGCATTCCATCTCAATATTTATGTTAGTCTATACCAACCCAAACATTGAAGGATAAAATCTTGTAATATCCATGCATATGCTTAGTTGTATGTTTACAAATTTTAGACTATTAACAATAATAGATGATTCATTAACAAACGTCAAATAGACTAATTGACACACAAATTGAATCCATGTAAATTTTGTGTTGGACATTCCTTCCAAGGGAGGGAAAGTCCAACAATTGATTTGGAAATTCACTTTAAGCTCTAGTTGGGATTGCAATGTGACAATGAAATCTACCAAAAACATTAAAAATGTGGGCTTCACAAGAAACTACTTCGTATACATGTGATTTTATAAATTGAGGTCATCAGTTTAATGAAGAAATTATGGACATTCCTTCATGTTTTCTAAAAATCAAACAACAATAATAATGTAACCTAGAAATGCATGGAGAACTCAACACAAAATACATACCGGTGAAATGACCATGGCTGAAAAGTAACCTTGGGTACTGCATTCATTGTAAGAAAAATATTCTTGCTCTCCAGGTTGAAATATTGTTCAAGAAAATATGGTAGCCCTGTCCAGCCAATGTTGATTGAATCTTTATATTTCAGATGGAACTGGTAAACAATACAATGATGAATACACCACTATCTTCCTCACAAGACCAATTATGGAAATAACCATTACTCGAAATTCCAACAATTGTTGTGAAATTCCATTTGGAATACTAAACCTAGATGAAATAAGCCCCTTCATTTTTATATATGTTAACATTATGTGATAGATAAACAAGCTTCCAAATTTAATGGTTCCAACACCATGGATCTGCCATAGTTTCTTGGAGTGGTAGTAGTTCAGTAGCCTTGTAAGGGTTACATTGTCAATTAGGGGCCAAGTATCTAAAGGCTTTGAGCACATTGTCAAATTGTTGTAAACCATTACATAAATGACACTTTTACTTTCAAAACCAACTTGAAGAAAATAATTAGATGGAATGAATCCTAAATTTGTTCGAGGAATAGGTTCATGTAGGTTACTTTCAGAAGAATTATCACCCCACTCTAGTTGAAATTATGAATCAATAAAAAAAACGTAAAACACATTATTTTTAAAAAAAAATAGTTACCTTGTGCTATGTGTAGGGCAATTTTGAGTCGTGTTTTCCAGTCCAATGCATGAGTTTTTGAGTCCAAAAAACCTTTACATATAAAAGTCATGAAACCAAACTATGAAGTCAATTAGAGAAGATACAAACAAATGATGAACATATGCATAAACTAACAAGGAACATTAACCCCCAAAAAATATTGTTGTAGTGGGGAAAAATAACTAGTAATTTAATTTAGAAATCAAGAAGGTTTATCATACACATTTAAACTAAAACAATGGTAGAAAAACTCACACAAGTCTAAATATGTGAAACAAGGGAGTTAAATCATCCAATGTTAGTTGACAAATAGCTAAAGCAACAATTGTTAACCACTAACCATGAGAAAAATCAATCTCAGCAAATTGACCAAGTTGCATGCATTACATTCACACTTGAGTTGCACCCCCCATCAAAATCGAGACCCCTTTCAGGAATGGTGTTGATATCATACCTAGACCTAGACGATATGATTTTCCAAAATTAGAACTATAAATCAAGTCAACTAGAAAAAGTAATTCATTTTGTTAACTTAATGCATAGTCCAATTTGATGTGCTCAATTTGAGTCTAACATACTCTTTGAAATGCAATTGTAGCAAAGTCTGCATAAAGAAACTACAAATAAAATGATGATTTCCTAGTTGTGCGTAAGGACCTTATTAATGACATATTGATGAAATGAGTATTCCAAGGTAAAAGTCCAATGTAATTGTAGTAGCTTCTCATGAGGCAAACAACATCCTTAATTATTCTTGCATTGCATAATATGAAACAACAACTCACCATGTAAACGTTGTTCCAAAGTTCCACCAGGCATGTACTCATAGATTGAAATTTGTTGACCTTCTGATTCGTAATAACCAATCATTTGGACAATGTGTTCACACATTTTTTCAACCTTTCCACACAACTGAAACCACATTTTACACCCACATCACAACCCCTGTGATTTCAAACACACATTTAAGCTATGACTTTTGGAAAAAACACAAAAAAACAACTAGGGTATAAGTTTGCTCAAGTATTAACATTTTCATAGTTTACAAAATATCTTGTAATATACATTGGTAGGGTTATTGAATGGTTCCTTGAATGTAATGCTTAAATTCACTCCACCTAATGTTTGGTCCTTTAAATGTGTTTTGCCATTTTAAACTATTGTGATCATCTAAGGGCATGTTTGAGGCTTAGTTGTTTTACAAGGCAATTGAACAATCAAATAAAATTCCAATTTGATGAGAAATTGATCTACTTAGTTATAAGGTTTCAAAGTTGTTCATAATAATTTGGACTACATGGAAATACCAAGTATGGCTTATTGATCAGACATTAGGGCTTCGCACCTTTTCAAACTCGAAAAATTCTTTTGCAGCAGAATGTAATGTTTCTCTCCAAACCTTCACTGCCACTTCTTGTCCAGTTGGCAACTTTCCATGGTATAATATTCCAGATGCACTTATTCCAATTTGGTTTGCAAGTTTATGAGTCATTTCCATTACCTCCATGAATGTGTAACGACCTGGCTCACTGGATAATTCCACCATGAAATCACAAAAGCCATTTGAGAGACAAGATAAACATAATTCTTGGTTCAATCAAATTTTGATTTGCATTTCTGGGGTGCATTTCTAGGTTTGGAACATGCTACTACTAAACTAACATACATGAAGTAGGCATGTGGCACGAAAAAATTATGAGGTGTAACATAATCATAGGTCTTAGGTTCATGAATGCAAGGGGGTCTTTTGGAACTTTTAAAAACTGACTGTCAAGGTTAGCTGGGTCAAAACTAACCTCACCATTACATAAAAGAAAATTTGAAAAACTTGTTCATGCTCCAAATACAATCATTTTAGCTAGTTGCATTATGAATACACTACAATAAGGCATGTGTGGGTTGATTGGCCAAAAAAAGATCTCTTCCAAATCCTCCATAGGAATTGGAGGCCTGAAATAAAGCAATATATTAAACACATTCATATCAAGTAGAAGTGTTGATAAATGGAATTTTTAACAAATTGCGCCTTATTTATCTATTGCATATTTTTTCCTTTGTTGATGATGTTTAAAAGAATTCTTTTAGAATAACTTCGTCCATTTCACTGGAATAGATTCTTATTCATAGAGCCAAACATGTAAACATGTACTTCACTATGCACTAGGGTAAATCAATACCCTATCATAGTGGGACTTGTCTGCAAAACTAAGTTGAATTTTTTTGGAGGGCAAATGCCATGGGTGAGGGCCATTCCCAAAATAAGGGCCTTAAGACAAGGAGTAGTTGAATTTGGCCCCACATTCAAGGAATGTCCCCCACATGTGGGTTTAACCCATCCTAAAACATGAGGTGAAGGTTATCATAATTAGACATAAATAGATCATGAGGTTCAGGAGGGGGAGGGTTCTTATGCATGCCTACTCCCTACGAGTAGGAAGGAAGTTAAGTATTCCTATAAGTGGGATCTTCTAACTGTTGAGGAATATGCATGAATGCCTTTTCTTTTCTAGGAGGGACATTCATGGATACAAAGGCGCACTCCAAATACCTTAAAAAATTTCTTTGAGTGTTTTACACATGAAGGGTTTTTGTGTAACAAGGTCGATGTTGGGGACCTTGCAACAAAACTTAATTGCTAATCATCAATCAATACCCTATCACCACATCCATATCTACAATGGAAAGGTCCCAGGTGAACAAAAAGTCACTACATAATCCCACAACACACATTGTTGACCAAATGAACCTTCGGTAATATAATGATATATGAGTACAATTTGGAACACTGACCTGGAACCATGACTTTGTGCATTGCTTGTTTCAAGTTGTTGCTGCCTTTTCCCTTTAGGATTTGTTTCTGATTGTGAAGCATACCCAGGAATTTCAATCTTAATAAGACTTTCTTCACCCTTCTGACCTTCTTCCAATTGCAACGCATCATTAATTTCATCCATCACATCACTCATTGTTGGTTGAAGAACATGCTTTCCTGGTAGACAAAACTGTGTTATCTTCACAATTTTCATGATGGCTTCTGTTGGAAAGTTGGAACCAAGGGCAGGGTGGGTGATCCCCATGTTGCCAAAATCCTCCAAAATGGCTTTCACCTATCCATGAGTCCAAGTGTGCAAGTCATTTTATTGTTTGTAACAATGACGAAGGGTTTGCATGTCCATTTTAGTTTTGGAATATGTCATCAAATCTCAACTTTGATGTATTTAGACATTGCACATTCTACATTCATGACTTGGTTTGACATGTGCATGAACAACATATGGGTCTTGCATTGACCTTTTTTTTTCAGTTAAGTTCTTCTCTTTTATTTCCTCTTTGTTATTACAATTCTAGACATTATTCCCTATACGAACAATGGTTTCCTCCATACCTTGACTTTTATTGACATGTGGGGAGTAAGTTCCTATCTTGGTGAATCTATCTTGGTGAATCCATGAAAATTATTTGCAAATGTGGCATATTAATAAAAGTTTTTAACTTATTAATTAAATAAGTTTTGTCTTCAATGCTCATAAGTCAATCTTTTTTTTTCATAATATAGAAGCCTAAAATGGATTTAATGGAACTATAATTCTTTTATGCATCAGATGGCTAACAATTGGACAATTAATTGTGCAAACAGAAATTGCACTATAAATTCAAGGAAAAATACCAAATGCAATTGTTCTCCAGATTTGGGTTGGTGCCCAAAAATTAGCACCGATAAAATAGCTCCAAATTCATAAATATGAGATTCCCTAACAACCATATTCAAATGGTTAGAAACTTTGTCATAAAGTCAATGTAATGTTTAAAAGCACAAGATTCCATTTTCTTTCACCGAATCTTGCCTTTGAAATTAACAATATAGAACTTAAAAACGAATACACCTAATGATTGAAGCTAGATTTAGCAAGGAGAATATTCAACAAACACTTCGTACATTAGTAGTTGAAGAATCCCAATTTTATTTTGAAATAATTTAGACCCCCAAATGCCATGTGTTTAAGAAATTTGACCTATATTAAAAAGAATGAATGTTTCTCTTGTGAATAAGAATGATGAAACAAGGGCCATCCAAGTCCATGTATGACTCTTATGCAATTCAATCTCAATATCTCTGTTAGTCTATATGAACGTTAACATTGGACAATACATTATTGCAATATCCCTATGTCTGCCTATCCTATGTTTACATGAGTTTAGATTATTAAGAACAACACATGACTCATTAGCAAAAACATCAAATAGACCCACAAATTGGGACTATAATTTGAGTGGCATCAAGCAAAAACATTAGAGATGTGGGCTTCATAAGAAATTACTTTATATATATATATATATATATATATATATATATGAGGTTTTATAAATAAAACCCATAGGTTTAAGGAAGAAAATATTGACATTCCTTTACTTGGTTTTTCAATCAATCAACCATAATAATGTAGGCTAGAAAAACATGGAAAGTTGAAGACAAATTACATACCATGACGGTCCACTTCCCCGATAAGGACTGTACATCCCAATTTTGGGTACCCAATTCTCCGTAAGAAAAATATTATTATACCCCAAGTCTGAAATTTCTCTGGGAAAACGTTTTAGGCCTGTTCATCCAATATCAAACAAATGTCTTCATATTTGAGGTAGAACCATTATACACTTCATTCACCATTTTTTCCTCATGGGACCAATTATGGAAATAACCATTACTTGAACTTGTGAACCCCCAAGAATAGGTGTGAAATTTTGTTTGGAATACTAGACTCAAGATGACATAGGTCGATTTCACTTTTATAAATGTCAGTGTTATGTGACAAATAAATAGCCCCCCAAATTTGACAATTCCTCCACCATGGATCCACTACATTTTCTTGGAGTGGCAATAGTTGATCAACCTTGTAAAGCTTGCCTTGTCAATTATGTGTCAAGTTCCTAAGGGCCTTTAATAATTGGGTTGGGTTCTAAAAAATGTGATGCCATTTTAAAATTAAATCATGTACATAAGTAATAATTTGACAATTCAATAATTCAACAACCATGCACCTGGCTTCAACTCATCAAAGCACAATTAAAGCTTCAATCTGCAAAAAATATAGGGGATCTACCTTTATAGACCTTTCTATACAAAAATAAGCTAACATTACATGTGAATGAGGTGTTCAATGCAATAAAAATCTTGACAGTTGTATTCTTACATGATAGTTTTCTACAGTTCATGGATTTGGCATATGCTTGCGGAAATAATCCAAAACAGCACCTTTACTTTCAAAGACCAATTGGAAGAAGACAATTATATGGAATGAATCTTAAATTGGTTCAAAGAATAGGTTCATGCAAATTACTTTCAAAAGAATAATCACCCCACTTCTGTTGAAATTGTGAATCCATAGGACACATTATTTTAAAAGTTTAATAGTTACCTTGCATTATGTGTAGGGCAATTTTGAGTCGTATTTTCCAGTCCAATGCTTGAATTTTGGAGTCCCACAAAACTTCATCTGTAAAGGTCATGGATGCAAACCATGAATTCAGTTAGATAAGTTACAAACAATTGATAAACATATGCATAAACTAACACAAATCAATTAATTGGCCCATAAATAATTTTTTGTAGCGGTGAAAAATAAGTTGAAATTCAAGTTATGAATCAAAACGCTTCATCACATATCTAAAACTAAAGAAATGGTTGAAAGCTGAAAGCCCACAAGTATAGACAAGTGTGAAATGAGTGAATTAAATCACCCAATATTAGTTGACAAACAATTAGAACAACAATTGTTTACTATTGACCACAAAAAATAACCAATTTCAGCAAAGTGACGATGTTGTATGCATTACATTCACACTTGAGTTGCAGCCCATTCAAGAATGATGTGAAAATCATTTTTGGATCTTGAAGATAGGGTTCTCTAAAACCAGAACTCTAAAGCAAATCAACTACAAACACTAATTCATTTTGTAAGCTTAATACACAATCCAACTTGATGTATTCAATTTGAGCCTACCATACTCTTTAATGCAATTGTAGCAAACTCTACAGAAAGAAACTGCAACTAAAATGGTGACTTCCTAGTTGTGTTCAAGGACCTCATTAGTGACATATCTTCTAGCACATGAAATGAACGACTCCCTAGAAGACAATTAAATGTAATTGGAGCATCTGCTCACTAGGCAAACAACAACATGCTCAATTTACTCTTTGCATTGCACAATATGAAACAACTCACCATGAAGATGTTGCAAAGTTCCACCAGGCATGTATTCATAGATTGAAATTTGTTCATCTTCTGTGTCGCAATAACCAATCATTTGGACAATGTATTCACACAATTTTTCATCCTTGCTATAACTCTGAAACCACATTTTACACCCACATCACAACCCTTGTCATTTTGAACACACATTTATGCTATGAATTTTGGCAAAACAACAGAAAAGCAATTGGGGTCTGAGTTTGCTCTAGTATTAGCAATTTTATAGGCTACAAAATATTTTGTAATTTTATACTTCAGTAGTGGACTTGAATGGTTCCTTGAATGTAGTGATAAATGCACTCCATTCAATGCTTGGTCCCTTTAATACATCCTGCCATTTTGAAGTACTTAGATCATGTGAGGGGATCTTTGAGGCTTAGTTGTTTTACAAGGCAATTTAGCGATCAATTAAAATTCCATTATGATGAAACATGGATCTAGGGAGTTATAAGCATTCCAAGTAGTTCATAATACTCCAGACTACATGAAAAGACCCGACATGGTTGGCAGATCAGGCGTTAGCGCCGCTCACTCTTCGAAACTGTTGAAACTCGTGTCCAGCGTTTTGATGTGATCCTTGTGCCCAAACTTTCACTGCCACTTCGCGTCCAGTTAGCAGTTTTCCATGGTACACCGTTCCAGAGCGACCTTCTCCAATTTTCTTCGCATAATTATCAGTCATATCCATTACCTCCAGCAATGTGTAACGAACACTGTATAATTCCACCATGAAATCACAAGAGCCATAAGAGAGACAAGACAAACATAATTCCTGGTTGACTCAAATTCCAGTCTGCATTTCTGGTGTGCATCTCCATGTTTGGAACACTCTACTAGTGAAATAACATATATGAAGCAGGAATGTGTCATGAAAAACTTTTCAGTTGCAGCAGAATGATAGGTCTTAGGGTCATGACAGCGAGGGGGTCTTCCGTAGCTCTGAAGAACTGACGATCAAAGTTAGCTGGGTGAAACCTAACCTCACCACTGCAAAACAGAAATTTTGAAGAACTTGAACATAAGCACACAAGGATATGTATATTTAGAGAACTCATAGCTGTTGTAGGGATCCAGTTCAGACTTCGACAAGACGATGCGGAAGCGCTCTATGCTTCAATAGATTCAACAGAGTAGGACGGGTATTAAATACGACACTAGGGTAGGATACAGGTATTCTGACCTGCTCGTCCATGTCTTCCTATCAGAAGGCACGGGGAACGAGGTCTCACGCAATCCAGAGGGGTTTGCAAGGTTTGACTCCCGATCAACGGCGGGAACATTCTCCCGTGGGAGGCTTCCAGCTCTCGTGTCGAAGAATACTTCAGATG
>Ga0209208_10012972_pt1 | contig 10474 bp, 6 predicted proteins | sample S1TSphfallax_3_FD_187694 | JGI IMG/M metagenome (GOLD analysis project Ga0209208, IMG submission 187694) | Host-associated microbial communities from peat moss isolated from Minnesota, USA - S1T2_Fd - Sphagnum fallax MG (SPAdes) (version 2) | ecosystem: Host-associated > Plants > Peat moss >... | reverse complement strand
CATAACTTGGGCGACAGATGTCCAAATGCCCAATGCGAGGGCATTTTCGATATCTACGCTTCAAGACCTTTCCAATGACACCAAGAACACCCCAATGCGAGGTGTTTTGGGTCCTGCTGTCGAGCTTTGAACGTTCGGGAGTCCCGGAGGACTCCAAATCCCCAACTTTTCCAAGTGTTGGGCTTCACCCCCACACTTGGCCAAGTTAGGGTTGCGACATGCAAGCTATAGGAATTTTTCATGTTAAATAAGATGTCTATCATTCTACATTAATCATTGAAGTGTTGATGTAACATTTTTTCCTAGAGAAAAATTTGTAGGTGTTAATCATGTCAATGCTTGCTCAACCACAATAACCTTCAACATCTAAACTTGATGCTATAGGGTTGAAAGAGAGCTTACAAAAGAACATGTGCCTTTTGAGGTCATCCAACAACTCTCCAAAACCAAATCTATTGTTGGAGAAATGCCAACAAGGAGGATAACAACGAACTACAATTGAAGTTGATGAAAAGGAGGAGGATGATAATCCTTTAGCCTTCAAAAGGACGAGGCACATGAAAGGATCTTTACATAACCTTTTAGTAGTCATAAGGCCACATATATAGTTCCAAAGGAAATAACAATTTCAAGCAAAAATAGAAAGACCAAGTCTCCACAACTTGTTCCAACAATGGAGTTGCATGCCAAGTGGGAGATAGATGTTTTAGAAGAAAAACATGATGTTATATACCAAAATGGACGTCACATGCATTGTTTTTTCAAGAAATTAAATTTAACAGTAGGCTACATGAGAATTAATTGGATTGAATATTTCATCGTTTGGATTCAAATATGCATGATTTTCTATATATGTAATGAAATGCACAAAACATTTTTGCAATTAGAATTGGTTGCATAACATTTTTGCATTTTTGAAACAACATATATATATGTCATATAACAAATCATTTGGACTTTGTTTTCACTAAAAAAAATTATTTCCTAAATTTCAATCACATGAGTTGATAAAAAATATTATATATGAAATGTGGAAACCGAAATTCAAGAAAAAAATATTTTATTTTGCTTTGAATTGAAATATATTTAAAAGTCCATAATGGACATAAAAATGAAAAATTGGAAAAAAAAATCTAGGATATGAATACGAAGAATGGTGTGAAACCAATAATCACATTCAAGAAGGCCAAAGGCATGATGAACACCCAAAAAATTTCCTACCCAGACATAACTATGATTAGAAAAATAAATAAATAATTAAAATGTAAAAAATATTCCACATTGATATTAACCTACTAGAAGAAATTATGTCCTTTGCAATCAAGAAATCTATGACTATAGGTCCTAAATGACTATATGTATGACTTTAGTCATAAACTATTACTTTGAATCCCATGTGTAAAAAATCATAGTCATATATTAGTGGGGCATGTGACTAATAGATGATGACGTGGTAATAAGGTGGGGGATGTTAGTTTTCATCACTTTTATTTCATTTATATGGCATCCATGATTGATGACAAAGTGACAGGGATGCCCAATTGTCATTACAATGATTAAAAAATGATTACAAGTCATTTGACATGAACATAGACAACCTTACCCTTGCCCCCCACCTACATATGTACCTACCTATTTACCTATTTACCTACTCACCCACCCACCTACCCACCACCTATTTACACACCCACCCACGCACCAACCTACCTATTTAATACCCACTTACCTACTCACCAACCCACCCACCTACCTACCCACCTACTTGCCTGCCCGCCTACCTACCTATTTATCTACATGTCCATTCAACCACCCACCTACTTACCCTCCCATGCACCCACCCACCCACCCACCCACCCACTTGCCTACCTACCTACTACCTACCCTCTCACCCACCCACCCATAGTGCACACATGACCCACCTACATAACTACCTATATAACCACCCGCCCACCCATCCATTTACTTACCTACCCATTCAACCACCTACCTACTTTGTCAACTTACGTGTTTACCTACTTACCTTTTATTTCCTATTTCCTATGACCTACCCACTTCCTATTTATCATCCTACCACCTGCTACCTAACTCATAATCTTGTAGTGATATGAAATAAACATGTGAAATAAAAAACTTGACCAAAATTGGACACCTTTTGATGTTGTAGTCCATTAATAAAAACTTGGTTTATCATTGTGAAGGTAAAGAGTTCAATTCCTAATGCTTGGAACCTATACATCCATTCTTGAAGGGCTAGGTAAGTAGGCTAGATTAAGATAGTTACATAGGTACGTTACATAGGTTACATAAGTTAGATTAGGTAGGTTAAGTTACTACCTACCTATCTACCTTTTTCAACCTGCCTAAACCTATTACCTACCTACTTAATAAAAATAATTTAAAATAATAATCCGAAAAAACAATTTTAATTTAGGTATAAATTCAAATAATCAAATGGTTTAATGTCTCCCAATCATATTTAGTCATTGATTATATGACACCTCAACATTATATATGGCTTGTCCTTTATGACTTGTTGTTAATAAGTATATGATGAAAAATGCCATGTCAAACATCAAATGCCTTTGTTACTCATTCGTTACAACTAAGGGCCTTTAGTCATATAATGTCTGATATGACTACAAAATCAGTCATATATGGAGTCATAGATTTAAGATTTTTTTCTAGTGACCATTCTAGTAAATTTATATAAGAAGAAAATAAGTTATAGACCAAGGTGATTGACTTATTTTTCAAAAAGTTACAAACTCTCAAAAATGATTATAATGCAAGTGTTGGAATTGTGAGAGGCCTAACAAATGGATTGAAAAAATTGTGTACTATTGTGTGGATTTTGGATGTGGTATTTTTGGTCCATTACACCATGCTTGAACACCTTTTAGGAATAAACATATTGTAATCATCATAACCTAAACCTACAAGGGAACCACATGCTAAACAAAAAAGGACACACTTTCAATTTCTAGAACTAGAAGTTTCCACCTAGACCAGAATCCCTAGTAGCACAACAACAGATAAATACACATGACATGTGGGCAACTCAATAAGAGGAAAGGCCATCATCATCTATGGGCTTTTATGAAAAAGGAGCCTAGTTTGGATCTTACAAGAGTGTTGTACCATCCAAAGATACATATAAAGGAGGTACTCATGTATTTTAGACTCCATAGACTTCAAGATCTTTGAGTTAGGAGGTGAAGGAACATTTTAAAATACCTAGAATGTTCCAACACATAGCACATTACAACAAAAACATGGAACAAATGATGGTTGAGTTGTTAAGACTCAAACTCCAACAACAACATGAAGGTAAGGTTGGAGTTGGGTATTATACGTAAGTTTGCAATACAAGAGATGGAAGCTTGGAGGCATCAATTGTAATCTTATGCTATTTAGACCAAGAAGTTGTTACAAACCAAAAAACAACAATTGAACAAACTATAAATGAAATTCTTTTAGTTGAATAAAAAGAAACACAATGTAGAACAATAGTTAGAAGTCACGGAAAATATTAGGACATAAAGAGACTTGTTGTGTAGCAAAATTAGGAGAAGGAAGATCAAAAGTATTAGGCTTTAAATAAACAAACATATGAATTTGAAGCCCAATGTGCAACATTGCTATGAGATAATAGGGATTTGATCACACTATGGTGGAACAAGAAACTAAGATTTTGTAGTTCAAATAGGACATCTAGATGGCTTTCCAATAAAAATGATGCATTGCTTGCAAAGGATTAAACTTAGACTCTAACCATAACATGGTAATGCAAGGACTCCAACATGATGCTAGATGTACATAGACAATTATGGATAGGCTGAAATGTTTGGAGCCATATTCTTCAAGGCATAGACTTCAAGAATATGACAATTTATTGATGTAGAACACTATCCCAAGACCAAACATTAGTCCATAGAACTTGTAGCATCACACATTGATGTTTGGTGGAATTTGGTATAAGATATTCTGTAGAAGGATGTGTAGAGTCACAAACTTTGTTTGATGAACAAAAAGTTAATGAAGCAAGGCACTAAAGAAAGCTCATTGAGGCATATAGGGAAGTTTTTCCAAATTTTGTTTATGAATCCCTTCCTATGACCCCAAAAAATAGTTTTGCAAAATCAAACAAAGAACAATATTAGCAAGTCCTAATGGTGAACCACCAAAAGTACAATTTAAAACACCTAAGGAGATGAAAGGCGAAGGTGGATTGGAGGATGTCCTTGCTAAGCAAAATGATGTATAGAGAACAATTCAATTTACAAAAGTGCCCATAGTAATTCAAGAGCAATTGAAACCACAAGAAGTAGTAAATTTAGATTCTATTGAATACATGCCATTTTAGATTGCATCTCAATTTGTAGATTATGGTACACCCATTACAATATGATGCAATTTTCCAAAAAATGGTGATAATGGTCATACAAAGCCCATTGAAGAAGCACAATAACTGTCACATGAACAAATTTGTATGGTTAATCTTAGACAAAGGAGTTACCTAAAACAAATGTGGCACAATTAATAGCTCAAAATGTTAATGCACATGAGTCTATTCATATAGTTGTTACTCAAGAGGCACATCCAATCCATTCAAAACATGATGGTACTTTGGTATTTGTTTTATTTTATTTTTCAATTCTAGATTGCTTTGAATTATGTTTTCATTTCATTGAAAAATGATTATATTGTAGAAATGGAGTTTTCATCATTTTGATAGATTTGATTCTCATTTTTCTATAATTTTATTGTTGTTACATATTTTGATAGTTTTAATGACAATATGTTAAAGAACAAAAATAAGAATAATTAAAAAAAGTATAGTAAGATTAACATTTACCACAATGGTGTTGATTTAGAAACCCATGCATTAGAAGAAACATTCTTGTTTACAACCAATTTGTGCAATTAAATTATGTAGTTTGCAACTAAAAACTAGTTACAAATAACATTTTTTAATTGAAATAATTGGTTGTAAATGATTTTTTTATTATAGTGATGGCTTGTTTGTATTCACACACATGAGGCTCCTCCATAATTGAGGAATTAGAGTCCTAAATCATCCCTATGTTTTCATCCCAAAAGGTATGAAAATGTGAAAAACTTACAAATGTTGGTAAAGTTGTTCATGGGAATTCAACCTTGTTGAGCATTGCCAATGGTGGTTAGTCATCACGATGGATCACACAAGATTGCTTACCTGAATTCAATATATCATCCATCAAACAGATAAGCATCCAAAAAATGAGTTGGTATGTTCTTTGGATTGACCTTTGGTGGTGTTAACTCAATTCACATCCAATGGAACCAATGGGGCATGTGAATCAACTACTACAACATCCATCTACATTGGTTTGTTGGTCCAAGCCTTGATCTATTGCCATGCTATTACCATTACTAGGGTTTTTTTTATGGCAAACTTTCACCACTTGACAACAAAAAAAAAGGTTAGTGAATCCAACAAAGGGATTTTTGAGAAATTTCGAAAAAAAAAACTAGAAGTCATTAGATTTAAATAATGTGTTCCATTAGGTCACCAGAACTAGGTAGGATTCCAAAAAAGATCTATTAATCCACTAGGATAGTTGCCATTTATTGTTAATTAATGTTGAGGATCCTCATTAATACACCTATTTAAAGAATTTGAAAAAAAAAACCATGACCATTACTAGTCAAAAATTCTCAATGGTGGAACTTTTTGCATTAAATATGCAAATGGGTGCATTTGTGTTGTTTATAAATATTGCAAAATGAAAATTAACTCTTAAAAAAATGATGACTTGAGGTTTGAAAGGTCACATGACTAGTGCTAGCTTGTGAAAGGCTCTAGGTATGGTCAGAATTGAAATGATAAAATCTATTGGCCCAATCTTATGCAAATTTAACGACCCCACAAATGTGATATTGCTTGGTAAGGTGTGTTGATACCTTGTAGCTTGTGTAGAAAAAATAGGAACAAACCCCCAAAGGTTATTTGGGTGATTCTTAAGATTGATAATCATGATTTTCAAAAAAATCAATGACTTTATTTTGGTATATAATCACGATTCTCAAAATTTTGAAAAATAAAATGACCAACCATAAAATCCTTGGTCCTTCAGAGATTCTTTCATGAAAATCATGGGTTCTTTAAGGTTTTGAAAATAGTTAAGATTGACAATTTTTTTGTTCGATTTTTTTCAAAGAACTGGAATTGATGGTTCATTGATTTTGAAATATTTAAAATACCAAAACTGATGGTTCTTTAAAACTTCAAATAATCACACAATATTGGAAATTACCAACTCCATACCTAGGGCAACTTGTTTTTGCTATCTAATGGGCAAGAGGCCACCCTAAAGCAAAATAAAAGAAGCTTCTTTATGAAGGTGGTATCCAGAGTTGATGGATGTTCACCTTCCAACTAAGGGAATTCAGCCTCACACATAAAAAATGCTTTAGTAGATTGGACACAATACTTATGATCATAAACCTACATAACTTTAAAGCCAAAGCGAACCTATGAACTGCCTGGTGTATGTAAAACATTCAAAAAAATGTGTATTTGGGGGGCACCTTATATCCATGAATATCCTTCTTAGAAAGAGGAAAGATTTTATGCACTCCTCAAAAGTGGGAGAGAAATTATGCCTATTCATAGGTTTTAGATCCCTCTCACTCTTAAAGAGTAGGTGTAATAACACTACTACAAATAAATAGATTGTATATGGTCAACATATATGTCGACAATATTCATGTGTTTTTTTATATACATATAAAAATTAGAATATGGAGATTTATAATTAGAAAATAGAATATAAAAATAAATAAAAATAAAAATGATATCTAAGATAATTATAGCTATAAAATAAAATTATATTTACAAGTTTAAAAACATGACAAAAGACATTGATGAATCAAATATATTTGTAGCAACCCATTGTCAATCATTGAGAAAGAGGGTGTTTTGAGTGTGTGAAAAGCACTCCTACTTAATTAAAAACCCTAATGAATTATTCAGTGAATTAGAACTCTATTTATAATAGTGTAACCTTCCCCTCTTACATCTTGTATTTAGGTATGCTTGAGTTCATGATAGGTAAAAAGCCCATGCATGAGGTCAGACTTGGCTATTGTCTCATCCTCTGCCCCTTGGTTTGGCAATGCCCCATCCTGGGGCTTTATGCTACACATCTGATTCCACTGTTAAAGTTCCACTCTATGTTTGAAGACATCTATGTTTGATGGCTTGTCTTAAAGTTCCACAATAGCCCGGTGAGGAAGTGACAATTTCAGAGCAATTGAGGACACTCAGCTTTCCCAACAATAATTTCATTGGGGAACCCTGAGTAGTCTGAGGAGTCTGAGGTCAGTGAGCTGCACTGTGTCATAAACCTGTTAGGTCGGACATCCACTGTAAAACTGTCCCCTCTGGCCCTGTGCACTCTGGAGCTGAGTTCATACAAATTGTCCACAATTCTCAGGGGCTTGAAATCAGCTGACAGCTAACGCATTGCCGCTTTAGAATTTATGTTGTGGGTTGAGGATTGGATATGGTAGTCTGTACACTCGGGAAAGTTTTTTGATCTGATCTTGCATGGCAAACCTTGATAAGATCGCAACACAAAATATTGGTCCTTTTTGAGAATTTTAGAACAGATTTGTTGACTTGCAAATACACCTTGGCCTCAAGTACAGGAGCCAAGTTTTTGGCCTTTTTTCTTTGTGAACATGGAACCGGTGGACCACTTTCTTCTGCATGTGTAAGGGCTTCAAAGCTGGTCATTGATGGCTGTCCAGTGGGCTGGCAATGAAATTTTTTGCAGTCAACCAGTTGTCTAGCTTTTCAAAACTCTGAGTGAGTGCAACACCAAAATTTGTCAGTTTCATATGCAGATGCAAGGTACAATCCAAAGATGTTAACATTCATCATGTAAAGGGAAAAGTAAAGGTCAAATTTTATCTAGCCAGAACATTTGAGGCTTGGTTTATGGACCCCACATGTTGAAACCTCTGAAATTATTTTACCACTCACTTTGGAGTGATTCATATGTGCTAGGTGACTATTCTCAAATTGAATAAGTGTTAATTCAACTCATTTGTTACATCTTAGACAAGCATTGATGCCAAAATATGGAAATAAAGATGTTAAATAATGGATCAATTTCTTCTATGAAATGGATGGATGATCAAGAAAGCTAGTAAGTGGCAAAATTCAGTAGACCCAGTTTTATCTTCACTCTATTTACTTACCTACAAGTGTGTTGGGACTGCATTGGCCTACTTATAAAGCTCATTTAAAATGAAGGCCTGAACCCAAGAAAAGAGTCTTCAAAACAACTTAAGCTTGTCTCTGTAAATTTTTGGGCTAGCTTGAGCCCATATCAAAATGTATGCAAGACAAGTAGTCTAAAGTGAATGGGCCAAAGTCTTAAGTTCAAGAAGGCACCCTTCATCATATATTTTGATATCTCATCTTTATGTGGCTCCTTCACTATTTTCTCTGAAGCTTATTCTTACATTTGCGTCAAAGTTGATGCAATGGTACATAGAATGGCCCAGCTTTGTCCATCTGAACCATGTGTTCTCAATGGAAGCAAACAACATGAGTGAATTAATATTAATAAAAGTGAAAGGTTGTGCATGTAGTTGATTTGGTGCATTTCCATCATTGAAGTGGTGATTGTGAGCAAGTGGATATGTTTATAATTGATTCAACAATTTGGCAGGTCACTTTGAAATTGTTGTTGTTTATGAAGGAAAAAAGAAAATAATAACAAGATGGTATTATTCCCTACCATGAGGGAAAATTGACAATTTCAAAGGAATATATTAGATAATTTTTTAGTCCATGGATTCTTTTTTATTTGGCAAAAAATCGCCAAATGGTGACACTGCCTCAAAATTATCGTGAAAATTCTCCTTTTTCTCAAAAAGAATTTGCCAAACTTCCCCTTTTATTTAGGAGCGTGTCATCCTAAGTTTAATGTACAGAAGTGTAGCTAGTTAAGGCGAAATCTGTCTAAATCTATCTGGGGATACTCGCCAGTATAAAAAATGAATAAAGGAAGACTGATTACCCAAGTTACCAGGAAAGACCGCAAAATACAATTAACAATAAGGATATGAATGAAGGAGGAATAAAGGTTCAGGAGTTTCTTGCACCTTAAAAAAAACCTTCAAGTTTTTAGCAAACCACTAGCCTAACCTTTTGGGCAATGTTGAATTGGTGGAATTGGTGGACACTTTAGACACCATTATTGTCGTTTCAATAAATCTAATCGACTTTAGCGTGTTCAACATGATAACTTTATGAAGCCTATAAGAATGCCCAATAAGGTTGGAAAATTCAAGAATTTTGGAACAACAACAATTGTGATAACTTTGTCCCATGAAAAAGTTCAACTATTAAATGAGAATTGTTTATCCTATAGTTCCATTGTCATCTACTTTGACATATAAGGTAGGACTCCCACTACAGTGCCACGTGAATATTTAGTATCATGTTAAAATGATGGATGGTATGTCAAAAGTATCATCATGTGATGCTTTCAAAAGTGAAATTTGGGTTGTTTATCTTCAATGACATTTTGCTTGTTGGATGTCAATATAGTAACACAAGCTAAAACATTTGAAAGCATTGAAGTGATCTTAATGAGTTTTCAATTGGTATAAAAGGATATATATGTACACATCAATGTTTTAATATATCATGTTGGAGCATTTGGATAAATTTGAAGTGAATCTATATATAGATTTATTAGAAATCTATTTTAAGTAGCGTAACTAATGTTTTAAAACATTGTTCAAGCAATACGACTAGTTCCAATCTACTATCCCAATTTGCCACATCAACCTTAAGGAGTCAGACAACTAAGTGGACATAGGAGGCTTGTATTATGTCTATGTTCATAATCAATCCCTTTTTCATATAAGTTGGAACTCATTGCAAAATAATATCATGGAAATGGACAATTTATTTTTGGGACATTCTTAACCTTGGGCCTTGGACAACCCAAATTGTACATGTCACATTGAAACAAATGAATACAAAACCACATCATGGATATTAAAGGTGATGAAATGAATTTCATCTTCATTTCATGATTAAAAAAAGGTTGTTAAAGAAAGACCACCTACAATTTAACATTCTTTCTTTGATTTTTTTAGAAATAATATCATTTAGCTTAATTTCCCAAGTAAGAAATTGGCTTAAATTTTCACTATTGTTCAAGCTTTAAAACATAATAAAATCTTGCATCTTATTTTGCACTTATAAAAAAATAAATTTCAAATTTTTATTTATTGTCAAATCATGGTTCACAAAATTTGTTATGTGAACTAATTTTTGTTACCATTATCCAAGTCAAGAGGATAGATATGACCATGAGATGTTGTGATCACAAGACACATAGTAGAAACAATTGCAAGTCATTTTAGACATTTCTTTGTTTCCTTTCAATGTTTTAAACTAGTGTTG
>Ga0209208_10012971_pt1 | contig 10475 bp, 12 predicted proteins | sample S1TSphfallax_3_FD_187694 | JGI IMG/M metagenome (GOLD analysis project Ga0209208, IMG submission 187694) | Host-associated microbial communities from peat moss isolated from Minnesota, USA - S1T2_Fd - Sphagnum fallax MG (SPAdes) (version 2) | ecosystem: Host-associated > Plants > Peat moss >... | reverse complement strand
TTGAGTATTTATGATCCGACCATCATCATGTTTTTGGTGATCATCCACCAACACCCATTTGAGCATTGCACAAAATGGAGCAAAGCCTTCAAAGCGTCAATTATTCTTACCCAACGCATGCAATAAATGTTCATGTGCAGTCCAGGAAGCCTCCTAGTACCTATCATCTCCAAGAACTTTAGCTAAATTGGTAATGGAAACCCAGCCTAGTTATGTTTCCTAGTTATTTTGGTGGTGAGTGTTGAATGACAGAATCCGCAGGCCCAGCGCAAAATGACAATCACTTTAAGAACTTACAATCCCATCTGCGATGGATGGCCGTCCTCATCTGATCTAGTTCCCCAGAAGTCTTTTTGGGTTCACTGCATTCCCAATGGCCGTTCCCCACTGAACCCAAGGCTCCAATTAACAATATATATGTTCTCATTTTAACAACATATTGTAAATTGGGGGGGGAGAGGGGTAGAGGGGGAGGGGGCGGGCGGGGTAATGTAGGTCATGATAAGAATCTGGGCAAGAGCCTGCACTAGTACAAAATGTGGGTGCAATTCATTGGTCCATGTTCACTAGACGAATGAATTCACTATTTCCTCACTAGGTCATGTTCACTATGACTAATGAATTCACTCAAAATCGAGGAAAATCACTTGATGTATAGAAACACCTTTTATTTTAGTCCTGAGATTAGGTATTGCATTGCTGGTGCTACACCACATATATAGATATTGCCAAATTTTTCACCAAGAAAATTCTAAGGTTTGGGAACAGGGAACGAAATAATCAATTTCATCCATCATTTTCTGTCCAATTAACTTCCCAACATGGTTGTCCATTCACCCTGGTCAATCAGCAGTGGAGAAGGAGGGATTCCAACCTGTGCCACAACCCTATTTCCTAGGTACCTATGTCACTCTTCTTCATTGCCAGGGAACATGGCCCTAAAGCACATTTTGTCTCCAATTAAACCCTAAAGCTTAAATGCATAAACCCTGGGAATACCAAACCTATCCTAGTGACTCAGTAGGACATGAGATTCAAAACCTAGGGGCAGGGCATATTCTCACAATAGGTAAAGCACTGGCAGGAAGTTTTTAGTGTATCTGGTTCACACTCAGGTACCATAGTAAAAATCCTGAATTTTTTTAGGTTGCTTCGAAGTGTGGTAATTGTCATGTTGTAAGACTAAATCTAGGTCCCTGAGTTGAAATTTAACATTTCCTTGGTTGAATATGGCCACTAAAGGGCCTAACTCAAGAAGGGAAAGGTTCAGTGCTGGTTCAAGCTTGCCCGTCTATATGAAGGGCACCTTAATAGGCAAAATTCCTTCTCAACAAAGGGTGGGGTGTCTTGAGCATGTGGGCATATCACTTTTTAAATAGTATATTGTTATACCTACAGGGTATCACTGAAAAAAGAAAAGAAAATTCTGCCAGTGCTTTACAGGGAAAAGCCCTTCGACCAGGGCATTTATGACCTGAACCGGACACAGAGCCTGAGGTCTAGAGCATAAATGCCCTTGTCCTAGGGCTATGTCATAGTGTAATGACCGACTAAAGGGGCTGTAAAAACTACTAAGGGCGTAAGAAGGACTGGGGGCGTGGGTAAAATCAACTGGCGGGCCCTTCTGCTGTATGACAGGCCCTCCCACTGGATGGAGGGAAATGCCCTTTCTATGGCAAGAGGTCAGGCAACAGCCCCTCCTGTCACTTAAACCAGAGAAGTGTGCCTCAGTCAATCCCAGTCACATGTCTGGTTCACATGGGTCACTGGGGTAGGTGTAAATTATAAATTACACAGCATTCACAATTGCTGGGATTGCTAAAGTCTTCTCTCTCTCACATGTAAATCCACATTTTAGGGGCGACCTAGTGAGCATCTTATCAATTAGGTTTTTTTTTTAGGGAACAAATGGAAAGAAACCATTGTGGAGAGAACCAAGTACACTGTGAAACCAAGGGACGCATGGCATGGTGAGGACCCCACACCTTAGCAAAGGCCTCCAAGATCTTACTTCCCTCTTCTAGGCACTTCTTCATGCTCAACAAGGTACGTGCCATTCAAGTATACCATAGTCAAGCAAACTATCCCACATCATTTTCCTAAGTTTGGCGTTCTGCCATGAACTGTATTGTATAAACCATATCGTTTCTCTCTAGCTAAATGGACAGTTCCTCAAAGAAAGAGACCAAAGAGACTTAAACCCTTTCACATTTTTCAAAACTTCGTATTGAGCAAACATTGTTTAACATTCAGAGCATTCCTGTTGTTAAGGTTGTATGATGGATTCTTTAGTTCATGTAGAAAGTTAAAGGTTAGCTTCGATGCAATGAGAGCTCTTGAACATTACCAAAATTTGTGGGTCGAAATTTTTGGCATTGTAGCTTCACATGAAGAACACTTCACTTGAATATTCTGGCTAACCATGTGTTTATAACAACTGTTTGGTGCCATAACAACCATACAAATCTAGTTTTTTTCTTTATCCATACTTCCTTCCACTTCAATTGAAAATCTGACAGGAATAATCAGCCCCATGTCTCACATATGTTTTCTGCTAGCTTATCCTTTGGTTTAAGCATATTCCTCCTTAGCCTAATGTTGTACTTCATTAGCTCCTCTTCACCATACCACCTCCAAAGTGTAGGGTAACAAATAATTCATCTAATGCCCCCAAAAAAAATAAAATTAGATCACCCATTCTGACCTTTTAAAAAAAGCCTTAGACATTGGGAATTTTTTTCCTTTTCAAAAGTTGCATTGTTTGCAACCTTAGAAACAAAAAAAGTTTCATAATTTACAAATATGTCAAACCCAAAAACAAAAAGTTTTCAACCTTTTATTGTATGTGTGTGTGGATTTGACAATATGTATTATTATTGATTTGAATATTGTTAGCAACATGCTAAGGACAATGGTAAAATATTTTGATAGCTATTTTTTTTTTCCTTAAAAAATTGGCTAAAAATAGGAAAATAAAGGTGACAATTTAATTACAATTACTATTATGTGATTGTACATTGTGGAAGAATCAAGCCATAGTCCTCAAAGACTTTTCTCATTACAACACAATGTCTAGTTGTAACAAAAATGTTAATAATACTCTTAATAAGAACAAAAGGTAGAGGACCAAAGTTCAAAACATGTAAAAGATGTTTGCCAAATATGTGTTCCTTCATCATACAAAAACTTGTCCATAGTAGAAAAAGATCGCCCAAACATGCAAACAAATAAATCCAAGTGATTTGTCAATCAATTGTGGATCTTGGATTTGATGAATTTCAAGCTACTAAACATTTGTTCATCCTCTAGGGAACCCAACACTTGGATCATGTCAATATTTCCCAATTGAAATATTTTGAAATGTTGCAAAAAAATATAGAAAAATCTATGATTATCCTTCATGTTCTAGTGAGTAGATTGATAGTGTTAGGATGGCCCAAAGTAGCTCAAACATTGTTTTTCATTGCCATCTTGAACATGGATTTACGTAGATATTAGTTAAATGCACACAAAAGCTCATTAACATATGTTTAACCTCACCAACTTGCATTTTCTTGCGGAAAAAAACAAAGACTTCACAACATTGAAATGATTATTAAAAGACTCATCACAATACTTTACAAGTATGTAGTAATGGGGGTAAACAATACCTAACACCTCATTGATCACATGTTGAAATGAGCTTGTAGTCTCAAACTAGTTTTGTTGTTACCTTAATGCATTAGAGCTTCACACCTTGCACAATTTGTTAAAAAATACTTGTATAGTCACATAACATGTCACTTCTATGTTATAATCCTGAACCTTTGCCCATATGTGGTTTGTTTAACATTCAGATGCCAAGTGATGAATTTTGTTGTTGAGATTGGTAATCCACTTCATTAGAATAGTTTCAAGGCTACCATTCACAAGAGTTTGGAATGATGAAAATTCATTAGAAGTGAAGTAACACATACTTGAATGGGCTCAACATAAAATCTTTAGCAGAATGCATTGGAATTCCTTGTTGTAGCTTATATTAAATTATTGTGCCAAAACAATTATAACATTTTACAAGAAAAATTCCTCCACATTCCACACTTTACTAAATGTGTCTTTGCAATTATGACCACAAAGCCAATTAAAAAAATAGTTGACATGAAATCATCATACATATCAAACAAAAAGAAACAACTAGTAGTTGTGCAACACTTGAAAGCAAGACAACTAAATTCTTTTTCCAAATTTCCATATGATCATCTCTAGAGTTTGGACCTTAAGACTTGTCACAAGATTATTTTGGCAACTACTAATCATAAAGACCTTGTCTAGGCACGACAAAATTAACATTCAAAATACATGATCAAATCAATGCTTTCAAGTTCAATGCGAAACATGATCCTGGGGATTTATGTACTTGTGATCAATTTCTTTTTTGATAATGACAACTTTTGAAAATATGCTTGCTACACCATTATTAGCCTAGGCCTTGTCTTCATCAAAATTAACAACTAAGATTAGATCACCCATGGGTCATCATCCCCACATTCATAGGAAAAAGTACAATTGACATTATGACTATGTTAGGTAACATGAAGATATTGTCCACCAACACAAACAAACAATCCAAATTGCTTTCTCTAATAGGTTCTTTTGCCATTTGTAAAAACAAAAATGCCTACACTAATTTTACTATTGATTTTTTACAACTTATGAATATGTCAAGTTATTTGCATCATCAACTAGAGATCTATGTGACAATAAGTACTAGTAATCCTTTAAATTGAACTTTTATTAAGTTGCATGGAAACTCAAATAAGAAAATTATTGATTAAATACTTGTTCAACAAATGGCCAACTCATAATTGAATAGGTATGATGGTTTTGCCCCTTAACATGGCCCAAGTTCAAATCTTACTAGTGTGTGAGCTCATGATCCAAAATTCAGATTTAAAGCCAAAGCTTCAAAATGTTCAATGCAATCATCAAACACAAAGACTATTGTTTCCTATGAACACCCAAAGAACTTTCAAAAAAGAAATAAATTGGTAATCAATGCAATTGCACCAAAACACAAATACAAAGTTGTTGGTGACTAATTGACATGAACATTATTGACCATGAACTCTCTCTTAGGTACTTGTTTCAAAATCACAACAAGCAAGATTCCTTGCAATTGAAAACAAATGGTGCAAGATAACTTGGAAGTGCAAGATCAAATTGGAGGAATGAGGAGGTTGTATGGAGGACAAATGACATTGCACACAATAGGTTGTGGCTATATTAGTAGTGAAAAACACAACTTCTTTAGCATAGCAACAAGTAGAGGCTTAAAGTTGTAAAAGACAATCGACTTCCTTGCAATGCTCTCACCAAGTTGTATTTTGCAATTCCTTGAATCCCTTGGGCCTTGTCATTTGTGGTGCTGCTCAAACTTGAATGGACAAAAATTAGTGAGTGTTACATATTCCATCAGGTATTAAATTTAGGCAAACTTGATTTGTATGATGGAGCTACTTTGGTGAATTTAATGATTGTGATTATGCCACATGGAACAACCTCACAGCCATGGAAAACACCTTTTAAGCAAACTATTCCTCTAAGGAGGAGAACTTTACATGAACATGTCTCTGCCCTCATACTAATTTGACAAGGGGATGTTATAATGTTGCTTTGCTTGCCCAACAATTGTGAATGTATGTGTGAGCAAGAAGTGATGATGTTTAGAAAAAAAATTGGATTTGACAAAAAATTCCTTTGTAAAGGCCCTTGCAGATTTTGTTGGGTTAGGAATTGGTGAAATTTTAGTAAAAAAAAAACATTGTTTGGACCGACCACAAGCATTCCTAGGTTGTAGTACTCTTGACTTGCATCCAACATCTTAAACTTGGATCTCCTATGGAATCACTAGCTCTCTTTTGGTAGCTGGGTCTATCTTGGGCTGGAACTTGGGAATTGTACATAACACCACCATTGGGTCAGCCACTTTGTTATCGTAGATCATAGATATCCAGCCACTTCACACTCACGGAACCTTGCGTGGGGTTCTTAAGATCCCCAAGTCAACACTCTGGTATGCTTTCCACAACCATCTATGTGCTAGATTATTTCTTTACCTTCTTAGTCGACCCTTGTCCCTTATTACTTCCCATATTGTCAGCATGTTGTCAGTTTGATTTGATTCATAGCAAAGGAAATTGATGTAAACGTGACAAACTTTATTTCACTGAAACATAACCTACCTAGAAAGAAATGAAAGAAAAGCAAAGAGGACCTAACGCCAGCTTTACACTAGGAGTCAGGGCCAATGTTCAACCCAAATCCACCATTCCTATTGGTCCAAAAGTTGAAATCAGCCCCAAGGGTTTTACAATAGGAGTCAAGGCTGAAATAGAAAAAAACTTTTCAATCTGCCCCGAGTATTAATAAATGCTGAACTTTATGGCCTTGTATTGACCCCAAGGCTGAAGAAAAGGATACCATCAAATTTGGGAGGCCAATTTGCAATCCTTGAGGCCAATGTTCCAGCATTTATTAATATCCTGAGGTCAATGTTCTAGCATCTATTGGTAACTTGGAGCCAATTTGCAACCCAAAAATGCTCAAAGTTGGCCCCAAGGTTTTTTGGCCCTGACTCTTAGTGTAAAGTGGGCCTAAGTCCTCCATCACTTATCTAGTTAACAACAATTTATAGCTCAAGTATAGTTAACTACTATTGAATAGCCTTAATCAAGGCTTCATCAAGATGAGCTGTTAGTTTTCACATTTAACATGTTCATTGTTGGGTGGGCCAGGCTGAACCATCAGCCACAAGTTCAACGTCCTTTGGATGCCAAATAAAGCCCCACATTTTGAGAATGTTCCCCACCCATGGGCTTTACTCATCTTAAGGTATGAGTAAACATCATCACGAACCTAAACATAGGTGGATCATGAGGCATAAGAGGGGAGGTTTCATAGGAAACAAGGGTCCTTACACCTAGTACTCCTCAACAGTGGGACAGAGCTTAAACCTACAAGTAGGAATAATTTAATCTCTCTTACTCTTATGGAGGTGTAAGATCCTTCCTCTTTGTTTAGGAAGAATATTCACATATTTTAAAGGTGCCCTCCAAATACACTTACACAATTTCTGTAAGTGCTTTCTAACTCAATTGTGGATGAACCCCAACTAATTTGACTTCAAGTTCAACTGCTTTTATACTCATTAAAAATTGCCAAACAACACTGTTACTATAGCCGTTTGTTTTTGGTTAAAGGAAGTCTCCACATTTTTTAATTAAAAAATCACCTAAATTTTAGCTTGTGAAAGTGGTTGCATTGGCTCCCCTTGTTGCCTCATTGTTCCTTTTACATGTCACCTAATTAATTCTTTTGTTGTTTATTTATTTATGGGCAATCATGCCTAGTCTGTCATTAATCAGCCTAAGGATTGATTTCATTTTTGACTATTTTTTGACATGTGTCATGATAGTATTTTCAGTTTGAACAATAAAGGGTTGCCCCCTTTTTTTTTTCTCTTACACTCTTCAGAGCCATCTTGGCTCTTAAAACCAAAAAAATCCAAAAAAAACATTGATCAGGTTATCAATATTCACTTAAATTGTAAGTAGATCAAGGAAATGTGTTTTCCCACTAGTCTGTGGAGTCACTTCTGCATGCTAATCTTTTGATCTTGCAATTGGGACGGTGAGATTTTGAGAGCTTGCTATCTCAACACCAGATGACTCTTAGGCCATCTCCAATTGAGCTCACTCTGTGACCCTGCTATTTTTTTTTTGTCACATCCAAGTTTCGTTATGTAGTTATTTCCAACTTCACCCATAAAAGTAAAAATTGGGACTGCAAATAGGTGGGAGACTACTAATCATTATAGTTGGCCAATCAGAAACAGTGAATAGTAGTTAAATCATATTTATTACACTCTTCTCAGGTGTTAATCTTTACTGTGCCATTCAACATACCATACTCAGCAAAAACTGTGCAGAAATGCTGGCCCAAAATCATTTTGTTGAGCCAAATAGACATGTTTTGACTTTACTTCATCTACTTTTAATTTGCAGAATCATATATGCAGCACCAGTGGAGTTGCTTTAGTCAAGTGACCTCCCAAAAGGCTCATGTCCATATCGTTAAACCCTCCTAATCAGATATTCATAGCTTGAAGTTAAGAGCTGATGAACTTGATGTTGTTGGGAATGAATATCTGCATGTCCATTTTGTTAGTGGTTCCACAAACTCCAAATGTCTTCTCCTTCACAAGCTCCAGATGTATTGTCTCCTTGCAAAGGGTTGGATGCTAAATGATTCAAAGTTCAATCATGGTCATGACTGAATGGGTATCCTTTGTCCTTTGCTTCAACTCTTTAAAAAACTTTCCACCATCTCTACATAAGTGGAATTTGTTTTTGAAGTTTCATCACCCAATGTGTAATGGACTTCGCACAAAAGTGCCATGATCACATTCCAAAATTTTGTTAAATTTTATAAGGTTTGTGACATCACCCATGTGTGGAAAGTGGTGATGTCAGATCGTTGGAGCAGATTTCATATCGGTCACTTTGAAACAAAGGGAATCCCACCCACCTAAGTAAGATGATGAAACCCTGCCAAACTTCATCAAAAGAAAGCAGTCAAGAAAGGGAGAGACAAAGAAACAAGGGGCAAGGACCAAAGTCTAAGCAAGCAAACAGCCCAAAAGAGGCGTGCCACAAGGAGGCAAGGGAACCACTAAGTAACAAAACCTCCACCAGTTGCATGAAGCATATCAACTAAAGAAAGAAAGGTGACAAAAAAAGTAAGAAGTCTAGATTGGAAAGTGTCATGTCTAGATTCAGTAACCTCTTGAAGGCTTATTATGCAGGCTTGTTGGGGAAGGACATTGATGTAGGTATGAATAACATTGGGCAAGTATTCATAACTGACCCGTACAACGATCCTACCAGTTGGTATATTATTGGTATACACTCAGTGAGAGCTCTATAAGGGGCCCATGTTTTGCTTTGATGAAAATAAAAAGACAACGTAAAAAATAAATAACATTAAAAATCAGCCTGTACTCTTCCATGTTTGGTCTCAAGAGTTTCCTGAATTCTTAAAGATCAAAACATTTAAACTATCACTATTCATTTTGTTACATTTCTCCAATTTTAGCTTCAATTTCAGCTCCATGTTTAACTTGAATTTGACCAATGTGAGTTGGTGAGATGAGCTTTGGAATGAATATATATATACTTAAGATAAATTTGACATTATATTAAATGGTTATCAGGTGAGGTATTTTACAAAGGGCTTGCTTTAATCGTTACGAACAAAAGGAAGAACTTGGCAACCTTGGATGATACTTTTGTGTTATTTAATTATTATGACATTTCATAAAATTTCAAGATATTAAAATCGTGATAATTAGTGCATTCGTGGCATGATTCTCAACATGCAAGGCAACTGAAAGCATTGTTGGGTTCAATCCCAAAAACAGTACAAGGAATTCTGGAGAAAGTTTTTTGAAAATGTTGAAGGATAACCAATTCTTTTTTCGATTAAAAATAAAATTTCAGAATTTCTTATGATACAAATTCATTTCATTAGTTTTATGAATGGTCATCATCCAACATTCTCAGGACAGCTAGACTGTTGCTCGACTCCTTGAAATATTCTTAAATGGTAGGTAGTAAAAGTGGTATACTCAAAATACTTGTCTTGACCTCTTATTTTTGTGTGTGAAATTTAGCACAAATGCAAATAGTAAAAGTATTCGAAATATTCTTTCGGCATACATTGCCTCAACTTTGGCAATTTTTCTTTGCCAAATTTCTAAGAAAAGAAGAAATTGTTTTTCTCTGTTTGGACAGGTTCTAGAATCATGTCACCATTTACTCCAAAATCCTTCTTGGGATGCTTGCGAAAGAAAAGAAAAAAATTGCCTTGTGTACATAGAAGTGAACTGATTATACTTTGCAAAATAAAATATTCAACATCATATCTTATTCAAACATTAAATGGTCTCACAACACTAAGTCATGTAGATGGATAGATGTTTGACATGAAATCTCATGGTTACGAGAGATCATAAACCAACAAATCCAACCAATATAAACTACCGTGTGAAATTCGTATAATACCCAATGTTCAATGATCATTTCCGACATGCTATTCATCAATTTAAAACGTATCAAAAGCCAATAATATAATTCCTTAATATTATTCGAATATTTGTTCAAGGAATGTACGCTCACCTGCTCACCATAAATATGTCACTATTTCATGCATTTGGTCAAGCGCAAGTTCATAATCATATTCGTCAATCTCCAAGTCTGTATCACCAACATACACATCATGTAGCCTAGTCTTCATCAAAAGAATGAAGAGCCTGTATAAATCTTTGAGCATTGTCATATCCAAAGGTACATCTCAAAGGAACATAGGATGCTTAACTCTCAATTTAATGCAAGACCTAATGAGTTTGTTACACATGCTACATTTTGGTCTTCATCATA
>Ga0209208_10012970_pt1 | contig 10475 bp, 9 predicted proteins | sample S1TSphfallax_3_FD_187694 | JGI IMG/M metagenome (GOLD analysis project Ga0209208, IMG submission 187694) | Host-associated microbial communities from peat moss isolated from Minnesota, USA - S1T2_Fd - Sphagnum fallax MG (SPAdes) (version 2) | ecosystem: Host-associated > Plants > Peat moss >... | reverse complement strand
TTCTTGGTGTCATTGGAAAGGTCTTGAAGCGTAGATATCGAAAATGGCCTCGCATTGGTCATTTGGACATCTGTAGCCCAAGTTATGGGCAAAAGAAGGGCCGGGAGTCAAACTGGCAATTTGACTCCCGACCACTAAAAGTTGGGAATCGACCTCTTCCCGACCTCCGAATTGAGAGTGCGATACGTCGTTGAAAAGATCTCGACGAGGGCTACAAGTTTGGTTTAGACCTCGTCGCGATCAGACCTCGTAGTCGGGAGTTATGAGCTCCCAAAGTCCTGGGATTCCACCCAGGACAGTTTCGGGACAATTTCGGGACTCCAACTTGGGAGTCCCGGGAAAAAGAACCATTTGGATGTAGTCTCGGCAGGGCGTCGCAGAGAATACTATATGGGGGAAGGTGGTGGCTTCCCCTGAGTCCGGGCCGTGGTGTGTCTTGTGGTCCAAAGTGCCTGTGGTTTGTCCCAACACCCAAGGGTGTCCCGGAATGTGAACTAACCACGTGGGTGGTTTGTTTTGGTGCAGATTCAAGCTTGATCTACTAAACCTTCTTCCTAATCTAATCCCTAGGCTCCCAACTCGACCCTCTACCCCTTTCTAGAGTTGGAAGCCGGGAGCGCCTTCCAAGTCCCAACTTTTTGCAACTACACTTTCGTGAACCCTCAAGTGGGTTCACCCTGGGACTTGGGAGTGTGTCAATGTCCCTCTATTTCTAGTTTTATAAGGTGACTATACTTGAAAGTACATGTGTTATCGGTGAAGGAAAAATGCAAATGTATTTTTAGATGTTAAATTACATTTGTAGTTGAAATCAAGTAGCTTGCCTCCTATGCATCAATTACAATTTAGAATTGATAGATACATTCTCCAAGCTTAAAGACGTCAAATCTTAAAATTTTATGTTAAATTGTGATTCATTTAGACCAACTTTTAAGGGTTCAACACCATGTTCAACTTGGCTACAGACCACTAATCATTTAAAATATTATTCCTACCATGTCCATTATCCAAATCTAGTTTGTTTTAGCTCTTTAAAAAACTAACTACAAGGCATAACTTCTTACCAAATCCTAAGCTCTACAGCTAAACTAATAATAAGTTATGCTACCAAACCCAAAAGGGTTTTACGAAGGTAAGAAATTCAACTTGGTTGTAAACCACCAGTCACTTGAAATATTATTCCTAACACATATGTTATTCAAAACTGGCTTACTTTAGCTCATTAGAAAGTTAACTACAAGGTGCACCTTCTTACCAAATCTTAAATTCTACAGCAAAACCAGTAATAAATTATGCTACTAAACCTGAGAGGGTTTGTAAAGTTTTCCTAGGATTTCAAGCTCCCTACAATATCTCCACTCACTTCCATTCTTTCAAAACTACCCTAAACATCCAATCTACTTTCTTTCTTTCTACCATCTACTAAACATTTTTCTCCTACCAAAGAAGGTTGTGGGAGCAAAATTTCTCAAGATTCGAGTTGAAGATTATGTCCGAAAAAAGAGCCCCAAATGATTCAAATCTGCCCTTTTAAAGAGAAGGAATGAGGTGAAAGAAAATCCCAACTTGATGGTTGATGGAAGGAGAAAGAGACGCTCCCCATGCTTAGTGGCCAATGGAAGGAGAAGGAGAAGCTCCTTTTCACCTCTTTTCATTTTCCCCCCAACAAATTTTACTCAAACCTTCATTTTTTCCTTTGATTTTAAACTTTTACTTTACCATGGTTCTAGGCCGTTACTTACGCATTTCCTCCCTTTTCCTTGACCTATAAATTATGACCGTGCATCTCAATGTCACAAATCCTTCCCGCATTCATTGCCAATTTGATTTTGATTGAAGATCTATTTTCTTTTCTTTAAAATTATGGCGTCGCATATGGTCACATTTTATGAGCCTCAAGTTGCAAAAGTGAATGAAAAACCAACTCGGGAGTCATCTTTAAATCTAGCGTTGATGTCGCATCCTTCTGATGAAGACCCTAACCCACGAAAAGTGCGCACTCATTTTGAAGTCAATCCCCTTCGAACTTGGTACTCTCGCATTTCTCCAAATTTTTGCACCTTGGTGATTTTGTTGTAAATCGACCCGCTTCTAGTGATGAACATGAAACCGTATGTGAAGGTTGTTAGGAGATTGAAGACACTTCCATCTTCACATGGTCTTCAATTCCTAGCGTTGGACATTATCATTGGTTGTGTAGTCTGATTTGCCGACTGCCTCCTAATAGCAAAGTAGATTACCTAATTCGCACCATTCAACACATCCTAGATTTCCTGTAGTTGTGAATTATCATTATGGCATAGCCTAGGACTCCACATGTAATTGTAGCTCCTCGTTGAACTTATCCATAACTTAAATAAATGTTTCATTCATTATGAAATTCATGTTGCCATTGTCACCTTATCCCCATGTTTATTTAATTGTTAAGTTGTTTCGAATTAATTTTACGCATATAAAACTTAAAGATTGTTCTATCTTTATTGGATCTTCCATTGGCACCCCCTCATCTGCTCCATGAATCTCAAACTTCCTTACTACTCACTAAATATTATAACAAGACCAATGTTTTGTTGCACACCATGAATTATGGTGTTTACTTCTATCTTCAACCATTAAAACAAATTCACCCCTAATTACAACACTGAGGTTCTAAAATTATGGTTCACTAGCATTTTGTCGAAGAAAATAACTAACCCAACACTTTATTCACCAACCGTATTTTAGAAAAGAAAACAACTCCCCCACGCAACCATGCGCATTCATCACCCCCTATTTTAACACGAAGTTGTTAAAAACCCCTAAAAACCTTACCACATTTGAATTTCCCTAATGTAGGTTTTAAAAATTAAGACTACTAGACACGATTATGTTGGTATGGTTCACACTCGGTCACAATATAATTTTTTTTTTCAAAATTAATTGCATGCTAGTAAAATGAATGGGATGGTCATGCCCATTTTCCTCCAATTGGGATAATGTGTTCCCCACCCTTTTTCCACATGCATCACATTATTTTTTAAATGGTTTGTTCCAATTTGGAGGCTAAAGGGTTGGTGCAGCTTGAAGAATTAATTTGAATTGTTCAAATGCATGTTTTTATGCCTCATCCTCCATTGGTGTAGGTGCATCTTTTTGTAGGAATCATGTTAGAAAATGTGTTTTGGGCGCAAACATGTGTATGAACCTTCAATAATAACCCACCATCCCCAAAAAACCTCGAAGGATTTTTCTGTGGTGGGGAAGGGAAACTTTGAAATCTTATCAAACTTCTCGGGATCTATAGCTACCCCATCCTTTAACACAATGTGTTCAACCATCTTCCCTTTTGAAAAACCAATTGTGGTTTTTTTTGGGTTCAAAGTCTTTCTTGGACCATCTAAGCATTAAAAACTAATTCAAGTTTGGTAAGGTGAAAAGCTTTGTCACTATAAACTCCAAAATCATCAATGAAAACTTGTAGAAAAAGGCCCAAAAAGGGTTCAAAGACCTTGTTCATTAAATGTTGAAATGTTTTATAACATTGCACAAACTAAAAAACACTACTATGTAACAAAATGTTCCCCATGGTGTGGTGAATGTGGTCTTCAATTGATCTTCTAGGACAATTTTCATTTGGTGGTAGCCCCTGTACCCATCTTCAAATGTGTACATCTCGTGCCCTACTATTTTTTTCCAAATTTTTTTCACAAAATGGTAGAGGTATCGGTTTTTCTTAATTACCATGTTTAAAGCTTTATGGTTGACACATACCCTTAGCTTGCCATTTTTCTTTAATGTTAATACCACAAGAAAAACCCATTTAGTTGTCTCCATAGGTCTAATGAACCCTGCTTCCAACAACTTATCAAAAAAAAAATTCATCATTACAATGTATTTTGGATTCCACCTCCCTTGCTTAGTCCTAACCGGTTTGGCATTTGGTAACAACTCAATTTTGTGTTGTTTCATGGTGAATTCTTAAGGTCCTTGTAGCTAAAAATAAACAAATGTATATATTTACTCTATAAATCTTCATATTGCCTTATTTCCTCAAGGTGAAAGTTTGGTCCCAATTGAATCTTGTTTGTTCATTCCATAATTTCTCCTTTTGTCAACACATGTGAAGTTGATTAGTCATTATCCCTTCAAACTCCTTAATTTGCTTGAAACATAGTTCCAACCTTGGGGATTACTTCCAAAGCATATAACCCCACTTCCTCTTCACTCAAATCATCTATGCAAATCCTTTCAAAATTAGAGCTTTGGTTTGTTTTTTATTCATCATCATACTCACTTGTTCTTCCAAAATTCTCCACAAAATTTACAAATGGAACTTTTTGTTAATTAAAATGAACTCCAATGGTCGTGTATCGTTCGCCCAATAGTTTTTTACATGTGATTTTGTTAACCAAGGCCTACCATGTATCATTAGATGATCCCCATCTTCCTTTAGTACCATTTGGAAATCCACAATGGTGGAAACCCTCATTATAATGATTGCAACACTATTAATTACTCCTTTTAGCCTAACTTATTTGTTAGCCACTTTTAGGGTTATGAAGGCCATTTTATCAATTTTCAACCCTAAATATTTCATTGTAAGGATTATCATCACATTGATCTTGCCCTTCCATCCACCAACATTCTGTGTAACACTGATCCATTACATTACACATGAATGATTGGATCACCTTCAAGCTTAATTATTATGGCATTCAAAGGTCTGCGTGCCTTTGGGATTTTAGGTGTTGAGAACCCTTTCTTCAATTCCCTTTGAATTAATGGCACCATTGCCACCAATTGTCCAATGATGATGTCTACCTTCTATGATCCCACATCTTTCACCACCGAATAAGAACCAAAATATCTAAATACTGAAAAGTCTCAAAATCCAAACCTTCCCCTTTTACTATTTTTCTTCTTTTTAAGTGCCCTTACTATCTCTTTGAACCTTTTGACATTTGTGTTAAAACATTAGTACAAAATTGGGGTGTAATTCATTAACCTAAATCACTATGGGACTTTTAAAATGAAATATGTGCACTGCACTCTAGTGATTTCATCTTGAATAAAGTTAAATCACTATAATATCATGATGTAAACATCATGTTTCATTATTACTTGACATAATTCACTATTAAAATTTATTGTGATAAATATATTTATTTTTATGTTGTTGTTTTAAATACCCTATGCTACTTTATGATATATCCTATATTATTTTAGGTTACTTTAGTTATTCTAACTTATACCTTAAATTATTATACCTTAAGGTATAAAAAAAAACTTATTATGGGTTTTTTACTTTAAGTTATTTTAAATTAAATTATTCAACTAACCTTAAGTTATACCTTAGGTTATTTTAGTTTAATTTATCATATGTTATTTCAAGTTATATTTTAGGTTATTCAAGGTCATTTTATTTTATGTTATTATAAGTTATTTTATCTTAAGTATAACAATTTAAATATAATATAATGACCTAAAATAAAATAACTTAGAATAACCAATAATAACCTATGAAATATAATTTAAAATAACCTACAATAAAATAATTGTCAATAACCTATCATAATATAACCTAGAATATCCAACAATAATTTATAATACGATAGCCACCAATAGTCGTAATATAACTTATAATAACACAAAATAGCTACCAATAGGCATTAATAAAATAATCACTAATAACCACCACTCCCAAATTTTTCAATGGACTCAAATGTGAATCTAAACTGAAAAACAATGGAAGAACAAAGAGTCGAGGCACACTCCTTGGCTCGCAACACTTTGGAGGGCTAAAGGGGCGTGCTAAAGCTCCGAGATGGGACTAGGAAGAATGAAAAACATCAACTACTCACACAAACTTGCACAAAACCAACATAAGGTGGTTAGTGCATAGTTAGAACACTTTTGGTGCTATGACAAGCCACGGGCAATTCGGACTTATAAAACCCACCACGGTTCGAACTTGGGGGAAGCCACCACCTTCCCCCTTATAGTATATTTTGTGCCTCTCCACGAGGCCCACATCCAAATGGCATTTTGTCTTGAAATTACCAAAGTTGGGACTCTCGCAACTTTGGGGCCCCACAACTTTACGTGAAAACCTCTTATTGAGATGAGGTCTAAAACAAAGTTGTAGACCTTGTGGAGATCTTTCCAACGGTATGTCGCACGCCACCTGCATGCAAGGAAATAGGGTCGATTCCCAACTTGTAGTGGTCGGGAGTCAAATTGTCAATTTGCTCTCGGCCTTTCTTTTGGCCATAACTTATGTTTCAAATGTCCAAATGGGTCATGCAAGCCCATTTTAGACATCTACGTTTCAGTAGTTTTTAATGATATAAAAAATTCTTCAATCCATTGAAATTCGACCCTTGCAATCGCTCTCTAAACATTCGAGAGTCCACCAGGACTCCAATTCCCAAGGTGGAAGCTCCCTTGGGAATGTGAGGGTTCATTCCCTCACACTTTTGTTCATTCCTGAACTTCCCCTCCTGGCTCACAACCTTGTGAGCCTTTGCCTTGATCGCGAACCTAAGGCTAAGGTTATGATAAATATAATAACCACCAATAGCCTAAGTTAATTTAGCCACCAATAACCATTAATAACCATTAATAGCCTATGATAATTTAACCTAAAATAACCACCAATATCCACCAATAAATATTCATTAATAGCCATTAATAATCTATAATAATTTAGTCTAAAATAACCACCAATAACCATTAATAGAATATTCATTAATAACCATTAATAACCTATGATAATTTAGTCTAAAATAACCACCAATAACCACCAATAGAATATTCACTAATAGCCATTAATATAATAGCCACTAATAACCATTAATAGCCACCAATAAAATAGTCATTAATAGTCACCAATAAAATAGTCATTAATAGTCACCAATAAAATAGTCATTAATAGTCACCAATAAAATAGTCATTAATAACCATCAATAAAATAACCATTGATAGTTATCAATATAATAACCATTAAAACCAACAATAGAATAGCCATCGATAATCACCAATAAAATAATCACTAATAGGCATTAATAAAATAACCAACAATAGCCACTAATAGAATAGCCACACATATTTTGTGGTAATATGGCCTAGAATAACCAATAATAGCATAAGGTGAAATAACTTTCAATAGCCAAAAATAATCAACAATAGTTTGATATAGTTGAAAATAGTGTAAGATGAAATAACTTATAATAATAATAAATAATTTATAATAAATGCAAATAACCTAAAGTAAAGTAGCCTACAATAGCCAAAAATAGCTTGACATAGGTAATATTATTATATTAACAAAAATCTTATCCATTTATTAAACATTTTCTTTTTCAAAAGAATGGTCATTGAAATGTTATTAAATAGTGATATTCAAAAAACAATTATTCAAATGATTTTACACTTTCAAAAAAAAATAAATGTAATTAAATACATTATTAAACTTTAATAATTTCATTTGGACAAAATCTCAATAATATATGAGTTTTTAAATTTTATGTTTTTGTAATGTTTAAAATGAAATATTTAATAAATAGAATGTAATGTAACACTTATTACAACAAGTGTGGTGATTTCATAGTAGGAGTGTTTGTTTTCATCCTAAAGGTCAAGGGATCAAACTTCATAAATGGTGTGTTTGTGGTCAATAGTGGTAAATTAACTGAATATTTTTTCATGTAATTCCTTAGAATATGTGTTTATTTAGGTTGATTACATGGCTTATGTACTTAAGCTAGGTTTTTAACCTAGCACATGTAATGACACATGTCAATAATTCATAGGCTAAAAATCATGAAATTATCAACAATATTAAATATTACATTAAATATTAAATAATTCAAATTTAATTGATTTCCATGCTACCTAGTTAATTAACTAACAAGTGAAATGGCTTAGTAAATTTTGTACTTCACTTGAAAGTAACCTTGTTTCACTAGGCATTAGTGGATCAATTCATTATTCATAGCAACTAGTCCCTGTTCATTAGAGGGTTGATGAGTTTCACCATGGTAAAAATGTTCAAATTCATTCAAAATTTAGTGAAATCCAAAGTGAATTAAGATGCATTTTGGTGTGATGGGATGAATACAGTTCTCCATTGGTTGTTTAGTTTGTGCCACGACATCCATCACATCCTTAGGAATTTTGAAACTTCTTTCCAAACCCATTATAACATTTTTTAATCAATTAAATGTATTTGATATTTGTTCTTCTCCTTTACAGAAAACCTTCAAATAGAAGAACTCACATTTTCTTTAGTAAATAAGGTTAACAAGTTTGGACATTATTCAAGATAATGTCCCATCTCTCAACATTTGTAACATTCAACTGTTGACATGTCCTTTTCCAAGTTTTTGCTCTTGTTAGCCCTTGGTTGTAATAGATGGAAGCTAAATTGATTCATTTGATTTATAATATGTTCCATGGCTGACTCCATGTGAAAGTTTACTTCTAAATACTTTCGTGGTTCTAGTTTAATAAAAAATTGAAATACATTTGCCATGGATTACACAATTGGTCCTGGAACTTTTTCCATGTTTTCCTTTTTCTTTTTAGCCACCTCCAGCGCTTCATCAAACATCTCCCCCAATTCATATTTCACTTCTTATCATGGTTTCAATAATAAATCAATGGTGAAATGCTCTAGCACCAATGCATTAATTCCAACAAAAATTGAATCAATTCCTTCATGGCCTTGTGCCCTAAAAACACCCATAGAGTTTATTCTACAATGTCATTATTCTCTCTTTATATTATCTCATTAACTTTAAAGCCCCCTACTTTAGTTGATTTAATTTAAATATTAAATTTTGGTAGACATTCTTCACAAAAAATTCTTTCACAAAGGCCTTAATTATGTCATTCCATGATCCTTTTAATGCTTTTGTCTATCGTTTAAACCAATGTGATGATGTACCTTCTAAAAATTTAGGAAAGAAATTAAACCATTTTACAATTATTTTAAGCCTAGTACCAATAGAAGCTTTCTTATATTCCCTTAAAAATACTTCCCTTAAAAATACTTCAAGGTCTTCACCCTTGCTTCCCTTAAAACTATAATAACCATTTTGATTATTATTAAAAAATTCAAAAAATAAAAAACACACCAAGCTAATTAGTTCCCTTTAACAAACCATCATTTAGCTTTCATAATTTTTTTTCATGAATAAAAAAACTCCCACTAGCCCAAATTGCACTCGTAATAAGATTCTCCTTATTTTTTCAGTGTAATTTTTTAAAAGGACTAGGGTTCTCCAACCCTACAATTATCTTATTTAAATGCCTAGATTGAAAAACAAAATTTACAAGATTACAACCATCATGAGTATCAATGATGCTTCCACTCCACATGACATGCAAATTATTAATTCTAGCATAGTATGGAGTTGCATCCTTCTTGATAAGCTAGATGAGTAAATGTTGTTCTAGTGTGTTCAACATGTGAATTTACCCCAACAATTCCTAATGTCAATAATGGGGTTTGTTGCCTATCTTTTGGAAATGTTGTGCTAGGGGAATTAGAAGTTTTTCCTAACGTTGACGTTAGTGTTTTATTTAAAGCACTAGTCCTAGAAATAAAACATATATTTATTTTCATTCTTTTAAAAAACATGTAACATTTTTTACATCAAAAAAAAAAGTCTCAAGGTTTCAACAAGGTTCAACAAGTATGAACTTATTTATAAATGCCTATTATTATTTGTAGACTTTCTATTTATGTTTTTTCATATGGCTTAACACATGCAATTTTCTTTCCCTTTTTTACATGTAGGTTTTTTTGCAAAACTTTTTAAACTCCCACAAATCCAACTTTAATGTATGCCTAGGATTACATGTAAAATCCAAAAGTGGACTTGGGGTCAAACAAAATGACTCATGTTTATAGTTTTCATGATGTTGTTTTATGCGTTCAATTGTGCACCAAATTCAACTTAGCTTGCCTCTCATAATTTACATTGCCACAAACTGAACTTCCTTGACCCATGTTATCACTTTTGTCCATGATTCGAAGATGAACAAGTCACTTTGCATCTCACATTTTAGAACAAAAAAAATAGTTCTTTTTTTTTTTTAACAAAATTTTGTTAACAAAATTAAATTTCATAACATAAATAACATAGACTTGGGTCTTGGTTACATAACCAAAAGATGTAAACCAATAAATGAGTATAAGACTAAAACTATGTATGTTTATTACATACCTATGAAAATTTATGTTCTTGTTTACACAAATATCATTTCACCTTTCTATATTATGTGGAACTATTGTGCCACACCATTTTTCTACCATGAATTTCACACAATCATAAACTATGCTAAAACTTTTGAAAACAAAAATCTTAATTCCTTTCACAATTTTATTCCATAAAACTTTGCATTCATATAACAACTTGTTTTCCTCAAATGAAGGTGTCTCCAAAGGTCACAAACATTCATTTATATATTAATCAAAAGGAAATTAAACA